>JACCDQ010473969.1_pt1 | contig 43481 bp, 42 predicted proteins | sample 7446031 | NCBI WGS metagenome assembly JACCDQ01 (sample SAMN15323442, study PRJNA562643) | freshwater metagenome | isolation source: river surface water | place: USA:Blue River Watershed | collected 2017-08-17 | reverse complement strand
CTGTGGATGAAACCATGGAAACCGTGGTCAAGCTGCGTGAAAAGTACCCAACTTTGCAGAACCCACCGAGCGACGACATTTGCTATGCAACTCAAAATCGCCAGGTGGCTATCAAGAAGGTTGGCGCAGCGTCTGATCTGGTAATCGTGGTTGGATCAGCTAACTCATCAAACACAGTTCGACTGGTTGAGGTGGCACTCGAAGCTGGCGCCAAGGCGTCGTACCGCGTTGACTTTGCCAGCGAGATTGAGGATGCATGGTTTGAAGGCGTCGAGACCGTTGGTGTCTCTTCTGGTGCTTCGGTTCCAGAGGAGTTGGTTGACGAGGTGCTGGTTAACCTAGCTAATCGAGGTTTTGGCGATGTTCGAACCGTCCAGACCGCCGAAGAGGATGTTCAGTTCTCGCTTCCGGCCGAGCTTCGCAAAGAACTTAAGGCAGCTGGCACCGATCTGAACAACAAGGTCAAGCGCAGCTAAGCCCAGTTTTTCTGCGCCAATAATGAGCGCAAACACAAAAGAGCCCGTCAAAATTGGACGGGCTCTTTTGATTGAGTCTAAATTTAGAGGCTCATTGACTTACCTGCTGAACCAAGTTCAGCTGCTGCCTCGACAACGCGAGATGCCATGCCGGCTTCAGCCAACTTGCCCCAGGCGCGTGGGTCGTAGTGCTTCTTGTTGCCGACTTCGCCGTCAACCTTTAGCACGCCATCGTAGTTAGAAAGCATGTGGCCAGCAATTGGGCGGGTGAACGCGTACTGAAGGTCGGTGTCAATGTTCATCTTGATAACACCGTGTGAAACTGCCTCTGCGATTTCCTCTGGGGTTGAGCCTGAGCCACCGTGGAAGACAAGGTCAAACGGCATCAACTTGCCGTACTTGGCGCCGACTGCTGCCTGGATCTCACCGAGCAACTCTGGGCGAAGCTTTACGTTTCCTGGCTTGTAGACACCGTGAACGTTTCCGAAGGTTAGCGCGACCATGTAGCGGCCGTTCTCGCCAAGACCAAGTGCCTCGGCAGTTGCAAGACCGTCTTCAGGGGTGGTGTAAAGGTGCTCACCCATACCGCCCTCAACGCCGTCTTCCTCGCCGCCAACAACGCCAACTTCGATTTCTAGGACCGCACCGATGTTCTTGGTGAGTGCAAGCATCTTCTTGGCAATCTCAAGGTTCTCGGCCATTGGCACCGCTGAACCGTCCCACATGTGTGAGTTGAAAAGTGGGTCCTGGCCGTGCTTTACGCGGTCCTCTGAAATTGCGATTAGAGGCATTACAAAGTCGTCAAGCTGGTGCTTGGCGCAGTGGTCGGTGTGCAGGGCAATGGTGATGCCGTAGTTCTTTGCTGCTTCGCGAGCAAATGCAGCCATAGCTGCTGCGCCAGATGCCATTTTCTTAATGGTTGGACCAGACCAGTAGTCGCCACCACCGGTGGTTACCTGAATGATGCCGTCAGAGCCAGCTTCTGCCAAACCGGCTAGTGCCGCGTTCAAAGTCTGTGAGCTTGAAACGTTGATTGCTGGGTAAGCAAAGCCGCCGTTTTTTGCGCGGTCAAGCATTTCTAGGTATTGGTCTGGTGATGCAACTGGCATTGCTGAACTCCTAAGTTCTACGTGGGAAACGACGTCATCGGCGGCTTAATAAGATGTTAGCAAGGATGCGGGTTTGTCCGCTTCAAGAAAGGCACCATGAGTCTTCACAATGCGAACGGTCCAACTATAGATATCTTCAAGGCAACCGTTGCGGCCACGGCCGAATGCTGGCACTTGGTTGGCTCGGGCGATAAGAATGCCGTCGACGGTGCTGCGGTTGATGCCATGCGTGACTCTCTTCGCGGGGCAAACTTTGGTGGCGTGGTCGTTATCGGTGAGGGTGAGAAAGACGAGGCCCCGATGCTTTTCAACGGCGAGATTATCGGTGGCGGGCAGCCTGTTGAGTGGGACATCGCGGTGGATCCGGTTGACGGTACTGCTCTGGCGGCTGGCGGACTAGACGGTGCTGTGTCCGTCATGGCTGCTGCTCAGCGCGGTGCCATGCTGGCTTCTTCAGAGGTTTACTACATGCAGAAAATTGTTAGCGGACCTGCTGCCAGGGGAGTACTGGACTTAGATGTTGCAGCTACCGAGAACATTAACCGATTGGCGGCGGCCTTGAACAAAGATGTTTCTGAGATTCGGGTGGCTGTGATCAATAAACCTCGAAACTACGACCTAATCGCCGAGGTAAAAGCCTCCGGGGCGCAGTGGGTCAGGTTTGATGAGGGTGACATCACCATGGCTGTGGCAGCGGCAACTCCAGACAGCGGAGTTGACCTCCTGCTAGGAATCGGCGGGGCTCCCGAGGGTGTGGTCACTGCCTGTGCCGTTCAGATTCTGGGCGGTTTTATGCAAACCCGATTTGCGCCGGAAACTCCAGATGAAATCTCTCGGGCTTTAGGCGCTAATTATGACCTTGAACGAAAATTTGAGCTGGATGAGTTGGTTTCGGGTGACCAGTTCATTTTCGTTTGCACGGCAATCACCGATGGTCCGCTGGCCCGCGGGGTGCGCGAAACCGAGGAGTTTCTAGAGATTCAGAGTTTTGTGCTCGACAGCCAGTTGGGCGATGCCAGAGTGCTCGAAGTAAGGGTTCCGAAGAACTAGATGATTGCTGGCTCGCCGAGAGGTTCTTCTCGGTTTGGCTCAACAGTCAAGAATGCCTCAGGCATGCCATCTAGGTTCTGGAGACCAGAGGTTGGCTGCTGAACAGCAACTGCACCCCACTGAACCGCCGTGGTTACACCCTTTGGTACATCAAAACCTACACCGTAGCGCTCATCAGCTTCTGCTGTAGTTGACTCGGCCACGGCTGACAAGAAACCGGCAAGAGTTGAATCGCCGGCACCAACTGTGTTGATGACCTTGATTGGCGGAGTGCGAGCAGCCCATGAGTGGTCCTTGGTGACAGCAATCATTCCGTCTGGGCCAAGGCTGGCAAGAACGCACTCGACTCCGGCTGCGCAAAGTTCACGAGCAGCATCGATAACATCACCATTGGTGTGAAGCGAACGGCCAACAGCAGAGGCAAGTTCCTCAGCGTTTGGCTTCATAACGCTGGCGGCACCCTTGCGTGCCCAAACCTGTAGCGGCTCGCCTGAGGTGTCTAGTGCAACTCGAACACCCATAGTCTTCATGGCATCAAAAATCGGCTGCAGATCAACGTAGGTGCCGGTCGATAGGTCATTTGGCAGGGCACCGGCGATAACTAGCCACTTTGCGCCGGCCTTGCGGACGGTTTCGATGGTTAGGTCAACGACTGACTTCCAGTCTTCTGAACTCAATGGGCGCGGAGCCTCGTTTACCTTGGTGGTTGCGCCGTCTTTGATAACCATGGTGGTCGAAACTCGTAGAGTGCCGTCAACCCAGAGTGGCACTAGTGACTCGGTGTGGCCAGTGCGAGCAAGAACGCTTGGGTCTGAGTTACCGATTGGCACAACTCCAGGGGCAGCCATACCGACTAGGTTCAAGCCCTTAGTGACATTGATGCCCTTACCGGCAAGCTCTTCTACAACACCGTCGGCGCGGTTAACTCCACCTTCGACTAGGTCGTGAACGTAATAGGTGCGGTCCAAAGTTGGCGCAGGTGTAAGCGTGACAACGGGTGATTTGATGTCAGACATGAAGTACTCCTTGGAGTTGCGTGGTGAATCGCCGATTTCAGCGTTTTATCGGGCTGCAAACTTCATTGTCGAGCGCTTCGAAAAAGTATACCGAAACCAGAGCCAGCAACTTTGATTTGGAATTACAAAACTGGCGCTTTGTTACCGTTCTGAGATGTTGGGGTTTTCGGTCAACTCACTGGCGCTCATAGTGTGCGGTGTGGCATCAAGCTCCGGTGGGCTTGGAATCTCGTTAGTGCCAAGTTGCGTTTCGTCTAGGTCGTTTAGCTTGCGGGCCGTTACCAGCACTCGAGTTTCGAGGCTAGAGATGAAGCCGTTGTAGTCGCGCACCGAGGCTGTGATTGACCGCCCAAGTTTTTCAGCGTGTTCGGCTAACTTGCCGACCCTCTCGTAAAGCTCTTTGCCCAGCTTGATCATGGTTTTTACAGAAGTTTCGTCTGCATTTTGACGCCAGATGTAGTTGATGGTCTTGAGGACCGAAAAGAGGCTGACTGGTGATGCCAAGGCCACATTCTTTTTAAAGGCGTATTCGAGCAGTGCCGGATCGGCATCCAATGCTGCCGATAGCAGTGACTCGCTAGGCACGAAGGCAATCACAAAATCTGGGCTGGCATTCAACCCGCTCCAATAACCCTTAGACGCCAGGGCATCGATGTGGCCTTTGACCGCCTTGACGTGTTCGTCAATCAGGCGTTTGCGCCTCGCCAACTCTTCACCAGATGCCAGTTCAGAAATGGTTGAGGCCTCTTGGTAAGAGTTGAAAGGCACTTTAGAGTCAATCGCCAATGACTTGCCGCCTGGCAGGTTGATAACCATGTCGGCGCGCCCAGAACCGGTATCGGTGCTAAAGCTGGCTTGTTCATCAAAGTCGGCGTGCTTGATTAGGCCGGCAAGTTCAACCAACTTACGCAGCTGGGTCTCTCCCCAAACTCCGCGAATGCTGTTTGAAGACAGGGCTTGAGAAAGTTGCTGCGTCTGCTTGCGCAGTGCTTCCTCAGAGTCAATGGCGTTCTTGAGTTGCTCTTGAATTGTTCCGAACTGTTCGGTGCGCTCTTTTTCGAGACGGGTCACCACAGACTGCATTTGCTCCAGGTGAACGCGCACCGGAGCCAGGGCCTGAAGCATTTTGTTTTCTTCTCGATCGCGTTCATCGCGTTCGCGTTTTTCGGCTGCCGCTTGTTCAAGTTGTGCCTTTAGTCCGGCCGAGCTGGCTTCGAGGCCCGCAATTTGAATCAGGAGATCCTGAGTTTGGTCCGCATCAGCAGGCTTTTTTGCCTTGGCTATGAACCAGCCCAGGAGCACACCTGCGGCTAAACCGATTGCGAGAAAAATATAAGATTCCATGCCCCGAGTATTTCACCATGGGGTGACAAATTGCCTAAAGGTCTTTGAAAACCTGTTTGGTGGCACTGAGGAGTTCGGCTAAGTCATCGACACCGTGACGATCCGCAGCATGAATGATGATGCGAGCACAGGCATCGCTATCGGCAAGTGCGTCGTGGTGGTTGAACTCTTCATGGCCAATTGCGTAAGCCACGGCGTTCAATCGGTAGGACTCAAGGTTGTAGGTTTTTCTTGAAATCGCCAATGAGCAGCTGTACTGAAGCTTTGGCAGCTCGTGCTGAACCAAGGCTGCAGTAGCCCGCAAAACCCCCATGTCAAACGGTGCGTTGTGGGCAATCAGTGTGTCGTCACCGATGAAGGACTGCATTATTTGCAGGGCCTCGGCGGCTGTCGCAGCGCCGTCAACATCACTCGGTCTAATTCCATGAATACGGATGTTGCCCTCATGGAACCAATCGTTTGGTGATGGGGGTTGGATTAGAAATGCCAGCGTGTCTGCGATTTTTCCGTCGCGAACCTTCACCAACCCAACTGCGCAGGGGCTAGCCGGCGATCCGTTCGCGGTTTCGAAATCTATGGCAGTGAAGTTAAGGGGCACAAGCTAAGTCTGCCAGTAGGCGCCAACAGCAAAGTAGACTTGACCCTCGTGGCTCTTACAATCGGAATCGTGGGACTGCCTAACGTAGGCAAGTCGACCCTCTTTAATGCACTCACCAAAAACAACGTTCTAGCGGCAAACTATCCGTTTGCAACTATCGAACCAAACGTTGGTGTCGTGAACCTTCCAGACCCTCGCCTTCAGGGCTTGGCTGACATGTATGGCTCAGAGCGTATTCTGCCTGCGCCGGTGTCATTCGTCGACATTGCGGGTATCGTTCGCGGCGCATCGGTCGGTGAAGGCCTGGGCAACAAGTTCCTAGCTAACATCCGCGAGGCTGACGCAATTGCTCAGGTGGTTCGTGGTTTTGTCGACGGCGATGTAGTGCACGTGGATGGCAAAGTAGACGCCGCCAGCGACATTGAGACCATCAACACCGAGTTGATTTTGGCCGACATGGAGACCCTAGATAAGGCTCGCCCAAGAATTGAAAAAGAAGTCAAGGGCAAGAAAATGGAGCCGGCCGCTCTAGAGGCAATTGACGAGGCCAAGGCAGTTCTCGACGCAGGTAAGCCGCTGTCATCCAGTGATGTTGACCTAACCCCGATCAAAGATCTAGGCCTTTTGACCGCCAAGCCAATCATTTACGTCTTCAACGTAGACGAGGGAATCTTGACCGACGCCGCCAAGAAGAAGGCGCTCGCCGACTTGGTTGCACCGGCAGAGGCAGTGTTCCTCGATGCCAAGGTTGAGTCTGAACTCATCGACCTCTCAGTTGAAGAAGCCAACGAGCTTCTAGCCTCATTGGGTCAGGATGAATCTGGTCTAGACCAGCTGGCTCGCATCGGTTTTGACACACTTGGCCTGCAGACCTACCTGACCGTTGGCCCTAAAGAGGCTCGTGCCTGGACCATTCACAAGGGTTGGACTGCACCGCAGGCTGCCGGTGTAATCCACACCGATTTCCAGCGTGGATTCATCAAGGCTGAAATTGTGTCTTACGAGGACCTAATGGCCGCAGGTTCAATGGCAGATGCCAAGGCTGCTGGCAAGGTTCGTATGGAAGGAAAGGACTACATCATGAAAGATGGAGATGTAGTCGAATTCCGTTTCAACGTGTAATGCATTCAGAAGCGTAAAAGGAGCCCGTGATGGAGCAATCTTTTCTGTATTCAGTTGAGCGGGTGTACCCGGTATCAATGGAGCAAATGTGGGCGGCCTGGACCGAACCAGCACAGTTAGAAAAGTGGTACAGCCCAACTGAGCTAAAGGTTGTTGCTGGTTCTGCCTCATCAGAGACACGTGAAGGTGGCCTGTGGGCTATCGGGGTTGATGTTTCTGCGCACGGCTTCAACGCCTATTTCTGGGGCGAATATCAGCTTGTGGTTCCAAATAAAAAGTTGGTCCACACCATGCATTACAGCCAGGATCCAGCCGATTTTGAGTTGAAGGACATGAACACTCCATCTCACCGCATCGAAATTGACTTCGAAGAGCGTGACGGAGGAACCTGGGCTAGGTTCTCGCAGTTCGGCGAGATGCCAGCTGAGCAGGTTGAACTGACTCGTCAGGGCATGGAGAGCTACTTCAATTCACTCGAGGCGTATCTTCAGGGTATTAACAGTTAGAGCGCCTAGACTCGGTCTATGACCGTCGCGACCGCAACTAGAGCGGCAACTAATTTTCACGAAGTCCTTAACTTGGTTAAGTCGGCGGGATTGCTAAAGAAGAAGCCAAGTTTCTACATCATCCGTTTATCTGTAATTTCGGCAATTGCCACTGGCCTTTGGGTTGCCGGCGGTTTTATCGGGGGAGCAGTTCAAACCCATTGGGCTTGGATCTTTGCGGCTTTTGGTATTGCGGGGCTTTTGGGAATCATGAGCGCTCAGTATGGCTTCATCGCGCACGAGGCAGCTCACCGTCAGATTTTTCAAAACAACAAAGCTAACGATGCTCTTGGGTTGGTTCTAGCCAATCTATTTGCTGGTCTTAGCTACGGTTTCTGGTTGCGCAAGCACAATAAGCACCACCAGCACCCAAACCAAGTTGGTCAAGACCCGGATATCGCAATTCGAATCCTGAGTTTTACACCAGAATCACGCGATCAAAAGCGCGGCATTGAGCGCTGGATCAGCGAACGACAGGGCTACTTCTTTCCGTTTTTGTTGCTGCTAACCGGTTTTGACCTGCTGTTAGACAGCATCGCAAACCTTCGCCGCAAAGACCGCCCAATCGGCACAAGACTTCTCGAATTTTCGCTGATGATTGTTCGTCAGACCTCTCCTTACCTGCTGATGACCTGGATGTTTGGCTGGCTCTGGGCGATTGCCCTTTGGGTCTTCATGATGATGGTTTTTGGCTTCTTTATGGGTGCTGCTTTTGCGCCGAACCACAAGGGCATGCCGCTGGTGCCAAAGGATTCCAAGATTGACTTTTTTGAGCGTCAGGTTTTGACCAGTCGCAACATCAAAGGCAGCTGGTTGAAAGATAACCTGATGGGTGGCCTTAACTACCAGGTCGAGCATCACCTATTCCCGTCTATGCCTCGACCTAACTTGATTAAGGCCAATGCCATCGTCAAGAAGTTCTGCGAAGAAAAGGGTGTAACCCTGGTCGAGATGAACTTGATGGCCAGCTACAAAGTGATCATTGACTACCTAAGCAAGGTTGGCCTGAGCAACAACGCCGATCCGTTTGTGTGTCCTATGGTTGCAACTCTGCGCCCACGCAGTTAATTGCTCGGCCATAATTGTTGGCATGAACGCGATTGATGAGTACCTAGCTACCGTTGGTGGCTGGCAGCAAGATGTGTTGCTGGCGTGGCAGGCTGAAATGCTAAAAATTGAGCCTGAATCCGAACAGGTCATTTACTACGGGGTTCCCTGCTTCAAAGTCGACGGCCAAGCTATCGGCGGCTTCGCTGCCTACAAGAATCACTGCGCATATTTTCCGTTCAGCGGGCAAACCCTAGTAACGCTTAGCGATGAGCTTCGGGATTTTAATAAGACCAGCGGTTCTCTGCATGTCAAAGAAACTCAAAAACTTACGCCCGAATTAATCGCCCTGTTGATTGCAACTCGTAAAGTTGAAATCGCAGAAGGCTACGGTCACAGAAAGAAGAAATAGATGGATTTTTCACAGATTAACTGGTTGGCCGTATTGGTCGCTTCAATCGCCGGTTTTGTTGTCGGCGGTGTTTGGTTTGGTCCAAAGACTTTTTATCCAATTTGGTGGAAGCTAAACGGCAACGAACCTACAACTGATCCGGGTGGCACCAGTGTGGCTGTCTTGTTTGGTTCGACGTACTTGGCAACCATCGCTCAGGCTGCAACTGTGGCAATTGTCATCGAGGTTGGAAGTTTGGCTGACCCAAGCTTTGGTGCTTGGCAGGGTCTGGCTGCGGGTGCTCTCTTGGGTGCCGGTATTGCCGCGGCATCATCGCTTTCGCACCGACTGTTTGCCCGCCACGGTTTTGGTGTCTGGATCATTGAGGTCGGCCAAGACATCGTTTCACTCGCGGTTATGGGCCTAATCATCGGCGCCTGGCTCTAGGGTCCAATTCAAGGTCTTTTAGGCCGGATAGCAGAAAATCCTCGACTTTACAGTCGAGGATTTTCTTTGTTTGGCTTACTTGCTGCAGGTGCAACCGCCACCACAGCAGCCATCAGAAATCTTAATCATCCGTTCCTCCTTCTTAGGGTTACGTAAGAAGGGTACCGCTATCCGAGGTTCAGTCAAGGGACTCACAGCAAACTTAAAGTTAGGCCGGGGCGAGAGGAGAGGCTTGACGCTACTTGATGGTGCGCATTTGCGGACCAACTACAACCGAGTTGGCCGGTAGGTCCTTGGTAACGATGGTTCCGGCGCCAATCGATGAGCCATCGCCGATGGTGATGTTGCCAAGAACAATGGCACCCGCTCCGATGACAACGTTGTTGCCGATGGTTGGGTGGCGTTTTGCTGTGATGTTCTCACGGCCACCAAGGGTCACGCCGTGATAAATCAGTACGTCGTCGCCAATAATCGCGGTTTCACCAATAACAACGCCCATACCGTGGTCAATAAAGACTCTGCGGCCAACCGTGGCGCCCGGGTGAATCTCAACGCCGGTCCAGAATCTGGTTCCGGTGGCAAGGATTCTTGAAAGTACGCGAAAGCCACTCTTGTATAGAGCGTGGTTAATCCGGTGCTGCCAAAGAGCGTGGAGACCGGGTGAGGTTAAAACAAGCTCGAGCGCGCCATAAGTTGCTGGGTCGCGCTCGATGCCTGTTCTAATGTCTTCGCGAAAACGTATCAAAGTACCTTTTAGTCTAGGTCCTGAAGGTCCTTGTAAAGAACTGTTGAAAGGTAACGCTCACCGAATGACGGGATGATTACGACAATCTTCTTGCCGGCGAATTCTGGACGAGCCGCAATCTTTGATGCGCCCCAGATAGCTGCTCCGGATGAGATTCCACCGAGGATACCCTCTTCGGCACCCAAACGGCGTGACCACTTGATTGCCTCTTCGGTTGGGGCATCAAGGACCTCGTCATAGATGTTGGTGTCGAGAATCTCAGGGATAAAGTTGGCGCCGATTCCCTGGATTGGGTGGCCTGCTGGGGTTCCACCATTAAGAATCGGTGAAGCCTCTGGCTCAACTGCAAAGATCTTGATGTCTGGGTTCAGTGCCTTTAGGGCCTGGCCAACACCGGTAATGGTTCCACCGGTTCCGATGCCGGCAACAATCGCGGCTACCTGACCGTCGGTGTCGCGCCAGATTTCCTGAGCGGTGGTGTTGCGGTGGATCTCTGGGTTTGCCGGGTTAGCAAACTGGCGAACCTGAACAGCGCCCTGGGTGTTGCCGATCTCCTCTGCCTTAGCAACGGCACCGCGCATACCTTCAGCGGCTGGGGTAAGAACTAGCTCTGCGCCATAGGCACGCAATAGAGTGCGGCGCTCCTTGCTCATTGAGTCAGGCATGGTCAGGATGACCTTATAGCCGCGCGCAGCACCAACCATAGCCAAAGCAATTCCGGTGTTTCCAGAGGTTGCCTCAACGATTGAGCCACCAGGCTTTAGAGCACCTGACTTTTCTGCGGCATCAACCATGGCAATACCGATGCGGTCCTTCACCGTTGCTGATGGGTTGTAGAACTCTAGCTTTGCTAGAACTTCGGCAGGGCCTTCAATAATGCGGTTGATGCGAACTAGTGGGGTGTTTCCGACTACCTCGGTGATGTTGTTGTAAATCGCCATGATTTCCTTCAGATAGGACAAGTTGGTGCTCTTGGGTCAAATATAGCGAGAGTATTTTTGATGTTTCAGACTGTTACGGTTTAGCGATAGCCTCGTTCTGTGAAGCAATTACTGCGTGGAATCAACCCCTGGTTGCCTGTTTTTGCGTTCGTGACAATGTTTCACCTGCAGCGCGGATCGGTAGTTGACGCCATCATTTTTGGCACCGGCACCCTCTTACTAATTGCTGACTGGAAGAAGCTCGTGAAGTTTCACATGCCAGAGCGGCCACAGATAAGTGTTCAAGCACTTTTGTTCGTGATGGCAATCAGCAGTGCCGTGCTGTTCTTTTCAGAACGCAATAGCTGGCAAGACAAAGTGCTGCTCCTTGCCCTAGCGCCTATCGCAGTGGTCTTGGTTTATTACCGCGATCACGGGCCAAAACCTTCTTCAAATAAAGTCATGGCCCGCACGAAGTGGATTTGGGTCACTCTGGCTTTAGTGATGGCGGTGTCGGAGCTTTTTGCCTACATATTTGCCGAGGTTTTTCAGGATGACCTGACCTATCCAACAATTTCGATTTTGGTGAATCCAATCCTTGATTCGCCATACGGACGAGCCATCTTTTTGATTGTCTGGATGGCTATTGGTGTGGGTCTGCTCCAGATCAGAAAGGGGCGTCGGCGATGACGATTCCTCTTTTTGAATACCTTTTAGTGATTGTTGCCGGAATCGTTATGTGGCTGTTAGGAAGGTTGAGGCCAGACCTGGTTTCACCTTTCGGCGCTCTAATTGCGCGAATAATGCACCATCGGAACACCAGATTGGCTCTGGTTGTGGTCTGGTGGTGGCTAGGTTGGCATTTCTTTACTGAATAGCGTGTTGCTTATGTGCCTATACTGTTGTTTAATGTCAGTATGTTAGGACAAACACCTAACGGCCTACCTAGAAGAAAGTTGTACGACGCAGTATGACCGAGCGCAATCAACCATTTGACGTGATCACTATTGGTCGCGTTGGAGTAGACATTTACCCGCTGCAGACCGGTGTGGGCCTCGACGAGGTATCAACCTTTGGCAAGTTTCTTGGCGGAAGCGCCACAAACGTTGCAGTAGCGGCGGCGAAATACGGACTCAAGTCGGCAGTCATCACCCGCACCGGTAATGACCCTTTTGGTAAGTACATTCACACCGAGCTTCAGCGCCTTGGCGTTAGCGACCAGTTTGTCTCTGGCGTTGAGGGGTTGCCTACTCCGGTCGTGTTCTGCGAGATTTTTCCGCCAGATGACTTTCCGCTCTACTTCTACCGTGAGCCAAAGGCCCCAGATCTAGTTATCAACCAGAACGAGCTGGATCTCGACGCCATCTCTCACGCAAAGATTTACTGGTCAACCGTGACCGGATTGAGTCAAGAGCCAAGCCGCACCGCACACCACGTGGCCTGGGATGCCCGTGGTCGCAAGGAGCACACCATCCTGGACTTGGACTACCGCCCAATGTTCTGGTCTTCACCAGAACTTGCCAGCGAGCAGGTTGCCCGTGCACTTGACAAGGTAACCATCGCAATCGGCAATAAAGAGGAATGTCAGGTTGCCGTAGGTGAGACCGAGCCAATGCGTGCAGCAGATGCACTACTTGAGCGTGGACTCGAAATCGCAGTGGTTAAGCAGGGCCCTAAAGGTGTATTGGCCAAGACCCGCAGCGAAACCGTTGAGGTGCCGCCTTACTTTGTTGACGTGGTTAACGGTCTTGGTGCCGGTGACAGCTTTGGTGGAGCATTCTGCTACGGACTGCTTCAGGGCTGGGAACTAAAGCGAATTCTTCAGTTTGCCAACGTTGCCGGTGCAATTGTGGCAAGCCGCCTAGAGTGCTCAACCGCCATGCCAAACTTCGAAGAAGTTGAAGAGATTCTGAAGGGAATGAACTAATGTCATTGGACTTCGAATCACTTCGCAACATCCGTGCCGCTAACCCGGGCAAACTAGCCGAGATTTATTCAGCAAGAAAGCGTCGCGATGTCATTCAGGGCGATGGTCGTTTATTCATCATCGCGGCTGATCACCCGGCCAGAAATGCCCTCTCGGTTCGCAACAACCCGCGGGCCATGGAGAACCGCTACGACCTGATTGAGCGTCTGGCTACAGCGCTATCTCGACCAGGGGTAGACGGCGTGCTCGGAACCCCAGACATCATCGATGACTTGGCGTTGCTTGGTTGCCTTGACGACAAACTGGTCGTGGGTTCACTAAACCGCGGTGGTCTTCGTGGGGCAAGCTTTGAGATGGACGACCGAATTACCGGTTATGACATCGATGGAATTGTTCGTGACCAGCTGGATTTTGCCAAAATGCTCAACCGAGTAAACCTTGGCGATGCCGGCACCGCAAACATGCTTGAGTACTCACACCACGCCGTAAACGCGGCTGCTGCAGCGAAGTTGCCGATCATGCTCGAACCGTTCATGAGCGAATGGGTCGACGGCAAAATCCGCAACGACCTTTCAACCGATGCCGTGATCGACTCAATCAGCATCGCCAACGGACTTGGAAATTCATCCGCGTACACCTGGATGAAATTGCCTGTTGTTGAGAACATGGCACGCGTGATGGAGTCAACCACTCTTCCGACCCTTCTACTTGGTGGCGACCCAGTCGGTGACCCTAAGGACATCTACGACTCATGGGGCAAGGCTCTAGAGTTGCCGGGCGTTCGAGGCCTTGTAGTTGGTCGAAGCCTGCTTTACCCACAAGACGGCAACGTAGTCGCCGCTATTGACACCGCAGTCAAGCTTGTCCACGGATAATTTAGTTTCAGAAAAGGATAAAAAATGAGCAACCTACCTGTAGTTCCACACTGGATTGATGGCGCTGAGCGACCAAGCACTTCAGGCCGTACCGCTGAAGTATTCGACCCAGCTCTTGGTGAAGTCACCAAGCACGTTGCCCTAGCTAACGAATCTGAAATTGAGGCTGCGATTGCCTCAGCCAAGGCCGCATTCCCAGCTTGGAGCAACCTGTCATTGGCACGCCGCCAGGCCATCATGTTTAACTTCCGCGAGTTGCTAAACCGCAAGAAGCCAGAACTTGCCGAAATCATCACTTCAGAGCACGGCAAGGTGCTGTCTGACGCGCTGGGAGAGATCACCCGCGGTCAGGAAGTAGTTGAATTTGCCACCGGTATGCCGCACCTTCTAAAGGGTTTCTATTCAGAGAACGTATCTACTGGCGTTGACGTTTACTCAACCCGTCAGGCTCTTGGCGTGGTCGGAATCATCAGCCCGTTCAACTTCCCGGCAATGGTGCCGATGTGGTTCTTCCCGATTGCGCTCGCCGCAGGTAACACCGTCATCTTGAAGCCATCTGAGAAAGACCCATCAGCAGCAATTTGGATGGCCAAGCTACTCAAAGAGGCAGGCTTGCCAGATGGTGTTTTCAACGTTCTAAACGGTGACAAAGAATCAGTAGATGGTCTTTTGACCCACCCTGATGTCAAGGCCATCTCATTCGTTGGCTCAACCCCGATTGCTCAGTATGTTTACGAGACCGGATCACGCCACGGCAAGCGCGTTCAAGCTCTTGGTGGAGCCAAGAACCACATGTTGGTTCTGCCTGACGCTGACCTAGACCTAGTTGCCGATTCAGCTATCAACGCGGGCTTTGGTTCTGCCGGTGAGCGCTGCATGGCGATCTCTGTGGTCGTAGCGGTTGAGCCTGTTGCAGATGACCTGATCGAAAAGATCAAGGAGCGCATGAGCAAGCTTCGCACCGGTGACGGTCGTCGTGGTTGCGACATGGGCCCATTGGTTACCAAGGTCCACCGTGACAAGGTTGCTTCGTACATCGATATCGCTACCGAAGACGGTGCAACCGTTGTTGTCGATGGTCGCAACGACAAGTTTGACGGTGCCGAGAACGGTTTCTGGCTTGGCCCAACACTGATTGACAAGGTTCCAACCTCATCAAAGGTTTACACCGAAGAGATCTTTGGCCCTGTGCTTTCTATCGTTCGTGTCCACACCTACGAAGAGGGCGTTGAGCTGATCAACAACGGTGCGTTCGGTAACGGAACCGCAATTTTCACCAACGATGGTGGAGCGGCTCGTCGTTTCCAGAACGAAATCGAAGTTGGAATGATCGGTATCAACGTTCCCATTCCTGTACCGGTTGCTTACTACTCATTCGGTGGCTGGAAGAGCTCTCTATTCGGTGACACCAAGGCTCACGGCGTTGAGGGTGTTCACTTCTTCACCCGAGGCAAGGCAATCACCAGCCGCTGGCTTGACCCATCACACGGTGGCATCAACCTCGGTTTCCCTCAGAACTAGTCAAATTAGTTAGAGACTCCAATGACGTGGTTTTTCAAAAAGGGTGAGTTAGCCAAAGACAACTGGGATGTCTTGGTCGACGGCTCAATCAAAGGCTGGCAGCACACCGGCCTTCGAGTGGGCACCCTTGGTTCAGGTAGGCAGTTCCACATCATCGCTGACGGCCTCGAGCGGCTAATCTTCCCGCTCGAGGGCGTCGGCCTGACTGTTGAGTACCGCCTGGCTGGTGAAACCGCGTTCCAAACGCAGTTCCTGCGTGGACGAAAGTCAGTGTTCCACGGCACCTCAGATCTGATTTACCTGCCGGTGGATACCGAAATTAAGATCCACGGCGAAGGCCGAGTTTGTATCGGTGAAGCGCCCGCAAAGAACTCTAAGGCGGTCAAATTTATCGCCGCCGAGGAGGTTCCGGTATTTGTGCGCGGTGCCGGTCGTGAGAGCCGACAGGTTCACAACTTTGGTGTGCCAGAGCACCTTGATGCTGACCGCTTCATTGTGGTCGAGGTCATCGTTCCGGCTGGCAACTGGTCAGGAATCCCGGCTCACAAGCACGACACCTACATTCCGGGCGTTGAATCAAACCTTGAAGAGATCTACTACTTCGAGACTGCAGTTACTAGGGGAGTAACACCTCCGGCCGCTTCTGATGCAATCGGCTACCTTCGCGGCTACGCCTCAGATGAGCGCGAGTACGACTTGCTAGAAGAGGTTCGCTCTGGCGACGTCGGCCTAGTGCCACACGGATGGCACGGTCCGGCCATGGCTTCGCCGGGTTATGACCTCTATTTCTTCAACGTCATGGCAGGCCCAGACCCAGATCGCAGCTGGAACATCACTGACGACCCAAACCACGCCTGGATTCGCGAAACCTGGCACCACCAAGATCCAGACCCAAGACTCCCATACACCGCGTAAACAGAGAAAGTATCAAAATGGCAACTCGCAGAATGTCAGTAAGTCAGGCAATCGTTGAATTCCTGGCTCACCAGTACACCGTCGACGGAGACATCCGTGTACGCACCATTGAGGGTGTTTACGGAATCTTTGGTCACGGTAACGTTGCCGGAATCGGTCAGGCGCTGAAGCAGCTATCTGTGACCGATCCAAAAGCCATGCCTTATCACCAGGCACGCAACGAGCAGGCGATGGGGCATGAGTCGATTGCCTTCTCTCGCATGACTCGCCGCCGTTCAACCTATGCCTGCGCTGCCTCAGTTGGCCCAGGTGCTGCCAATTTGCTGACCGCCGCAGCCGTGGCAACTACCAACCGCTTGCCGGTCCTATTGCTGCCTTCGGACACCTTCGCAAACCGAGTGGCCGACCCAGTGCTTCAGCAGCTTGAGCAGCCTTACGACGCGGTAATGACTGTGAATGACGCATTCCGTCCGCTGTCTCGTTTCTTTGACCGCGTTACCCGCCCAGAGCAGATCTTCTCGGCCTTGCTCGGAGCCATGCGAGTTTTGACCGACCCGGTTGAGACTGGTGCCGTAACCATCGCACTGCCAGAGGATGTTCAGGCCGAGGAAATTGACGTTCCAGAAGAATTCTTGGCTGACCGCGAGTGGCACATTCGCCGCCCACGCCCAGACCGAGGTCTGATGGCCGAGGTTGCCAAGGCAATTCGAGGTGCAAAGCGCCCAATGATTATTGCCGGTGGTGGAGTGATCTACTCTGACGCAAACCAAGAACTTCGCCGCTTTGTTGAGCAGACTGGAATTCCAGTTGGTATGTCTCAGGCTGGAGTCGGTTCGTTGGTTTGGGACCACGACCAGAACCTAGGTGCCGTTGGTGCAACCGGAACCACTGCCGCAAACCGAATTGCAGCTGAGGCCGACGTGATTATCGGTATTGGTACTCGATACAGTGACTTCACAACTGCCAGCCGCACTGCCTTCCAAAACCCAGAAGTTAAGTTCATCAACATCAACGTGGCTTCTTTCGATGCTTTCAAGCACGGATCGGCCATCCCGGTTGTTGCAGATGCGCGTGAGTCAATCACAGAGCTTTCAGAGGAGCTTTCTGGCTACGCGGTTGCTGAGGAGTTCCGCAAGCACTACGGCCAGCAGAAGGCCATCTGGGATGCTGCAGTAGACGCCTCATTCGTCGATCAGCGACGTGAGTTGCCAGGCCAGCCTGAAATTATCGGTGCCGTTCAAGAGTCTTCTGACCCGCGCGACGTGGTTATCTGTGCCGCGGGTTCACTGCCTGGCGACCTACACAAGCTATGGCGAGTGCGCGACGACCTGGGTTACCACGTTGAGTACGCCTTCTCTTGCATGGGTTACGAGATCGCAGCCGGTCTTGGTGTTGCTCGCGCCGACAAGACCCGCGATGCCATCGTGATGGTTGGTGATGGCTCATACCTGATGATGCACACCGAGCTAGTCACTGCCGTAGCTGAGCGCCTGAAGTTCATCACAGTCTTGATTCAGAACCACGGATACGCTTCTATCGGCCACCTGTCTGAGGATGTTGGGTCACAGCGCTACGGAACCAAGTACCGCTACCGCGACGAGTCTGGCAACAACCACGAGACCGGCGATGTCCTGCCAATCGATCTTGCGGCCAATGCCGAGAGCTATGGCGTCAAGGTAATTCGCGTTGAGCCAGGCCCTGGCTCAATCACCGATCTAAAGGCGGCCGTAAAGGCGGCCAAGGCGCACCAGGGTGGGCCAGTGCTGATTCACATCAACAACGACCCACTGATTTACGCACCTGACGGCGAGGGCTGGTGGGATGTTCCGGTAATGCCTGTTTCACAGCTTGAGAGTACTCAGCAGGCATACATCGGATACGCCGAGGTCAAGAAGTCGCAGAAGCTCTTGCTGGGCAAAGGCGCAGTCGAAAGAAATAACTAAGTTCAAAACCGCTTCGAAGGAGAAGTCAATGGTCAAGATTGCACTAGACCCAACCCCGTTCCACAGCACTCACTCACTGCTTGAGTTTCCGGCGCTCGCCGCAGACCTCGGTTACAAATACCTGCAGATGACTCCGCATGCCGACATGATTCCGTTCTTCAATCACCCAAAGGCTGATGATGAACTAGTCAAGAAGATGAAGAAGGCTTGTAAGGATGCCGGTATCGAGATTGCATCAACCTTGCCGGTGCTTCGTTGGTCAGGCCCAGATGAAGACGCTCGCGAAGCCGCGGTGCGTTACTGGAAGCGTGTAATTCGGATTACCGCAGAACTTGGTGTTGACACGATTGGAACCGAGTTCAACGGGCGCCCAGAGCGCGCCGAGGAGTCGGAACGCGCTTTCTACCGTTCGATGGAAGAGCTAGTTCCAATCATCGAAAAAGAGGGCATCAAGGTATTCATTGACCCGCACCCAGACGACTTTGTTGAAAACGGATTAGCTGCCTGGCGCGTTATCCGTGGAATCAACTCAAAGAATTTCGGCATGGTTTATGTGGCTTCGCACACCTTCCACATGGGTAACCAGCCGCTCGAAATTATGCAGGCGGCCGGCGATCGACTTGGAATTGTTCACGTGTCAGACACCATGGACCACACCGCTTCTCACGGTCTGCGCTACATCACAAACCCTCCTGGCAACGCAGTTCGTGTTCACCAGCACCTCAAGATGGGTGATGGAGATGTGAACTTCGATGAATTCTTTGGCGGTCTTAAGAGCATTGGGTTCTTGGATAACCCGAACAGCATTATGTGCTCAAGCGTCTTTGCTGAGAATGAAAATGCTCGCGCAGTGGCGATTTACCAGCGTGAAGAGATGGAAAAGCGCATCGCGGCCTTGAAGTAAGCGAATTAGGAAAAGTGGGTTACCTTTACGGGTGACCCACTTTCTGTTTTTAGGATTAGAGCATGGCTAAGAAGGAAAACAAGGAACGCTTTGACCAGCGTCCGCCAACTATGGCCGATGTGGCTGAGCGAGTGGGCGTATCGCGTCAATTGGTGGGCTTGGTGTTTCGAGATGCACCGGGAGTAAGCGCTGACACTGAGGCCAAAATTCGCGCAGCTGCAAAGGAATTGGGCTACCGACCGAATCTGGCGGCGCAGTCACTTAGACGCGAGGGTTCTAAGTACATAGGCCTGGTATTTCACGCTTCTGAAAGCTCAACCTACGACATCATTCCGGCAATCTATAAGCAGGCTGCGGAACAGGGCTTTCAGCTGGTCTTGAGCGCCATTTCAAGTGATCGAACCGATTTGGAGGCCATTGACGAGGTAATTGGCCATCGATGCGACGGTCTAATACTTATAGCCTCGACGCTAAGTCTGACCAGGTTGCAAAAGTTGGCGAGAACAATTCCGTTGGTAAGTCTAGGTAGAAGACTCACGGGCGTCAGGTGCGGAGTAGTCTCATCGCGCGGCGAATCGGGAGTTTTCGACGCGGTTGAGTATTTGATCGGTCTTGGGCATAAGTCGATTGCCTACGTGAATGCCAAGGATATGCTCGACATCGAATATCGACTTGAGGGCTATGAATCAGCGATGGATAAGCACCACCTAAAGAAAACCATTATTGGGATTTCGGGTGACTTCGCTGAGGCCGGGGGTGCTCTAGCTGCCGAACGACTACTGGCGATGGAGAAATTACCAACCGCCGTGGTCTGCAATAACGATCAAAGCGCATTTGGCCTCATTCACTGCCTTCAAAAGGCAGGCCTAAAGGTTCCAGAGGACGTCTCTGTCGTTGGCTACGATGACACGATCGCCAAAGAGTCCTACCTAGACATGACTACGGTGCGTCAGGATCCGACTGAGCTTGCCAAGGCTAGCGTGGAGGACTTGGCTGCCCGTATTCGGGGCGACAAGTACCTATCGGAAACGTTCCTCACCAGCTCAACTCTGGTCGTTAGGTCTAGCACGTGCCAGCCAAAAAATCTAACTGATTAGCCATGAAAAGCCCTAAATACTGGCTTATCTCAATTGGCACGTGCTAGTAAAACTTTACTAATTCGTTATCAAAATAACGCGCTTTGTCCTTACATAGCGATTTTCTTAACGCTAAGTTCGATGTGGGTTCGATTACTTACTAGAAATCAATCTCCACATCCAACTAACAAAGGACACAATGAAGTGAAGCTATCTATCAGAAAGAAAAGCATCGCCGCACTAGCAATTCTTGGTGCCGCGACAGTTGCTCTTGCTGGATGTTCTGCACCTGCTGCAGAAACCACCGATGAAACCACCGGCCTAGCCTCTGGTTTTGGCAAGCGCGCAGAGAACCGCAACGTTTATTTCTTCACCTACTACAACCCAGCTGGTGATGCATTTTGGGCCCAGATTCTTAAGGGTGGCGAAGATGCAGCTGAGCTAGGAAACCTAGAGTTCACTCACCAGACAGCTGAGGGTGACTCAGCAGCGATGGTCAACCTTGTTCAGACCGCAATTGCAACTAGCCCTGCCGCAATCGTTATGCCTTTCAACGAGGGTGAAGCTTGGGTTGACGTAGCCTGCCAGGCACATGCAGCAGGCATCCCAGTAATCGCGTTCAACGTGCCAGCCCCTGAGAGCGCTGGCGAGTGCGTATCTGGTTTCGTTGGTCAGGACTTCTACGAAGTTGGAACCATCGTTGCCAAGTCATTGCTTGCTTCTGGTCAGGTTGCCAAGGGTGACAAGGTGTTGATCACCGCAGAAGAGCCAGACCAGCCATACGCACTTCAGCGCGGTGGCGGTGTCTACGACGTACTTAAGGAAGCCGGTATTGGTGTTCTTGAGCAGCCAGAATGGCTACGTACCGGTGGCGACGATGCGGGCGCACTTGACGCACTTACCTCATGGTTGGTAGCGAACCCGGACGTGAAGGTTATTGTTCCAGTTGGTGGAACACCTCACCGTAACCTTCCAGCAGCACTTGCTGCAGCGGGAAACACAACTGCTAAGGTAATTGGTTTTGACACTGCTCCGCAGATTGTCCAGGGCCTAAAGGATGGCGTAATTCTTGCTACAGCAGACCAGCAGGGTTACATCCAGGGATTCCAGTCAGTGATGCAGACGATTCTGAACATTGACTTTGGTTTCTCAGCAGCAAACATCAACTCAGGTGGTCTTGGTCTAATTACCAAGGACACCGTGGGCAACATCGAAGCACCTGATCTACAGGGTGTTCGCTTCTAATCGCTGAAGCAAATTAAGTCGGGGAGGGGTCAAGTCGGAGTAATCCGGCTTGACCCCAGCCTCAAACATCAAAGCTTTGTCCGATCAATGACGACTCGGAAACAGGAAAGAAAAAATGTCAAACGAAAATAAACCAGGTAGAGGGCCAATTCTTCAGGCCCCACTTGCCACCGAGGCAATCCAAATGAGGCGCCTCTCGGACCAGAAGCCTAAGACCGGTTTTGCCGCCTTCAAATACAACCTCCAGTTCATGCGCGGGCGAGGAGCCCTTGAGATTGGTGTTGTTCTGGCCGTAATCCTCTTTGGTTATATAACAGCAGCAATCATCAATCCATCGGGTTTCTCTTTCCTGAACCCAAACAACCTTTCAGGTGTTGTCTCTCAGGCCATTCCTGTTTTGGCAATCCTCGGATTGGCTGCCGGCATCCTTATGATTGCCGGCGAATTTGACCTTTCCCTCGGTCCGGCAATCACTTTCAATGCGATCGTGTTCATCAAGGCTTCCGAGGCTTTCGGTTTGGGCGTGGGTGTACTGGCCGGAATCGCTAGCGGCGTTGCAATCGCTCTGGTCAATGGTGCGATCGTGGTCATCACCAAAATCCCATCGTTCATTGCAACTCTTGGAATGAGTTTCTTTTGGGCAGGTGCCTCAATTCTTATGAATGGCACTACGCCAGCAATTATTTCGGCCGAAAACCGTGCCGGCGCAATGGAATTTCTGTTCGCGCATGACTTCGGTCTTTTCCGCTCGCAGCTTATTTGGCTGATTGTTGTCGGTGTCCTGGCCTGGTTCTTCATGCACCGCCACCGCTACGGTAACCACATCTATGCAGTTGGTGGCAACGCCGCTGCAGCGCAGGCTATTTCGATTAATCCTAAGAAAGTCAAGATGATGGCCTTTGGAATCTACGGCGGGCTCGTTGGGTTCGCTTCCATCCTGATTGCCGTTCGCACGTCATCGATGCAACCTGGCGGTACAGCAACTGAAGACTTCACTCTGTTCGCAATTGCAGCAGCTGTTGTCGGCGGAACTTCTCTGAACGGTGGACGAGGCAGTGTCATCGGTATTATTTTCGGCGCTGCACTAATCGAACTAATCAAGAACGGTTTGATTCTTGGTAAGGCTCCGGGCTTCTACATCACCCTATTCGTGGGAATCACCATTGTTATTGCATCAGTATTCAACAAGCTCATGGAAGGAAAAGCACGATGAGCGAGTCACTTCTAAGAGTCGAAGGCATCACTAAAAAATACGGACCAAACACAGTTCTCAACGACGTATCTTTCGAAATTGGGAAGAACGAGGTTGTAGGCCTTCTTGGCGACAACGGTGCTGGTAAGTCAACCCTTGTAAAGATTATGTCTGGTGTTGTTGATGCAACTTCGGGTAGTTACTTCTGGGACGGCAAAAAGATCGACAACGTCAACCGCGAGGAAACCGAGCGTCTCGGAGTCGAGACAATTTTCCAGGACTCAGCACTCGTTCCCCAGATGACAATTACTCGAAACATTTTCATGGGTCGTGAAATCACTAATCGCTTCGGTCTCATGAAGATCAAACAGATGGATGATATTGCCGCAGAAGTGTTGGACAGTGTCGTTGCGATTGAAGGCATTAAGTCACCAAAGCAACTCGTCGCCTCACTGTCTGGTGGTCAGGCCCAGGCTGTAGCTATCGCCCGAGCAGTCCACTTCAAGAGCAGTTTGCTTATTCTCGATGAGCCAACTTCTGCTTTGGCTGTTCGTGCCACCGAGGCATTGCTCGACTACCTCCGTCAATTGAAAACCGAGGGTGTTAGTTCGGTACTGGTTACTCACAACCTTCACCATGCCTACCAAGTTTGCGATCGGCACATCGTCATGAATCATGGCCGCAAAATCCTTGATGTTCGCCGAGAGGACACTACTGTCGAGGAGTTGACCGCTGCGGTGGTTGGCGGCGCAGAGGGCATTCGCAAATACCGTGAAAGTTTGCAGGGAAACTAACTATGACTAATCAAATTCGAGTTGGAACTGCCCCTGATTCGTGGGGTGTCTGGTTCCCAAATGACCCAAAGCAGGTTCCGTGGGAGCGATTCCTAGACGAGGTGCAAGCTGCTGGCTACCACTGGATCGAGTTAGGGCCTTTTGGTTATTTGCCAACGGATCCAAATCAGCTTGCTGACGTTCTTGCCGAGCACGACCTAAAGTTGTCGGCTGGAACGGTGTTCACCGGCTTCCACAAGGGTGATGACCAGTGGAAGCGCGCGTGGGACCAAGCGCTCGATGTAGCTGGACTGGTTTCAAAGTTGGGTGTTGAACACCTGGTAGTGATTCCGGATTTGTGGCGCTCTGACGCAACCGCAGAAGTCCTGGAGTCGAGAACTTTGGACAATGATCAATGGAAGAAGTTGGCAGCGGGTCACGACAAACTTGGCAAGGCGCTTCTAGAGGAATACGGCATCAAGCAACAATTCCACTCGCACGCGGACAGTCACATCGGCACTTATGCCGAGGTGGAGAGATTCTTGCAGGAGACGAACAAAGAGTTCACTAACCTTTGCCTGGATACTGGTCACTTTGCCTACTACCTCGGCGACAACGTCAAGCTCATGAACGCCTACCCGGACCGAATCGGATATCTCCACCTGAAGCAGGTTCACCCTGACATTTTGGCTGAAGCGCTCAAGAATGACATGCCGTTTGTGGACGCAGTCGCAAAGGGCGTTATGACTGAGCCAGGATTTGAGGGCGTTCCAGAGTTCGCTCCCATTCTTGAAAAGGCAGCCGAGATCAACCCGGAAATGTTCGCAATCGTTGAGCAGGACATGTACGGCTGTGACGTTGATTTCCCATTCCCAATCGCCAAGCGCACTCGCGACCACATTGGTTCATGCACGCACGCGGCCCGATTCATCTAAACCAGAGAGAGAAAATTGTCTGAACTAAGAATCGCCGTAGTCGGCGCGGGCCTAATGGGAGCCGATCACATTATTCGAATTGAAAATCGAATTGTTGGAGCCTCAGTGGCGGCCGTTGTTGAACCTGATGAAGGTCGGGCAAAGGCGGCTTTGGCTGAAGCCCCGGCAGCAGTGTGGTTCCCAAACATCGAGGCGGCAATCGCAGCCGGAGGCATCGATGCGGTGCTGATTGCAACCCCCGGTCAATTCCACGAGCCTGTGCTTTTACCGGCACTAGCTGCAGGTCTTCCAATGCTTTGCGAGAAACCACTTACCCCTGACTCGGCATCGTCAATGCGAATGATTGAGGCAGAGGTGGCAACCGGAAAGCAGCTCATTCAGGTGGGCTTCATGCGCCGATTCGACGCAGGTTACCAAAGCCTGAAAGAACTGATCAGCTCCAAAGGACAGGGTGAACTTCTCGGATTGCACTGCGCCCACCGTAACCCTGAGGTCCCAGAGTCGTATCACAACGACATGTTGATCTTTGACTCGGTAGTCCACGAGATTGACATCGTGCGCTTCCTAACTGATTCACCAATCAAAAGTGTTGAAGTTAAGGCTATGAAGCGTAATTCAAACAATCACGAGGGTTTCAATGACCCGATTTTGGTCCTGTTGACCACGGAATCAGATGTATTGGCGACCGTGGAAATGAACGTTTCAGTGAAGTTCGGTTACCAAGTTAAGACTGAGGCTGTTTTTGAGAACGGCATCGCCGAAATTGGCCGTACCAGTGGAATGAACACGTGGTTCGAAGGTCAAATCGGCACCGCAGAGCACATGTCATTCAAAACTCGTTTTGCTGCCGCTTACGACGCTCAGATTCAACGCTGGGTCAATGCAACTAAGCGTGGCGAAATCGATGGCCCAAGCGCATGGGACGGCTATTTGGCGGCAGCTGCAGTTGAAGCAGGGCTTGAGGCTCTACACACCGGACAGCGCGTTGACGCAAATTACGCGAGCAAGCCGGCGTTCTATAACTAGCACTTGTTTGGAGGCCCCCGGGATTAGCTAAATCTCGGGGGTTTTCTATTTCTGAATCCAAATTGGCGAACAAAGATGGACCGGTCCAAACTAGACTTACTCGTAGGCAACGAGGCCTTGATTTGTGGAGAAAAACATGAAGTATCAGTTGGGTGCATCCGCGGAGATGCTATTTCTAGAGCTACCCTTTGTTGAGCGCGTGAATCGCATCAAAGACGAAGGCTTTTTGGTTGAGATTTGGAATTGGGCCAATAAGGATCTCGAAGCGCTTTCAAAGACTGGTGCCACGTTTTCATCGATGACCGGATATTTGACCGGTGACCTAATTACCGATGACGGTGCCGCAGAACTAATCAGGACAGCAAAACTCTCCTTGCAGGCAGCGGAGGTAATCGACTCACCGAGACTAAACCTGCATGGAACCGGTCTCGATGAAAATGGTCAGGCAATCCGTCAGGGAACAGATGTCACCCCCGATGACTGGGCCAAGGCCGTAGATACACTCAAGCGAATCGCGGAGCTTGGCGAGGCAGCTGGGAGAGTGTTTACTCTCGAGAATTTGAACTTGGCAGTGGACCACCCTGGAACGCCTTTCGCTCGCGCCGCCGACACTATGGAACTCGTCCGCCGGGTTGGCAGCGAACACCTAAAAATGAATCTAGATCTATACCACGCTCAAATCGGCGAGGGCAATCTCGTTGAGTTGGTAAGAGAAGCGCTTCCGCATATCGGTGAAATTCAAGTAGCTGATGTCCCGGGCCGATGTGAGCCAGGCACTGGCGAAATCTATTACCCGCGCATTGCAGCCGAGCTGGAGAGCATTGGATACGCCGGAGTGGTTGCACTTGAGGGCTGGGCGAAAGGTGACTCGAGCCACGCCTTGGCTGAATTTAGGCGCTTACTGACTCCTCAGTAGAAAAACAATCCCCAAGTTCTGGGCTATTGCCATACTCTTAGATATATGTAAGAATGTCCTTACAAAGTAAATTTCTATCGAAGGGAAGCCACATGCCGCTGGTCCGTATTGACCTGAATCCGCGATACAGTGCCGAGCAGGTAAGGGCAATTGCCGATGGAATTCACACCGCGATTGTCGAGGTTTACGGCATTCCTATCCGTGATCGTTTTCAGATAATCAATCAGCCAACGCTGATTATTGCTGAGGACGCCGGGCTGGGCTTCGATCGGACCGACGGTGTTGTGATGATCCAGATCTTCACCCAACGTGGGCGAAGCGATGAAACAAAGCAGGCTTTGTATGCACGCATTTCCGAGAAGCTAGCTGAGGTTGAGGTCGCTGGCGAGGATATTTTCATCGGTTATGTCGAAAACGGCCCACAGGATTGGTCGTTTGGGTTTGGCGTCGCACAGTATCAAACTGGGGAGTTGGCTGTTCCGTCTGCATAGTCGGTGAGTTACGCCAAAAAGAAGAAATCGGGCCGAAGGGGATTGGCCCGATTTCTCATTTAACAGGTATGTGCCTGGCTTCTATTTTTCAACCAGGGTTACTTCGAATGAGTAGAGATCTGGGCGGTAGCAGTGGTGGCCAAATTCAACCGCGTGGCCAGAATTGTCATAGGCGGTGCGGTCCATGGTTAGCAACGCAGCGTTCTTCTCAATGTCGAGTGCGGTTGCCTCGGCCTGGTTTGCCTTGCGCGCACCAATTCGCTGTTTAGCAACCCGGATGGTTACGCCGCGTAGTCGAAGGATTTGGTAAAGGCCGTGTTCGTTCAAATCCGCCTCGGTTATGTCGGTGAATTCGGCTGGCAGCCAGTTTTCGAGAATTGACACCGCAACTTTATCTGCTGAGCGTAGACGCTTGACGTAAAGCACCGGTGAGCCTACGGCAACGTTTAGTTTCTCGGCAATTTTGGCATCGGCCTTGGTGAGTTTGTAGTCAAGAATTTTGGTCGAAGGCTTCTGCCCACTTCGGCTCAAGTCCTCGTAGAGGGAAGTAAGCTCAACGCCACGTGTTACCTGACCGTGAACCACCTGGGTTCCGATTCCACGACGGCGAACTAAAAGTCCCTTATCGACTAGGTCCTGAATCGCGCGGCGAACAGTAGGGCGGCTAAGCCCCAGTCGCTCACCAAGGGATACCTCGTTTTCAAGACGTGAACCAGCCGCTAGCTGGCCACTCATGATGGCATCTTCGATTTTTTGAGCTACCTGGAAGTAGAGAGGAATCGGTCCCGAACGGTCAAGATCCATGAATACGGATAGGGGAAGAATGTTCTCCTGCTGGTTCATTGCCATCCTCAACGCCGATGTTTACACTCGTCAAACTTTGACAAGTTGTTAATACATTATCAGCCTAAGTTGGTTAGGCTCGGAGCGCCTCGGCGGTTGCAGAGTGGAGTTTTCCGTTGGTTGCCAGCACGCTGGATGATGCTGCGTTTAGCGAACCATCCAAGTCGCTGAATTGGCCGCCAGCTAGCTCCACGATTGGCACTAAGGCGGCGATGTCGTAAATCTTCAGGTCGTGCTCGGCAACAATTTCGAGGGCGCCCTCAGCTAGCAGCATGTAGCTCCAGAAGTCACCGTAAGCACGGGTTCTCCATAGTTTGCGGCTTAGTTCTAAAAGTTTCGGCAATCGCCCTGATTGGTCCCACAGCTGCAGGTTGTTGTAGCTGATCGAGGCGTTTTCGAAATCGGAAATTCCAGACACGGCCAACTTTCGAGTTGAGCCATCGATGTCTCGCGTCCAAGCACCGATTTCTGGGGCAGCCCACCAACGTCTTCCCATCGCAGGTGCAGAAACCACACTTACCGTTGGTTTGCCATCGATGGCCAGGGCAATCAGAGTTGCCCAAACTGGAACACCGCGCAGGTAGTTTGCGGTGCCATCAATCGGGTCAATTATCCAGGTGCGGTTAGTGGTGCCGTCGGCGCTTCCATACTCCTCGCCAATGAGTGCGTCAGAAGGCGCTTTTTCAGCCAGCAGCGCCTTGATGGCGCGCTCTACCGCTTGATCAGCATCGGTAACCGGGCTGCGATCAGGTTTAGTTTCAACCTTTAGGTCCAATGCCCGAAAGCGCTCGAGCGCAATTGAATCTGCAAGGTCAGCAATTGCCAGAGCTAGGTCGAGGTCAGAAGAAAAGGTCATGATTGAAATTCTATTCGCCGGGCTTTTCGCTGTGGTTTGCCAGTGATGTAATCAGGCGGCGGAGTGAATCGACTCGCCCCTCACCGCTAGGACCAAGTGACCCTGCCGCGATGGCATCGTCGAGGGCGCAATCTGGGGCGTCGGATGTGTGGTTGCAGTCGCGCGGACAGGTCTCAATCACTGCCCAAAGGTCCTCAAACGAACGCAATAGGTTCTCTGGTTTCACATGCCCCAAACCAAATGAACGAACACCCGGGGTGTCGATGATCCAACCTTCGCCGAAGTTTTCATCCAAGCGGATGGCCCGCACCGAAGAAGATGTGTGGCGGCCGCGACCGGTCACAATGTTTACTCCGCCGGTTGCACGCTGCGCATGCGGTGCCAGGGCGTTTACCAAAGTCGATTTACCAACTCCGGAATGCCCAACAAACACGGTGGTTTGGCCAGTCAGCAACTCGCGCAATGCCGGCAGAGCGGGTGCATCAGAGCGGTTGAGCACTACCGGAATACTCAGTCCAGCAAAGTTAGCCAGGAACTCATCTGGGTTGGCCAAGTCGGTTTTGGTGATTACCAAGATTGGTCTAAGACCCGCGTCGTAGGCAGCCGCAAGGTAGCGATCAATCAATCGGGTTCTTGGCTCTGGGTTAGCAATCGCAACCACAATGGCCATCTGGGTTGCATTGGCAACAATTACTCGCTCGACTACGTCAGAATCGTCGGCGCTGCGACGCAGCAGCGAGGTGCGAGGCTCGATTCGCACGATTCGCGCCAACGCGCCCTCGGTAGTGGAGATGTCGCCGGCAAGCGCTACACGGTCTCCTACAGCGGCGCCTTGTTTGCGTAATTCCTTGCCCAGGGTGGCATTAATGATTCGGTCCTCAGACTCGAGGAGTACCCGATAGCGCCCGACGTCAACTCCCAATACCAAGCCGATTGGTGCCTCTTTGTGTTCAGGGCGTTTCTTGGTCCTAGGCTTGTTGCCCTTTGGGTTTGGGCGCACACGCACATCGGTTTCATCTAGGTCGTTTTGACCCGGATCTGGCTCATAAAGCCAACTCAAGCGTCTTCACCAAGCTGAATCTGCCAGTTGTTCTGGCCAAGCATGCCTTGCCACATAGATGCAAAGTTTGGCATTGTCTTTGAAGTTGTCGTTATGTCTTCAACCTGGATTCCAGGAACCCGAAGTCCAATAATTGCTCCGGCAGTCGCCATTCGGTGGTCCTCGTAGGTCTGCCAAATGGCACCGTGAAGGTTTTCGCTCGGGTCAATTTCTAGACCGTCAGGGGTCTCGCGTGCGATTCCACCGATGCGGTTGATTTCGGCTGCCAGCGCCGCCAAACGGTCGGTCTCGTGACCTCGAAGGTGTGCGACACCGCGAATCACAGTTGGGCTGTCAGCAAGAGCCGCCAGAGCCGCAATCACCGGGGTGAGTTCGCCGCCGATAGAAAGATCAATGTCGATTCCGTGAATCGCGCCAGTGCCGGTGATGGTTAGGCCACCATTTTCACGGACAATCTCTGCGCCCATCTGCTGAAGAATGCCGTCAAATTCGTCGCCGACCTGAGTCGTGGAATCAGGCCAGCCCTGAATGAATACCGAGCCACCGGCAACCATCGCTGCGGCCAGGAAAGGGCCAGCATTTGAGAGATCTGGCTCAATTGCTACTGAACCGCCGCTAATCAAACCTGGTTCGACCTTCCAGACAGCTGGTTCTGGGGTTGAAACCCTAACGCCGCGCTTGGTTAGGCAATCTAGGGTCATTTCGATGTGAGGCATCGATGGCAGGTGCTCGCCAACGTGACGCAGCACTAGGCCATTCTCAAATCTGGCAGCAGCTAGTAGCAGCCCGGATACAAACTGACTTGAAGCGGAGGCATCGATGGTGACCTCGCCGCCCGCTACCGTGCCGGTGCCGTGAACCGTGAAGGGTAATGAGCCCTTACCCTCATCTGACACCGATACACCCAGCGCACGCAGGCTATCGATGGTTGTGCTCATAGGACGGCGGCGTGCAGCTTCATCGCCGTCGAAAACTACCGTTTGGTTGCTTAGCAGCGCAGCCGGCGGAACAAAACGCATCACGGTGCCGGCCAGGCCGCAGTCGATAACCGCTGGGTTGTTGAACGGCTTTGGGGTAACCAAAATAGAACCGTCTTCGCGGACTTCGATCTCAGTACCCAACTGGCGAAGCGCCTCGATCATCAGTGTGCTGTCGCGAGATGCCAAGGTGCCGGTTAGAAGAGTTGGTTCGGAGGCAAGTGCAGAAAGCACAAGCTCGCGATTATTTAGTGACTTTGAACCAGGGAGGGCCACCGCTGCATCGAGTGGCGCCGAGGCCACAGGAGCGTGCCAAGGCTGGGAATTTTGGTTAGAAGTCATGAGTTAAAAGTACCATGTCTACTTTTGCTGTCTCTGGAATGGGGTTGTCGCACTCGCGGCTAAACTCAAACGTGATGAAGCAATCTGATGCAGAACAAAAGCGCCTCCAAATTCACGAATTTGAGCAGCAGGCGCTACCACTCATGCCGCAACTTTATGGTGCAGCTTTGCGCTGGACTCGTAATCCATCTGACGCCGAGGATTTGGTTCAAGAGACCTTTGCCAAGGCGTTTGTAGCGTGGGCCCAGTACCAGCAAGGCACCAACCTAAAGGCCTGGCTGTACCGCATCATGACCAACACCCACATCAACTTGTACAACAAGCGGGCCAAAGATCAGGCCAAGGGTGGGTTAGACGAGCTAGAGGACTGGCAGCTCGGTTCAGCCGAGTCGGTCACAGCTCACTCGACTCGGTCTGCCGAGCTCGAAGCCATTGACAACATGCCTTCAGAAACCATCAAGAAAGCCCTTCACGCTATCCCAGATGAATTCAGAATGGTGGTCTACTACGCCGTAGTCGATGGCCTGCCTTATGCAGAGATTGCAGACATCATGCACACTCCAGTCGGAACAGTCATGAGCCGCCTTCACCGAGGTAAGAAGCTTCTCCGAAAGCTACTTGCTGAGTATGCGGCTCAAGAGGGCTACGACGTATCTGAATCCAACAAAGGGGAGGCCTCGAATGTCTAACTTCGATTGCCAAGAAACCAAGCGCCACGTGCACGAGTACCTGCACAACGAACTCAGTGGCCAGGACATCGATGACATTACTGCTCACCTCGCAAACTGCGATAGTTGTGAGACTGACTACGACCTTGAGAACCTGATCAACGGTGTCATTAAGGGCGCCTGCGATGAAGCCCCGCCTGCCGAACTTGCCCAGCGCGTGATGTCGCGCATCCGCGATATTCAGAATGGTGCGGCTCACTAAGCACGCATAAAAAGATTTGCTAAACGAAAAATCCGCACCTAGGTGCGGATTTTTTTTATTCTGGCTCTGGAAGCCCAAGCCACTCGTACCAGCCACGGTTTAGCACCAGCCATGCGATTAATCCGTGACCAATTTGCCCCGGTAATCCGTGTTCGGTGTTGGCAATTTCTTGATTCCAACCCTCGTGCTCAACGAGCGGTCTAAAGCAATCAACAAACGGGATGCCGCGTCTTGACGCAACGTCCTCAAAGCCAGAAGCTAGATGCTCAATCTCGGAATTCAACTCAGGGTTGCGGTGAGGGGTTGGGCCAACCAGGAACGACTCAATGCCTGCACGCTTGGCCTCGTCAACGATAGTTGCGATGTTGAGGCGGCTGCGTGAGATTGAAATGCCTGCGGCTGGATCCAAATTGTTGAGCGCAATAACCAGGCGGTTTTCGGTCTGGTCGCTAAAGCGGCGCTGAACCTCTTGAGCCCAACGCTCAGATAGTTTGCTGGTTGTTTCGTCGGGAGCTGGCAAAGCAAAGATGTCAACCCTTGGCGAATTGGCTGGAGTTTTGGACGTGACGCGACCAACCCACCCCATTCCTTTAGGGTCGCCGGCAGCGGAAATTATCGAGTCGCCAAGAATGACGATTCTGATGTCTTTACGCGGCTCCTGCAGCATGCTTAGATCGAGAACGCTCTGGCGATAAGGTCAGCTTGCTCAACAGCGTGGCGCTTTGCAGAACCTGTTGCTGGTGATGCGCTAGCTGGGCGTGAAACCAACTTGGCCACCTTGCCATCCATGTAACGAGGCAAGAATAGACCGATGTAGGTCCATGGTCCTTGGTTAGCCGGCTCATCCTGTACCCAAACCAATTCTGCATTTGGATACTGTGCGTATGTTGCCTTGATTTCATCCACCGGGGTTGGGTAAAGCTGCTCAACACGAACGATTGCGGTGGTGCCATCGTTGCGCTTTTGAGCCTCTGCCAATAGGTCCCAGTAGATCTTGCCTGAACAGAACAGCACTCGCTTGACTGCGTTTCTGTCGAGACCCTGCTGGTCATCAATTACCGGCTGGAAGGTCCCGTTGGTGAAGTCCTCAACAGACGACGCTGCTGACTTCAAACGCAACATTGACTTCGGAGTGAACACAATCAGTGGGCGCTTCGGAGTCGAGTAAGCCTGTCGACGAAGGAGGTGGAAGTGAGATGCCGGAGTCGAAGGTTGAGCAACCGTCATGTTGTTTTCAGCACACAACTGTAGGTAGCGCTCGATACGGGCTGATGAGTGGTCTGGGCCCTGGCCTTCGTAGCCGTGAGGCAGCAAGAGAACTACACCAGAGTGCTGGTTCCACTTTTGCTCGGCCGATGAAATGAATTCATCGATGATGGTCTGCGCGCCGTTGGCAAAGTCACCAAACTGTGCTTCCCATAGAACTAGGGCATCCTTGTTCTCAACTGCATAGCCGTATTCGTAACCCATGGCCGCGTATTCGCTAAGCAGTGAGTCATAAATGTAGAACTTGGCTTGGTCAGCAGACAGGTTGCGCAGTGGCATCCACTCTTGACCGTTTTCGCGATCGTGGAACACAGCGTGACGCTGAACAAAGGTGCCGCGTCGGCTGTCCTGGCCGGCCATGCGAACGGTTTTGCCTTCGATAAGCAGCGAGCCTAGGGCTAGTAGCTCGCCGAAGCCCCAGTCGATGCCGCCTTCGCGGCTCATCTCAACACGCTTGGTCAGCAGCTGCTGAAGCTTAGGGTGCACGTGGAAGCCCGGTGGCTGGTTGTTGTGGGCATCACCGATTTGCTCAACAACCGCGCGTGAAATCGCAGTGGCCTGCGCAACTCCGGTCTGGTCGCTTGCGGTGGTACCGATGCCAACTGGGCGCGACGGCAGAGCCGGTGCAGCGATCATGGCCTCGTGAACCTCGACGAATGCATTCTCAAGGCGGGTCTGGAAGCCAGCGTTTGCAGCTTCAAACTCTTCGTGAGTGATATCTCCGCGGCCAACAAGTGACTCTAGGTAGAGGGTGCGTACTGAACGCTTGGCCTCGATCAGGTTGTACATCAAAGGCTGGGTCATCGATGGGTCATCGCCCTCGTTGTGACCACGGCGACGGTAGCAAATGATGTCTAGAACGACATCTTTTTTGAATTCCTGGCGGAACTCAAAAGCTAGACGTGCAACTCGGACTACTGCTTCAGGGTCATCTCCGTTTACGTGGAAAATTGGCGCCTGGATACCCTTCGCAACGTCCGTTGCGTAAACGGTAGAGCGGGACTCACCCGGAGGAGTCGTGAAACCAACCTGGTTGTTGATGACGATGTTGATGGTTCCGCCAGTTTTGTATCCACGCAACTGAGACATGTTCAGTACCTCAGGCACTACGCCCTGGCCTGCAAAAGCAGCATCGCCGTGGATAACAACCGGAAGAACCGGGAAACTGTTGTTGATCACAGAGTCGGTGCGGTCAAGCTTGGCGCGCACGATACCCTCGACCACCGGGTTTACAGCCTCGAGGTGAGATGGGTTAGCGGCAAGTGAAACTTTAACCTGCTTGCCGTCCATGTTGGTGAAAACACCCTCGGTGCCTAGGTGGTACTTAACGTCACCCGAGCCCTGAACGGTCTTGGTATCGGTGTTGCCTTCAAATTCTTTGAAGACCTGACCGTAGGTCTTGCCGGCAACGTTGGTCAGAACGTTTAGGCGGCCACGGTGAGCCATACCAATCACAACTTCTTCAAGCTGTGCATCGGCGGCCTCTTGCAAGATTTCATCTAGAGCTGCGATGGTGGACTCGCCACCCTCAAGGCTGAAGCGCTTTTGACCAACAAACTTGGTCTGCAAGAAAGTTTCAAAAGCCTCGGCTTCATTCAACTTTTCAAGAATGCGCAACTGCTCGTCGCGAGTCGGCTTGGCGTATGGGCGCTCAAGCTTGGACTGGAACCACTTGCGTTGAGCTGGGTCCTGAATGTGCATGTACTCAACACCGACGGTGCGGCAGTAGCTGTCACGCAGAATCTTGTAAATCTCGCGGAACTCAGCCTTGGCCTTGCCACCAAAACCGCCGGTCTTGAAGGTTCGGTCGAGGTCCCAAAGGCTCAAACCGTGGTTCAAAATGTCAAGATCTTCGTGCGAGCGCTGCTTGTACTCAAGCGGGTCAACATCGGCCATCAAGTGGCCTCGAACGCGGTAGGCGTTGATTAGTTCCTGGATGCGGGTCTCTTTGGTGCGGTCGTCGTTTTCGTTTCGCTCGAAGTCGGTGACCCATTTGACCGGCTCGTAAGGAATGCGAAGGTCGGCAAAGATTTCGTCGTAGAAGCCACGAGCGCCCAATAGGAGTTCGTGGATCTTCTTGAGGAATTCACCTGAACCAGCGCCTTGGATAACACGGTGGTCGTAGGTTGAAGTTAGCGTGATGGTCTTGCTGACACCCAACTTTGACAGCTGAGCGTCTGACATTCCCTGGAACTCAGCCGGGTAGTCCAATGCGCCGGCGCCGATAATGCAGCCCTGGCCCTTCATTAGGCGAGGTACCGAGTGAACGGTTCCGATTCCACCTGGGTTGGTCAGTGAAACTGTTGAGCCGGCAAAATCACCGGCGGTCAACTTGTTGTCACGTGCCTTCTTGACCAGGTCTTCATAGGCGCTTAGGTACTCGGCAAAGTTGAGTCGCTGAGCGCGCTTGATGTTCGGAACCAAAAGCGCACGGGTGCCGTCTTCTTTTGGAATGTCGATCGCGAGTCCAAAATTGATGTTCGCAGGCGTTACCGCAGCTGGCTTGTCATCGATGATGTCGTAGTAGACGTTTTGGCTTGGAAACTCTTTTAGTGCGCGGATGATCGCGTAACCGATGATGTGGGTGAAGGAAACCTTGCCGCCACGGGTTCGAGCCAAGTGGCTGTTGATCACAATGCGGTTGTCAATCAAAAGTTTGGCCGGAATGGTTCGAACCGAGGTCGCGGTCGGAACCTGTAGCGAAGCATCCATGTTGGTTGCTAGGGCCTTTGACATGCCCTTTAGTACGTTTATCTTGTCCTGCGCCTCTTCAGCTTCAGCGACCTGAGTAATAACTTCGGTAACCGGTGCCTGAGCTGGAATTGGCTGGGGGCGTGCCTCAACGCGGGTGGTTTTTGCCACTAGGGGAGCGGCTGGAATGGTCTGCGGTTCAGCTGGAATAACCTGCTGGGTGGCCGGGGCCGGCGCACTAACCTGCGGAGCGGCTGGACTTGCGCTCGACGCGGTGGCATGAGGTGTTTGGGTTGGGTGGTAGTTCTCGAGAATTGGCCACCAAGCCTTATCGACCGAATCGGGGTTCGACTGATACTGGGCGTACATTTCGTCCACTAGCCAGTCATTGGCTCCGAAATTGTTTTCGCCATTTGTGTTCTCAGCGTTGCCTGACAGAGAAACCACCTCTTTATGATTATCCGTTCGATGTGCAGGGTTAAGCCTACCGGCTTGAGTCTGCAGCAAATTGCGATTAGCGGTGATTTGCCTAATGAATTGTGGCTTTTAGTCTGACTATGCTTAAAGCAATGGATAAAGCAGGTTCTGACCATAGTTCTTGGGGTGATTTACCCCGATGAACGATTGGCTCATGCTCGGAGTAGGTGTCCTACTCACTATCGGAACCGGGCTGTTTGTGGCGAGCGAGTTCTCGCTGCTGAATGTCGAGCGAAATGATCTCGAAGCACGTCGAAGTCGAGGCGAAAAAGGCCTTTCAGTATCAATTGCTGCGCTAAAAGTCACCAGCACACATCTTTCGAGTGCTCAACTCGGAATCACGCTTACCACCCTCTTAACCGGATTTGTTGCTGAGCCGTCTTTAACCAAACTGCTAACGCCTGCGTTCGCCGGCCTTTCACTTGAGCCTGGCGCGCAAAAAGCACTATCGGTGGTTGCCGGAATGACCATCGCAACAATCTTCTCGTTCCTTATCGGTGAGCTGGTTCCAAAGAACATGGCGCTCTCTAGCCCGCTTAAGGTCCTGAACTTTGTAGTTCGTTTTCAAGTTGCTTTTACATGGGTCTTTAAATTCATGATTCGGTTTTTGAGTGTTACCGGTGACCGGATTGTTCGCATGTTTGGAATCGAACCCAAAGAAGAACTGAGCTCGACCCGAACGGCCGAGGAGCTTTCCTCGCTGGTCAGGCGCTCGGCAAGCATGGGTGCGCTCGATGCGCAAACCGCCACGCTGCTCACCAAGACACTTGCTTTGAGTCAGCTGGTCGCAGCGGACGTAATGACACCGCGGCCTCGGATGCACGTGCTTGACAAGGAGTCAAACCTTCAGGCCCTCATCGAGGCATCAATCAAAACCGGGCACTCTAGGTTCCCGATCTCGGATGGTTCGGCTGACGACATCATCGGTGTTGCCCACGTCAAACAGGCAGCTGCAGTGCCACGCGAAAAACGTGCCGATGTGCCGGTCTCGGCCATCATGGCGCCGGCGCTGCGTGTACCTGAGACCATGCGGTTAGAGACCCTGATGGTTGAACTGCGCGCAAAGGGGCTTCAGCTGGCCATCGTGGTCGATGAATACGGAGGCACCGCCGGTCTAGCAACGCTTGAGGACCTTATCGAGGAATTGGTGGGCGATCTTGCTGACGAACACGACCGAGCCAAGGCCGGTGTCACTCGCGGTGCAAACTCCTCAATCCTGTTTCCGGGCCTGATTCGCCCAGATGAACTGCGCGAGATGGCAATCAAGGTTCCGGCCGACGGCGCCTACGAGACCGTCGCAGGTTTCATGATGAGTGAGCTCGGCCGTATTCCTGCCAACGGAGATGAGGTCCAGATTGAAGATGGCGTCTTGCGCGTAGAGCGCATGGAAGGTCGTCGAGTTGACCGAGTCAGGTTTACTCCTACCACCGATGCAGAGGGGAGCGAATAGTGAATTCTGACCTGCAGGGTTTGGTTTGGTTCGTAGTTCTTTTGCTAACCAACGCATTTTTCGTAGGGGCCGAGTTTTCGCTGATCAGCGCGCGTCGAGCCCAGATTGAGCCAAGGGCCGAGGCTGGTAGCCGCCCAGCCAAAATCACTTTGCGTGCGATGGAGCGAGTCTCGTTGATGTTGGCCACCGCACAGCTTGGCATCACGATTTCATCATTGCTTATTTTGTTGATTGCCGAGCCGAGCATTCACCACCTCCTCGAATACCCGCTGCACTACCTGGGGCTTAGCGACCAGCTGGTTTCAACGATTTCGTTCGCAATCACCCTGCTGCTGGTTACCTACTTACACGTTGTGGTTGGCGAGATGGTTCCGAAGAACCTGGCAATTGCGCTGCCTGAACGTTCCGCATTGATTTTGACTCCGGTGCTGTACGGATTGGCAATGCTGGTTAAGCCCTTGGTCGGCAGCCTTAATGCTGTGTCTAATGCGATCTTGCGATTGTTTAAATTTGAACCAAAAGACGAGGCGACAAGTTCGTATACTCTCGACCAGGTTGAAGATATCGTGGAGCATTCCACTCGAGAAGGCGCGCTTTCAGATGTGAGCGGCACCCTGTCCAACACCTTCGAATTCACCGAGAAAAAGGTCATTGACGTAGCTATTCCGGTTGAGAAACTTGTTGCTTTTGCTACCAACGTCACACCGCGTGAGGTCGAGCAGGCGGTTGCCAAGTATGGATTCTCGCGCTACCCACTAACTGATTCCTCAGGTGAGCTGATGGGCTACCTTCACCTAAAGGACGTCATTGACCTTGAGCAGGATGAAATCGATGATGCCTTCCCGACCAAGCGCATTCGCTCGTTGATTTCGCTTCCGGCTTCAATGGAGCTTGAAGATGCTTTGGCCAGCATGCGCAGAGTTCACGCTCACATGGCTAAAGCATTCGATAAATCAGGCAATGTCCTAGGGGTGTTGTTCTTGGAAGACATCCTTGAAGAACTAGTTGGCGAAGTTCAAGACGCAACCACCAAGTAGGACGCAACCACTAAGTAGTTAGAAACCGCCGCGACGATACTGTTTTGGCCAATAGTCCAACTCAACACCCAGTTCGTGGGCTGCTCGAAGTGGCCACGATGGATCACGAAGGCTGGCTCGTCCGATCAAGACAACTTCTACTTTGCCGCCCGAGAGAATTTCTTCTGCCTGCGCACCGGTTGTGATTTGCCCAACAGCACCCACCGGCGATGAAACCCTGTCGGCCACGTACTCGGCCATCGGAACTTGGTAACCCGGCCCCGTAGGAATTTGGACTCCGGTGATTAAGCCACCGGTAGAAATATCGAATAGGTCTGCGCCCAACTCTGAGCACCAAGTAGCAACGCGCGATGTTTCGGCCTCGTTCCAACCTCCGTCTTTATAGTCGGTTGCCGAAAACCTAACCAGTATCGGTGCGTCTTCACCGATGGCTGAACGAACAGCCTTGACTACCTTGAGCAGCAGGCGGGCACGATTTTCAAGAGAACCGCCAAAATCATCGGTGCGCTGATTAGTCAGAGGGGAGAGGAATTGGTGAAGCAGGTAACCATGAGCGGCGTGAATTTCTACGGCATCAAACCCGGCGGCAATTGCGTTTTTTGCACCGGCGGCAAATGCCTGAACAACCTCTTCGATTTCATTGAGGCTAAGTTCTCGAGGGGTCTCATACCCATCAAAAGGAATCGCACTTGGGGCCACAGTTTGCCAGCCGCCGTCTGCCTGTGGAACGCTACCTGAGCCAGACCACTCGCGGTAGCTAGAGCCTTTTCGGCCGGCGTGCGCAAGTTGGAGAGCGGACTTGGCTCCGTTCTCATGAATGAACTTGTTGACTCGAGCCCAAGCTTCAACCTGCTGTTGATTCCAGATGCCAGGGCACCAAGGTGAAATTCTTCCCTCGGGTGCAACGGCGGTGGCCTCAGCAATTATGAGCCCAGCGCCCCCGGCAGCACGCGCACCCAGGTGAACTAGGTGCCACTCTGAAACCACTCCGTCTTTTTGCTCGCATGAGTACTGGCACATCGGTGCAATAAAAATGCGATTTCTAATTGTTAAATTGCGAAGAGTGAGTTCAGAGAAGAGTTTGCTCATGTGGTTAGTCTATTCAAATGGAGTCAACCCTAAACCGTGTGCTGCACGCCCCAAAAGTCAGTGATGACAAGTATTCGCGGGGTGTCGTTGGTTTTGTGACCGGGTCGAATGAGTACCCAGGCGCTGCCATTTTGGGTGTCACCGCAGCGATTCGAACGGGTATTGGAATGGTTCGATACCTGGGTCCAGAAAAAATTACCACCTTGCTAATCGAGGCTAGGCCTGAGGTGGTTTTTCAGCCGGGTCGAGCTCAGGCGTGGGTGGTTGGATCGGGTGTAGACCCTCAATTAAGTTCTGAGCAGCTGCGGCGAATCAAGGTCCTTGCTTCTCAGCCGGGGCTTCTGGTCGTAGACGCAGGTGCTCTAGAAGTGATTGATTTTGCTACAGCCGTGGCAGATTGCGTGCTGACCCCGCACGCCGGAGAAATGGTCAAACTCTTGGCTCGATACGGTCAGCTTAGAGACCGAGCTGCTGTCGAATCTAACCCGTCTGCGGCTGCATTACTTGCGGCCAAACTAACCGGCCAAACCGTTCTTCTAAAAGGCCCGGTAACCGTAATCGCAACCCCGGACCGCTGCTTGGAGTGCGAGCCCGGACCTGCTGATCTGGCTACTGCCGGCACGGGGGATGTGCTCGCTGGAATAATCGGTGCGCTTTTGGCCAGCAACGTATTTGAGATTGTTGCCGGGGATCTTTCGGTGGTTGATGTTCTATCTGCCGCAGTAGAGCTTCACTCCGCGGCCGCCCGATTGGCTGCAGAAGGTGGGCCGATTGGGGCTCTGGATGTTGCCGAGAGTGTTCGAGAGATCGTGCGGAGACACCTTGCTTAATCGCAAATTCCTGGCACTGGCCGGCTCATCAGTTTTGGTTCACGCCTTTTTATTTGCTACCTCAGGGATGTACGGACGGGTTGCTCCGTTCAATGATGTTCTGCTTTACGGTTGGTGGCTATTTGAAATGCAGGGCGGCCCGATTTTGGGAGTGTCGGCCGACTGGGTTTATCCGTATCCGGCGCTGATACCGATTTTTGTGGCAACGGCTCTGGGTGGTGGCGTAAACATTCTGCTGGGATGGGTCATCATGATGGCCATCCTCAATACTCTGCTGATTGGTCAAATTACTGACTGGGGTCGCGGGCAATCGAAAGCCTTTGTAGCCGCCTGGTTTTGGCTGGGTTTCTTATTTCTGCTTGGGCCGGTGGCGATTGGGCGAATCGATGCCGTGGCTACCGCCATTGCCGGATTTGGATTAGTAGCATTCTCGAACGGAAAAATTCGCCATGCTGTAACTTTCTTTACCCTGGGTGCCTGGGTCAAAATTTGGCCGATAGCCACGGCGCTGGGTCTGTTTTTGTCATCAAATCTCAAGAAAAATTTGCTACTCACGGCTTCTATTGTTGTGTCAGCGGTCTTAGCATTGGGCTTGCTTTTGGGCGGCGATTTATCGTTGCTGTCATTCGTGTCAACGCAGGGCAATCGCGGTATTCAAATTGAGTCGCCAATCGCAACTATCTGGCTCTGGGCCGCAAAACTCGGCACAGTCGGCGCCGGCATTTACTTCGATGATGTTCTGCTGACCAATCAGGTTTCGGGCCCGGGTGTTACTGAAGTAGCAGCACTCATGACTCCGGCCATGGTGGTCGCAATTGCCATAACTGCTTTGCTCGGATGGCGTGCTGCTCGTGCCGGGGCAGATTCAAGTCAGCTTTTCGCAATTGTTTCACTGACGGCCGTCCTGGACCTGATCGTTTTCAATAAGGTTGGCTCGCCACAATTCATCGGCTGGCTTGCTGTGCCGATCATCGCGGTGATTATTTTTCAACTGCAGGGTTGGCGTGTGGCAATGGTTGGTGGCCTTGGATTGGCGGCCCTTACCTACCTGATTTACCCGGTTTATTACCTAGACCTGATGGGTCTCGGGTGGCTGAGCATAAGTTTGCTTACCGTTCGTAACCTGGCCCTGATTCTGCTTTTGGTTTGGGCCAACCTAAAACTAGGTTCGTTGGCTAAGCCTCAAGAAGTTCGGTGATCATCGGTCCCACCACGTCGCGCTCGATCAAGAAACCATCGTGACCGTAGGCTGATTCAATCGTTCTGAGTCCGCCACCAATCAATGGGCCACCGATGTGCTCTGCAATAAGGGCTTGGTCCTGAATCGGAAACAGTCGATCGGTCGAGATTCCGACCACGAGGCTAATGGCCTTGATGGTTGCCAGCGCAGCTTCTACGCCACCGCGCCCGCGGCCAACGTCGTGCGAGTTCATGGCCTCAACCAAAGTGATGTAGCTGTTTGCGTCGAAGCGTCGAGTGAACTTATTGCCGTGGAAGTCAAGGTAACTCTCGACAGCAAAACGGCCGCCGCCTCCCAGTGGGCTCACCCCAGACTGCCAGCTTCTTGCAAAGCGCTCATTTAGCTCGCCCGGTGAGCGGTAGTTGATGAGAGCCATTCGTCTGGCTAGAGCAAGGCCTCGGTGTGGGCCAAAGCCTGCCTTGGCGTCATAGTAGTTGCCGTCATTGAAGGCTGGGTCAGTCTTGATTGCCTCAACCTGCACCGAGTTCAACGCAATTTGGTCGGCCGAAGAGACAGCAGGTGCCGCAATCACGGCAATCTTGCGTACTTCATCGGGGTAGGTAATTGCCCACTCAAGAACATGCATGCCACCCATAGAGCCGCCGATGATGGCTGCCCATTTCTTAATGCCAATGGTGTGGGCAAATTCGTGCTGGGCGTGAACCTGGTCGCGAATCGTTAGGTACGGAAACAGCGCGCCAAACTCACGGCCATTGGTGTCTAGTGACGAAGGCCCGGTAGTGCCCTGACAGCCGCCAAGAATGTTTGGCACGACGACGTAGTACTTATCGGTGTCGATGGCTAGGCCAGGGCCGATTAGGTCACTCCACCAGCCCTCTGTCGGGTGCTGCTTACTTGCTGGGCCAGCTGCGTGTGAATCGCCGGTTAGTGCGTGCAGCACCAGGATGGCGTTGGTGTGCTCGTGATTGAGCTCACCCCAAGTCTCGAATGCAATTCGTACAGATGGTAGTACTCGACCGCTTTCAAGTTTCAGATTTGATAGCGGCGCAAACTGCCGGTCTCCCGCTGGGTCGCCATCTCGCCATGCGCCAGTTGCGGGTGGGCGGCCGATTAGTTGTCGGCTCAGCTCATCCGTGATGAAAGACGATGGGACGGTGTCCTCAGGGGTTTGAAATTCCATAGAGGTTTAAGCCTATCGGCTCGCTAACCCGGTTGCGGAGCATATGCTTGAACTATGTTTTTCGAGCAAATGCACCCAACCTGGCAGCAGGCACTGGCAACAAGTAAACCGTTGCTCGACGAACTTGAGCTCAAGGTGGCGGCTAGAGAAACTGAAATGGTGCCGGCCATGGCGCAGGTCATGAAGGCATTTGAGATGCCGCTTGATCAGGTGCGAGTGTTGATTGTTGGCCAAGACCCGTACCCGACTGCCGGTCACGCCATCGGATTGTCGTTTGCGGTTGCCAAGGACGTAAAGCCTCTTCCGCGCAGTCTCAAAAACATGATGATCGAGCTCAAGGATGATCTAGGTAAAGGCGTATCTAGCGAAGGCGACCTTACTCGCTGGGTTCAGCAGGGTGTATTTCTTCTGAACCGTCACCTGACTACGGACCTGTCTGAACCTGGTGCTCACTCGAACCTAGGTTGGGCGCAGTTCACCGACAGGGTGATTGCAGTGCTGAATCGACAGGTTGGCAGAAATCTGGTTGCTATTTTGTGGGGCAATCAGGCACAGGAACTAAAAGGTGCGCTTTGTGACTGCACCGTAATCACATCGGCCCACCCGAGCCCGCTGTCGGCTCGCCGCGGATTCTTTGGTTCAAAACCATATTCAAATGCAAATGCTGCACTCGTTTCGGCTGGGCTTTCGCCGGTCGATTGGT
>JACCDQ011457267.1_pt1 | contig 43490 bp, 35 predicted proteins | sample 7446031 | NCBI WGS metagenome assembly JACCDQ01 (sample SAMN15323442, study PRJNA562643) | freshwater metagenome | isolation source: river surface water | place: USA:Blue River Watershed | collected 2017-08-17 | reverse complement strand
TGTAATATTGTTACTTCATCCGAGTGTAAATGCTCCGTGAGTTATGATACTTCGCGGATGTTACTTGATTCTAGATTTCACTTTTTTTGGTCCGATGCAAAACTTTTTTGGAAATTTTTATTTTTTTACTTTTTTTGAAATTCGGACTATAGTTTTGGTCGAAGTGAGAATGATCAATAAATATGTGGGAATGCTCCGCGGATTATGGTACTTGTTTCTAAATTTGACTTTTTTTGGAAATTTTCTTTTTTTTACTTTTTTTCAAATTTATCACTATACTTTTGGTCAATGTAATAATGATACTTCCGACAAAAATACAACGCGCGTGTTACGTCTACTTCTGATTTTTTTGACTCGGTGCAAAACTTTTTTGGAAATTTTCTTTTTTTTTACTTTTTTTCAATTTTATCACTATACTTTTGGTCAATGTAATAATGATAAATTATTGCGTCATTATTGTTTTTTTGTTACTAGATTGTGTTCAAAATTGATTTTAATATACATAAACGTACAATTAACCTCTTCGACCATGTGTAAAATTTGCGACTGCAACGGAAACTACGAATCTCTACAAGGTCTCAAGATGTTGAATTGTTCTCATTGTCCATTATTGACTTCGATTCCACATATTGAAGGACTCAAATGGTTGAATTGCAATGAATGTTCATCACTGTCTGTGATTCCGCACATTGAGGGACTTAAATATTTATGGTGTGCTGGTTGTCGATTGCTGACTTCAATTCCACCCATTGAAGAACTCGAGATATTGTATTGTATTCGATGTTCATCACTTACTGAGATCCTGCATATAAAAGAACTTAAAGAATTGGATTGTTCATATTGTACATTACTGACTTTAATTCCACACATCGAAGGACTCAAAAAAATACAATGTTGGAATTGTCCACGCTTATATCGAGCTCCATGGGTAAATGGTGGAGAGTATTCAAAACATTTAAAACGAGTGAGAGGTAAACGTCTCATGATACATAAGTATGCATATAAGATATATAAGAATGTGTCTAAGTGGTGGAATTATCGCAAATTGCTGTACAAGCTCCAACAAATTCAGATAGAATTGTACGCCAATCCGCGTATGCCCTATATGCAGTACTTCATTGACCATGAACTGTACAATGAAAATAAAGGTCCATGTCGCATTGGTATCATTACCAAGGAGGATAAGTTAATCTTTTTACTTCCACCTGCGAAGAAATAATTGGTGGATTTTTTTTGATACCAACTATAAAAAAATAAATTACAAACATTGCTCATTAATTGTTGACTTCAATTTGTCATATCGAAGAACTCAAAGAAAGTACTTTTATTTTTAAAATTCTTGAGATATTTTTCCCATATTTATGCAATCGTCATTACCCTTAATGTACACAGAACAATGTGATTTCAGATAGTTTAATTTTTTAGTGAGGTGTGAAATGTTTCTCGATTGTAGATTAAGAACATGCAGAAACTCAAAAAGTAATTTTCTACCAAACAAGTGGCTTTACCTTCATTCATGATTATATTTTTATAATAAATCAGAATTATATGGTTATAAGCTAGGAAAAAAATGTAAATGATTCAACATCTAATTATTTGTGATATTCATTTCAAGAAGGTCCTCGTCTGGAATTAATACGCGTTGGCAATCACGACAATAATGTGCATTGCGTGCTATTGGAACTCGACTACGACCATCAACATATTGGTATTGCTGTACATATGGCCGGCGATCGTTACAGTAACAACATCCTGCTGGATTGAAGCAAAATCCGTGTAAACATGTGCGTGCTGGATTATTATTTCCCCGCATAGCTTCTTGTCTTTCTTGGCGCATGAATAGTAATGCATCACTTGTACGAATACGTTCTATTTCTATTTCACGATTTCGTGAGTTTTCAATGGCTCTCCATCTACGAGATTGACGATTGCGGTGATTATTTTTCTTGGGTTTCTTTTCTATAAGATCTTTTCTGCAAAGTGGGCATCCATTTTTTGTTTGAATCTGAAGGAGACAAGAAGTATGAAATTTATGCTTGCATCGTGTAATACATAGATTATTGTCATGATGCATGGGTTCTAGGCAAATTGGGCAATCATCTAGTTTAGTAGATTTCATACGTGTAAGTACGATGGAAATTGGTAATGTTTCACTAATATCTTCCAATTGAATGGATTGAGCACCTTGAGATAAGATCATTGTAAAAGCCATACTAGAAACTTGGTTTTGTTATTTTTTTTATAACAAACTTGTCAATTTTGATTTCAATTTATTTATTCTTGCGAATACATCCAGTTATATGCTTTTTTATTTTTTTGACCTTCTAACCATGCAAATACTGATTTTTCTTTATGTAACTCCATATCATATAATAAATCACTACCGGCCAATGGCATAGATACAACCCCTTTATTCTTTTTTTGGGCTTTAACAATTAATTTTGCATTACTTGGATGCATTAATACTGGTTTATTTCCTTTAAGATCTTCAGCTTTGAGTGTTACTTTTCCACTTCGTACGGCCTTCTTCCATTTATCTTCTGGAATAGTATTCGAAATTTTTACTAATTCATAACCTTTGTAATCACGAGCTGCTGCTGACATATTGATCACTTACTAATGTATATTAATGAAATCAATTATTACAAAAAAATGAATCTAAGAATGGTAATTTCTTTCATTCTACAAATAATTTATTACTCTTCGTGTCAATTCTATAGGAAGATTTCCATGTAATGCAACTGTAGCATCTAATTTCCATTTATTATCATTTATAATTTGTATAACATTTAAAGTTTTAAACATTTTTTCTTCGAATGTGCTAATTATTTTAATATTAATAGTTGGATTATTTGATAGATTGTACCAATCTATTAATTCTTGATATTTATTGATAAATTCAATTGTTAGTAATTGATTTCTCGATAGTAATTTATTTAATTCAGGAGTATTAAATAGAAGTAGACGATCAGCAATATTCATTGGATCTATTTGATATGTTTTTAAAATCAAGTGTATGCATATTTTATCAATGAATGGAATTAATTTATATACTTGCGTTAATGATAATTGTTTTGTTCTAATTAGTTCTCTAATTACAATATCTTTTACTTCTAAATCAAAATTTTGATTTATTAATAATTCTATATCATCATGTGTGTATAATTGTTTTTCGAATAATTTACAAATAAATCCAATGTATCCAATATATCCAAGCGAAATGTTATTTATTTGATGAAATAATGAAATTACTGTTTGAATATTTATTTTATGATTATTTATTAATTCGATTGGTGCAAATGATGATAATAGCAATATATGTTGGTGGATTAATGCCGGCTGTAGATTTTGCGTTACACATAATGTGGCATATAATGTTCTACATTGCGGAATTAATGTAAATATTTCTCGCAATTCTTCATTTCCTAGATTAACAATTTGTAGCGTTTGATTGAAAGAATGATTATTATAATGGAAATCAAATGAAAGAGGAAGCAAAATTCTTGATGGAGTAGATAAGACTTCGCAATGTCTGCAATTATTATTCATTGTGATATATTTTCTATATCCGCAACTTGAATATATTCTTATATAAAGTATCCACATACGTATATAGATTCTAGCAATCATGGATGCCATGGATACATCTACAAGATTAGATACATCTACAAGATTAGATAAATCAGATGCATATTTTATATCTACAAGATCGGATAATTCAGATGCATATTTTATAGTCTTTTGTATTATCGCATTAATTATTTTAACACTTTGGGTTGTATATACTTTTTGGTCTTTTGTGTTTTCTAGCACCAAAGTATCTCCATTTATGAATAAAGGTATTAAGGGTTATTATTACGACACTGATAATTTACAGTTTCGTTCACCTGCTGATCGCGCAATTGGCGTTACTGCGCTATTAGCGTTATTAAATGATAATGGATTATATTATTCTACTAATGATGTTTCTAATTTATCGGATTCTTTTATTCTTATGATTTTGGATCCTGCAGATGATACAGAATTGGGCATATTAATCGCGAGATTAGTGCTTTTGGTTGATCCGACATATAAAGTCGCATATATTTCAGTATTGACTGCAAGTAAGTCAGGATCATTTAGCAATGATACTGAAAGACAAAATGTTTATAATCTATTATTGAAGTACTTTACTCAACTAAATAAATCTGATACTTCTATAGGATTTCCGCCACCATTATCTAAATGGACTGATTCTTTATTAATTCGTACATTTAGAACCCTTAAAATGCCCACCCAAAGCGAATTTAATTAATATTATAGCAAATTATTGATATATTGCTCTTTTTTTGTAAAATTGATAAAAAAATTAATATATATACCAATTTCCAACGAATATTATGACCTCCCAAGCTGTTTTCGATCGTTTAACCTCGATTTTGCCAATTCAAGACTCTGAGCTCTATGAATTATATCAAAAAGCTCTTCGAACGTTCTGGACGCACGATGAAGTTGATCTTGTGAGTGATATTGATCAATGGAAGAATAAACTTACGGGCCCTGAACGAGATTTCTTGAGCCATGTATTAGGTTTCTTTGCGCAGGCGGACCAATTAGTCAATATTAATCTTGGAGATCGTTTTCTTAAGGATATTGAGAACATTCCTGAGCGTTATAGCAAATATTGTAGACTTTTCTATAATTTACAACTAGCTATTGAAGATATTCATACGCAATCGTATGAAACCATGTTAAATGAGTTTATTTCTAATCCTGAGCTCAATAAACATTTCAAAGAATCAATTGCAAATATTCCCTGTATTCGCAAAAAAGCTGACTGGGCTGCTCGTTATATCAATGATCAAGAAAATGGATTTCCTATTCGATTAATTGCCTTTGCAATTCTTGAAGGAATTTTCTTTAGTGGTAGTTTCTGTTCGATCTTTTGGATTGAACAAAAGAATTTACTTCGCGGTCTTGTTCAATATAATAAATTTATTAGTCGTGATGAAAAACTTCATTATGATTTTGCCCTTTGTTTATTTCGTAAGCTACGTGACGATCCAAATGTAGAATTTAAATTTGATTTGGAAATAATTAATCAAATGATCAAAGATGCGGTTGAAATCGAAATCGAATTCATTAATCAAAGTATTCCATGTGCAATGATTGGAATGAATGCTGATTTAATGGCTCAGTATATTAAATATGTTGCTGATCAACTTTTAATAGATATTCAACTAGATACTATTTTCAAAGTTAATAATCCATTTAACTTTATGGTTGCTTTAGGTCTTCCCGATCGAGCAAATTATTTTGAACAACGCGAAAGCATTTATTCAAAGCCTATGAATTCAGGAGTAGAATATGATAGCGATGCTTCCGACTTCTAAAGATTTGTAATCCAAATCATTTTTTTTATAACTATGGATAATATAGAGTAATAATGAAGCTATGGGTAAAAAAGGCATTATGGATGTCCATGTTTTTGGTTGTAATATGCTTGATAATATTAGCATTTATAGGTTTTGAAAAATGGAATATTAATAAATGGATTGTTTTAGGATTCGGTATATTTATTTTAGCAGGAATAGGACATTGTTATAAAAATTTCGTTGGACAAAATATAATTCCCAAAGTTGATGGAGGTAACAAATGTCCTGCAAACAATGTAAATACTTCAAATTTTAATTCATCATGGTGTAATGGTAATAAAATAAGTAATAGTTATGTGCGCCTTGTGCATCCTGATAAAAATACTGGATGTACCGACCGAGCAAAAAACCTTTTTAATGGTATAACAAGCAGATGTGAAAGATTGGCTGAAGAAGAAAGAAGATTAGCTGAAGAAAAAAGAAGGGCAGCGGTTAATAGATCATCTTATTTCGATAAGGAAAAAGTAGATGCAAGATTTGCAAAAGAATTTAGAGAGAATCAACGAAAAGCGGAGTATGGAAAAGAAGGTATAGATTTTTCAATGAATGATGTTATAGGATTATTTGAAATAATAGGAGAAGGACTTGTATTGGCGGCTGGCGCCGTTGGAACTGGTCTTCTTTTTACAGGTTCAATGGCGTGGGATGGTATTAAAGTTGTAGGTGACGGTCTTGGTTATGTAGCTAGTGGCCTTGGTGAAAGTATTGACAGTGCTATGAAAGATTTTGCTCAAGGAATAGGAAATTGATTTCTTTATCTGAAATAAAAAATAAATAATATACTTTAAATTATGAATTTAATTAGCATTTGTCTTTTTTGGATCAATGCGCTCCATTCGGTTCTAGCCCATTCTTGGGTAGAATGTACATCATATGATCCTCCATCATTTGATTATCAAACCTTAGGAAATTATGATCGCGCTCGATGTAGTGGATATCCTCGTGCATTTAAAAATCAATATAATGTTGGATTTGGAGTTGATCGAGGATATAATTGGGGACATCCAGATTGTTCCCGCGATCCATTTAATCCAAATGATTATAATGATGTAATTAAAATGGCAAATTTCAAACCAGGGCAAACAATTTATATTAGCCATCCTGCCAAGAATCATGTTGCAGACATTTGTACTAATAGATTCATTCCGTCAACATCTATGAATGTACGTATGAGTAGTCAACCAAATGTCGATACATTTGATATTTATCTACCAATGTTAGGAGAAGACCATAAAAACGAAGTAATTGATCATTTGGGATATCAACGATGTTTTAATTTCTGTGGAGATCAAGATAAATCTCATTGCATTACTGCTTGGACTTTGCCTAATAATATCCCTGAAGGTCGTTATAGTTTTATATGGATATGGCAATTTAACAAGGGTGAATATTATAGTAATTGTTTTGATGCATTTATTAGTCAAAATGAATCCCCATATACGATTGTACCAATGCCAAATTCCTCTAGTTCTGGATCGCGCCATAACGATACAATTACTTTTCCACCAACAACATCACCATATTCGTTACCACCAACAACATCACCAATTCCTACTCCAGTCAAATCAACACCATATCCTTTACCATCGGATATGACCACAATGCCTTTAGATCCAACTCCTTCGCCATCAGAAATGACTACGATGCCATCTACAACAGAGTCTCCTTCCACTAAATCCGTTCCCCCAATTATCACTAGTGGAGTGCCAACACTTCCTAATCCATTATTGGATTTTGGCTCTTATATTTTGAATTTAACAGGAAATATTAATATCAGTGGTCTTTTAAATATTTCATGGCATGCTGATCGCTAATATATTAATATAGATTAGAAGGATGAACGATCAAACAAATTCTTCCATTCCTCAAGAACAATTGGATGTGATATTTCATTATGGTGCATATCCGCTTTGGGTATATCTTCGAGAATTATTTGAAATTGATATTGTTGAGGTTTGCAAGTTTGTAACCAAAGAAGAACCAGTATTAAAAACAGATACTGGAAATTTTGTAGTTCGAGTAGTAACATTGCCTCATGAAAATACAATTGGTAAACAAGAAAATGATACAGTAATCTTTCTGCTCAATAGCATTAATACTGTATATAAAACACTTCAAGCTGGAGTAAAAAAAAATGATACATTTATTTTACATCCTTATAAATTCAAACTTGATTCAGATAATAATATGCTTTTAGTAGATAGCGACACAGAGATGTCAATTACCAACAAAGCGCTAGCTGTTGTTGAACTATAATAGATTTTAATATTTTTTTTTTACTAAAAATGACATCTGTGCATTTAAAAAATACAATAATTCACCATGAGCCTTATCATTCGTAAGTTTGAGCAAAATGCTATCATTTATGATCAAGGTATTGCATTTATTAATGCGGTATTCATTAATGATATCTACAAAACTTTTCCACGTAAGTCAAAATCTACCCAAAAAACTTAAAAAAAAGAATTAGGTATTGATACGTGTTTGATTGCATGGCGTCGCCATAAGGAGCAATCTAAAATAGGTTCAATTGCGTCTCGTATCTTGGATGATTTTAGATCTCAGAGTCAAATCTTGTATCTAGCTGTAAATGAGCTAGAAACGCAGCGAGTGGGTTCATATTTGAATATGATAACAATGATAAGAATCATAAGGAATAAATTATGTTTGATCCAGCTAAAGAACATCGAGTAAAACAAATTTATCGACAAGTACTTGATCTTTATCCATCTAAGGAAAATGAATTAGCAAAAGCTTTGGAAGACGCGCAAAGTACATTTGAAACAAAAGTAGAGCTGATTCAATCAAAAGCTAATCAACAAATACTTGAAGCCAAACATAAACTTGAATTAATTGAATCTACTATGCAACATCAAACCCTTTTACACAAGAATGAATTACTTGAACTTGAACTGAAAATGATACGAATGAATAATCATTAAATGATCATTTATATTTTTTTTTATTTTATCAGTGTGAATAAAAAAATACGATACGCATATTATGTCTGGCTATTTCTTAATAAGATAATTACAATCATTAACTTATTTGTGTGCTCCCAGAGAATTCAACATTGTGTATATATCTTTGTATATAAAAATAGAGCTCAAAATTGACGAATATCTTGCTTAATTATATCAACCATGTCATCTTACGATAGTACTCTCGCCGAAGAAATTATCTACGAATTTGCTCATGATTTGAATTGGACGGCTATTTGCTCGAAAGGTAATCTAACTCCTAGTTTCATTGAAAAGTACTCTGATTTTATTGATTTTAGTGCCCTTTGTAAGCATCAAGAGTTGCCAGCTGATATTCTTCGGAAATTTATCAATAATGTTGATTGGAATGAAATCAGTAAGGCATGTCCTTCTGAGGAGATACTTCGCGAATTTGCTCACAAGATCAAGTGGGCTCACATTGATCCTTATGATTATGCATTCCCATATGAAATTATGAGTGAATTCCGTAGATATCTTACTACGGATATTCTACTTTCATAAATGTTGGATTTATTTTTTTTGATATAAAATATATCTTATATACGCATATTTTTAGTTATCTAAAATTGATATAGTTTCAATAAATATATACCCTACGGTGTAAAGCTTTTTCGAAGACTAATATACGACCTTAGTTTCTGATTGAAAAGAATGACCAGCCAAACTACCACTCAACCTACCGTCAAGTATGACATCTCTTATCCTGAGAGCGAGGTATCAATGGTTTCATTCTATTTGATGGGCTCTGAAGATCATATGAAGGCATCGAATTGTAACATTATATCACGCGATTTGTTTAGTAATGATCGACCATTGGATGCTGGTATCTATTCTCTAAGTATGGGTACTACATCTTATAGTTATCGTTGTAAAACTTGTCAAAATACTCGTGATCGTTGTCCAGGCCATTTTGGTACTGTACAATTGCGTTATCCCGTTGTAAATCCACTATTTCGTGGAGAAGTTCTTCGTTGGTTGCGTCAGGTATGCCACCAATGCGGATTTGCTCTCGGAAAAGTGTCTGATGATGGTAGTTTTCGTGTAGCGTCGTCTAATAAGGCGATAGTATGCGCAAATTGTAATTTTGAACAACCAACTATTCTGAAAGATCCTAAAGAACCATTGTTCTTACTGAAACGTTTGTCTTCAGGAGAAGAATTCCGTCTTTATAATGATGAAATTGAAACTATCTTTTCGCGAGTGAGTGAAGAGACTGCTGCAAAAATCAGTGGAAAGTATCATCCATCATCTTTGATCTTGAGAACAGTGCCTGCTATTCCAAATAATGCACGTCCGGATGTTCGTAAATTGAAATCATCTACGCGGTCTAATAATAATGATACTACTACTTTTATTAAGAATGTGGTATCAACAAACGAAGCAATTCCATTATTGTTAACCGATGAAGAAAAGGAAATCAATGAAAATTTGTTGAATATTCTTGAAATTACGTACAGTAACATGATTCGTGATCCTTCCGGCACTGCAACATCTAGTCGTATTGTTGGCGGCAATGGACAAGCACTTACAAGTTTAGGAGCTCGTCTTCGTGGTAAAGAAGGACGTATTCGTGGTAATCTCGAAGGTAAACGTTTTCAACACGGCGGTCGTTCAGTTATTTGTGGTGATAATTTCATTGATATTGATGAAGTAGGTGTTCCTATTTCTATTGCAAAGGTTCTTCAAGTTCCAGAAGTTGTACGACCATATAATATTGATCGTTTAATGACATTCTTCCTTAATAAGAATACTACCTATCCTGGTTGTACAAAACTTGTTAAGGGCGATACTGGCGCTACATACCATATTGCATCAATGAAAGATAGCATTAAATTAGAATATGGTGATATTTTATATCGCGATTTAATTGATGGAGATAATGTTGCTATGAACCGAGCTCCTTCGCTGTTATATAGTGCTATCTCTGGACATCGTGCCCGTATTCTAGGAAATGGCGATACATTCCGTCTATCAGTTAATGTAGCTGATACGCTTTATGGTGGTGATTTTGATGGTGATGCAATGAGCATTTATCTTCCTCATAGTCTTATCTCTCGGAATGAATGTGGTACTTTGAGTAATTTGAAACGTTGGTTTATTTCATTAAAAGATAGATCGCCTGCAATGGGTGTATATCATGATAATTCAATTGGTATTTCGGAATTTACTCGCAATAAAATCAAAGTGAATCGATACCATGCAATGCAACTATTGAGTCAAGTTAAGTATGAAAATTATTTGCATCGTTTTAAAGAATTAGATCCATCAAAATCTGAATACTCTGGTCGTGAAATAATTTCACTATTATTACCTGAAATTAATTTTACTAAGAGGGCTGCCTTCTTCAAACCAGAATATTCCGGATTTATTGATTATAAAAAGGATGAAACGCAAGTTATCATTGAACGTGGTATTCTTAAAAGTGGTGTTCTTGATAAAAAATCAATTGGCCAATGTGTTAACGATAGTTTATTTCATAATGTATACAATGAATATGGAGTTGACGCAGCGATTGATCTATTGTATAATATTCAACAAGTATCTACACAATATTTGTTGACTCGTGGTTATACAATCAATTACGATGATTTTGCAATTGATAAGAAAACACTCAAGAATATTAATGATGTTACCGCATCTATTATTCATCAATCGAATCAATTGACAAAAAAATATCGCGCTGGGCTTATTACTCCGCCAATTGGTATGACTGTAGAAGAATTTTATGAACAAGAACAAATGAATATTTTGAGTCCTGGAGATGAATTTACGGAAGTAGTTATGTCTAGTCTTGATCATGAAAATAATAATCTTGCGAAATTAGTATCTTCTGGTACTAAGGGTAAGCCAACTAATATTCTTCAAATCAGTTCATCTATTGGTCAAATGAGTATTAAGGGTAAACGTATGCGTAAATCTTTTGATTTCCAACGCGCATTACCATATGCTCGTCGTTTTCATGATGAACCCGAGGCAGTTGGCTTTATTGCTGATTCCTTTGTTACTGGTGTAACATTTATGTCTGCTATTGCTCAACAACAAGATGGTCGTAATGGTATTACTGCAAAAGCATTGATGACTGGTATTACTGGTTATCACAATCGTAAAGCAAATAAGGCTTTTGAAGCTGTTATCATTGATAATAATCGTCGTACAGTAAAATATAATTTTATTCTTCAACAATTATATGGAGATGATGGATGTGATATTCGTAATGCCGCATATGTTGATTTTGGAATTATGTTGGCGGCCAATGATAAATTTGATGAATTATTCAAATTAGATGAATCTATTCTTCCGCAAGGAATGAAAAATAAAACAATGATAAATGTTCTTGATAACATTTATGAAAATGCTCGTAAATCGCGAAGTATTTATCGTAATGGATATTCACGCATCGAATCATGCAATTTCAAGGATACACTTATGTCTGGTCAACAGGTTTTACCTATTAATCCATTAAAAGTCCTTGATAATGTTACGTACTATCATCAAGAATATATTCAAACCGTTGTCGAACCAATGAGTCCTATTGAATGGCAAGATGCTATGAATGAATTAAAGCATAGATTGCATTACACTCATTTCAATGAAATTTGTGAGAAGGCAAAACGTGAACTACCAGAACATATTATCAAATCATTTACATTAATGAATATTGGTCTTGATATTGGATTAGCTTACAAACGTATCGTCCAAAATAAAATCGATACAAAATTGATGAAGCTGATTTCTGATCGTATTGTTTCGAAATATAAGAAATCATTAATTGAATATGGTACATCTATCGGTATGCTTGCATCTGAATGTACTTCTGAAAGTATGACACAGCGCATTCTTGATTCTATTCATGCATCAGGTGCATCTAAGAGTAATTTCTTGTCTCGTATTAAAGAAGTATACGGAGCTAAGGGCACTGATCAACTTGGAGATCCTTACATGGATGTTTTCATTAAAGATGAATTTGCCAGCGATATTACTACTATGCAACAAATCGCAAATGAAATTGAAATGATGAATTTAAAAACATTTGTCTACAGAGCACAGATATTCTTTGAATCATACAATGGTGTTCGTCATCCAGAATATAAATCTGAACAATCGATCTTTAAGAATTTCGAAAAACATAATATCAATCAGAGTACTCCACAAGGATTATTACATTGGTGTGTGCGACTTGAATTATCACATACAACATTGATTGAAAAGAATATGCAAGTCAGTACAATTTTCCGTAAACTTATGGAAAATTATCCACAATTATACATCATTTATACTGATGATAATGCAGATGATATTATCATGCGCATTTATTTCAATAAAGATATGTTCAAGCGTGATACTGTGATTGATCAATATGTAATTCATGATTTCCTTCATTCCAAATTATTGAAAATTGTGATTCGAGGAATTGATGGTATTGTTTCGGCAACAGTTATGAAAGATTTTGTTCCACGAACAGTTGAACAGGAAGATGGTTCTATGAAGGTTATTCGTAAACATATTATTCGTACTCAGGGAACTAATCTTACTAGTATTATTAACCATCGAGCGGTTGATATTACTAAAACATCATCTAACAGTATTTTAGAAATCCAAGAACTCTATGGAATCCATGCAGCGCGAATGAAATTAATTCAATGTCTTCGTGAAATGAGTGGTACTGATATCAATATTAAACATTATACATTGATTGCTGATACATTGACTTATAATGGATATGTAAGTAATATTGAACGCGGCGGTATTCAAGAAAGTAATCCAGATAATGCTTTACTAAGTATGAGTTATTCTCATCCAATTCAATGTATTACCGAAGCTGCATTGACTAGCGATCGAAGCGTGGTTCATACTAATATTAGTAGTTCATTAATGCTTGGTAGTACTCCTAACATTGGATCAAATTTTAATACTATTCTTATGAATGAAAGATTCATTAAGGAAAATACTCAAACTACATCTGATTTATTAGATGCTTTGTAAAAAAAATTCAATAGAATTATTTTTTTTTCAAAAGTTTAATTTACAAATCAATTAAAATAATATTAGTAGTTGTTCCTCCAACAACTGATGGTTGTTCATTTGTTGGCTCCGTTTCTGTATGACAATAATTTGCTTGATACAATTTTATTTGATGTTGAGTGTATTTAGCAGATTCATTGATTCGAAAAGGATATGCTGGTGTATAGTTTTTTAATATGGAGTCAATTTTAATTAAAGCTTGGTAATTTTGCAGATTATCCATTATTTATAAAGTTATTTCGCGACGGAGTCTTGATTCTTTTATGATATAATGAAGATACTTTATTTGTGCTTTGATGCATTTGAAATGGTATTCGTGCTGTGTTTTCATTTTTTCATCAATAATATCAGTTGTTGCTCTTAGATGATGATAATATGCGGCATAGTAAAGAAAATACATAAAATAATGTAAGTAATAAGCTTTTGGTACCATTTTGCATGATTTCATAAATTCACTTAGCATACACATACTTACATGCTGATATTGTTGATCTCTAATCATATCAATAAATACTAACATAGACATTTTAGATTCTTTTCTTAATGACTGAAGATTTTCAAGTTTTTTAATGGATCGCAATAATTTTACTATTTTCTTTTTTGAATATTCTTCAATATTAGATTTTACAGAACTTCCTGTTGATGAGTTGGAGGTATAGCTATTTATTCTATTAATTCCTCTATTATTTATTAAATCGGCAGATTTGACAGAAGATGTATCCGATAAACATATACTATCAACCGAGTCTAGATCTATATGTTCTAGATCATCAAAAGATAGAGTTTCCATACCCATAGCCGTAGTTACACGTTTTCTCAATATATTGAACATAATTAATCTTGTTACTAGGCAATTTTGTTACTATACGTCTACTATATACTAGTAACTACATTGTTATTAAAGTAACAGAATAGGATGTATTTTTTTCTAAACTTAACTCAATTAATATACTTCTTACACAATGGCTCCAATTACTTTATTGAATAAAGGTGCTCTTGTCGCTCGAATGGGAGAAAATCAAAAAGAATTAGATAATAAAGTGCCTATTGACTATATTATGTCTTGGTTTGGTACAAAACTGGAATCTAAAAATGCTAATAATATGAGCGATAGAGTTGTTATTCTTTTATCAAAAACAGGATCAGGTAAATCATCTAGTATTGCTCCAAATCTATATCTTCGATTTTTTAATAGATATAAGAAACGTATTGTAATTACTCAACCTCGCGTACTTACTACTATAGAAATTCCAAAAGATATTGCTGCAATTGATGCATACAAAAAACCAAATAAGGAAGGATTATCAATTGAACTTTATCGAAATCTAGGATATCAAACACAAGAATTTGTTCGAAAAACAACTGAAAAGGGAATATTGTTTGCAACTACTGGTATCCTTCTTCAATTTTTAAAAACTATGACTGATGAACAATTTATTAAAAAATTTAAATTTGTTATCATTGATGAAGCGCATGATCGTTCTTTAGATGTAGATTTAATTTTGCTATTAATGAAACAATTAATTAAACGAAATCTATCAAATAATCCACCATTTCTCATTCTTATGAGTGCTACACTGAATGTTGAACAATATAGCAAATATTTTAATACAAAAACAATTTTTGAAGTAAATGGTCAATCAAAACCTATAGAAGTAATTTATCCATCAGTAGATGTTGATGATATATTCGCAAAAACATGCGATTTAATTAAACAACTAGAGCAATATGAAAAAGATTATCCTGCTGAAGAAATTAAAAAAGGCGTTCGTGATGTAATTGTATTTATGCCATCAGTAGCTCCAATTAAACGAATGGTATCGGCATTAATGAATATTAATTCATCGCTAAATAAAAAAATTCTTCCAATCAGTATCACATCTGCTGATATTAATGGCGGAACAAATAATTATCGATTGATTATGGAAGATCCATCAAATTTAAAAGTAGAAGTTGATGGAAAAATTGTACCTGCATTTCGCCGCGTTATTGTTTCTACTAATGTTGCTGAAACTGGATTAACACTTGAATCACTTAGATATTGCATTGATACAGCACTTCAGTTCACTAATGAATTCAATCATCGGTATGGATTAAATATTATGATGACGAAGCCAACAACATCTAGTATGTCATTACAGCGCAAGGGACGAGTAGGACGTAAGCATCCAGGAGTTTTCTTTCCATTGTTTACTGAATCTACATTCAGTAAAATGATTATAGATAATACTCCAAGTATTGCGGTAGAAGATATGACATCGCATTTATTGGCTTTACTTTCTAATCAACAGATATCAAATATTGATTTACTTCCAGTATATGATATGTTGACTCCTCCATCTGATGATAGCTTGCGTTATTCACTTGAAAGATTATACACTATTGGCGCAATTGATTCAACTGGAAATATTACAAAACTTGGTAAAATGATGAATACATTTAGAAAGATTAATATTGAATCGTGTAAGATGATTCTTAGCGGAATTGTATATGGAGCATCATTGAAAGAACTCGTTTGTTTAGCTTGTTTATTAAATACACGCAAAAGTGAAATTATTCTAAATAAACAGGATACTGGAATTACTCCATATGAAACAAGTTTATTATTTGATGAATTATATGAAATTAATCCTACATTTGATCGTTCAAAATGCGATACTGCAAATTATAATAGATTGAAGGCACGTTTATTAGTTGGATGTGAAATGTTAGAGCTTCTTCTAATTTATCAACGATTTACTGCAAAAGCTACAACGCTTTCAATTAATGATTTGCGCAAATGGTGCGAAACCAAGGGTCTTCATTATTATAATCTTTGTAAACTAACAGAATCAATCGATGAAGTATATTGGCAAATGATTGAACAATTAAAAATTAATCCAGTAAGTCTAACAACTCAGTATGAAGAATTATATCAAACATTAAAAAGAAGTGGTGATATGGATAATGTTGATTTAATAGAATCAGTAATAAAATTAAAACAATGCATTTATGAAGGATATAAAAATAATTTATTGATTTGGAATGATGATGAAAACTCATTTCAAACATTATCTGGTCTAAATGTTACTGTAAATAGTAAAATTGTTAGTCGGCTTAGTTATCAAAAATTAGGAGCTCCTTTTGATCAGGATCGCCCAAAAGTACTAATTTATAAGGAATTACTAACTCGTCAAGACCGCAATGGTTTATTTGTTCATGAAGCATCATTAATATCAGTTATGGACGGATTTGTCCATGTAGATCTTGAATTTACAGCTCTCTAGAAATGTCTCAAAATTGAATAAAAATATTATATATGTGTAAAAGCATTGAATTTGCCTTCTTTTGGATACCCAAAACTAAGGTTAAAATTGAATCAAATTATAATAAATATATCATCCCTAGTATTGAATAACATTTCGATAAAAATGAGTTTTTCCAACAAAATCGTTCTTACTACTCCTCAAATCCTTGAAGCTTATGAAGCTCATGGTAATGATTTCATTGTAGTTAACTTTGAATCTTGTCGTAAGTATAAGAATTTCTCTCAATATATTGATATTGATATTAAGTTAGCTGATGGAAAGATTAGTCCGGTTCGTTATTGGAAACTATCAACTGATGGAATTATTGTTGCTTCGCGCATTCGTAAGCCAGAACAACGTAAATATGAAGCTATTCGTATTGGCGTTCAACTGAATTACAATGATGAAGAAAATGACAATACTAAGGCATTGCATCTCTTATGCACTGCATTTGAAGCAAAAATGCGCCAACTGAAGAATGATTCAATTGTTACTGATGATGAACGTGCTCCCCGTAAACAAGCGGATGGGACATATCGTCCATTCCATCTTATCAGTACTAAAATTGTTACTCCTTTACAAAGTTCTGCTAAGAATAAGGATGGCGATATTGTTGATCTTGAAAATCCATTCTTCTGGTTATCTATGCCTAAGAAAAAGTTCTTTGGTAATGGTGAAGTAGAAAAACCTTCTGTACATTTTGAAGACAAGTATTATGCCGATGAACGTGGACAACCTGATATGGATCGTCCAATTATGACGCATGAATATGCTCCAAGATTCTTCAATATTGATGATTTCTATCATCACCCAAGAACTGGAGTCAAGATTTTCAAACGTCTAGGAGCAGTAGATAATGCATCTGGAAATAATTATCTTGATAATACTAATATTCAAGATTATTTGACAAAGGGATCTGCACTTATGGGAAATTTAAAATTTGAACTTGCTGTTAGTGGACGTCAATGTAAACTTGATGTAGCTCTATATGGTACATACTATGTTAAAGTTGCTGATCAAGTCGATGGAGGTGGTTCTGCTGAAGTCAATGAAGCGGTTGACGCATTCTCAAGCAGATATGCTTCAATTAGCATTTCGAACAAACAAACTGATGATTCTTTTCCAGATGATATGGATGAAGATTTTGATTACGAAGAATAAACTCTTCATCATTAAGATTTAGCCATTTGGCTAAATTTTTTTGTTTAAAATTGATGGCCAATGATTGTAATTATACTAATTGAGTATAAAACTACCCATAATGCTTTCTCCAAATGAATATGCTACTAAGCTTGCTACTGATTTAACTAGGATTACTATGACCGAATTCTTTAAATCAATTCATTTACAGTTTTACCCAGATCAAGATATTTCATTCATGGAATATTTTCTTGAACTATGCGAGCATGATGGTGAATTTTATGTTCATCATAGTAAACTCTTAGAATATGGAATTATGACATCTACTCAATCTAGTGATGTAAAAAAGAAATTAGATCAATTAATGATAGTCGAAGGCTCTGATTTTGAGCTCAGACACGTATCTGAGCTCAGAAAGCAGGGAGGAACTTCTGATAAAAAAGAATATTATCTTTCCCCAGAAGCATTCAAAAAATGTCTAATGCGGGCTCAACGTCGAGCAAAGCAACCAATAGATCCTGTTATCTATTGCAATTATTATCTACTTCTTGAAAAAGTTCATAAACTTTATACAGATTATGAACGTTTGTATTCAAATAAATTACTTTCAATGAAGGATGATAAGATTGATGCTTTACTTGAGGAAGTTAAGGACCAATCACAGAAAATTGATAACCTAACAAAAATGAATACAGATCAATCTGCAGAAATTGCTGAACTTCTTGGATACAGTAAATCAATGAAAAAGACTGTTACTAAGAATAATGAAGAAATTAAGTTGCTGAATAATACTGTTACAGAAAATAATGTAGCAATTAAGTTACTCAATAAGAAGATTGATGTATTATTTGATTTTATGTTATCATTTGCTCGTATGACACTTCCTACCTGGATTGGATCGTCTGTAATGAAAACGCAATTAGATAAACTAACAAGTGGGAAATCACTATCATATGGTTTAAAGCATATGAAGGTAATGTTTGTAGTTAGTTTCTACACTCCTTATGAAAAGACTCGTCGTGTTATGATTAATGATAAAAAAATAAGTTATCGCGCATTAATGAAACATTATTTCTGTTGTACTAATTTTGCTGATGTGGGTGCTCGAATTAAGGAATTAAACAAGCGCCATGAAGAAGAATATTATATGTTAGAACCACGGGCAATTTGTTTAATTTCATGTGAGATAAATATTGAAAGAGTAACACTTAGTAGTATGCGTCATTTATTTCCAGAAGATGCTAATGTTACATATTTAGATAAATACAAAGCATTTGATGTAGAAATTACTACTAGACTTTATAGTAAGATTTCTACCATTTACGATACAATGGTTGATAAATCTCGTAAAGAGCGATTTCAAATGTATCAAACGAGAATAGATGAATATATTGGTTCTCAGTCCTTCAATGAAAATATTTTAAAACATATTAATGAGGCAGATGAAGTATTTTATGAATCTACTCTTCCGTTTTGCCAAAACTACATTAATTGTTATTTAGCTAAAAGTGTCGATGAAGATGATAATTTTATTGAATGGACATACCATGTTTCTCCTAAAAACTCTAATGTAAAGACTCGTAAGGATTTAGGAAATAAAAGAGTTAATAATCTTGTATATCCATTACATAAAATCAAATCTATTATTGATAATTATTCTGAAACTGATGATATTGGAGAAATGGTTAAAACTGGGATTATTTGCAAAAATGATATTGAATCAATGAAAGCAATTGCAAAAATTGAAAATGTGGATATAAGCCATGTACAATTTCCTGTAGAAGAAGATTATTAATAGTCTTCATATTTTTTTGTTTTTAAGTATCAACAAAATAGCAAATGCAAATTTAAAATATATCCATTTATTGACAATAATGAATATTCCACAACCAACCACAATTGATTATAATGAGAATATCGGAATAATTGATAAAAAATTGTCACAACAAGAATTAGAAATACTTTATGAGCTTCTTATTGAGCCTATTAAAGAACAATATCGTAGAATGAATGAACTTAAAAATTGTGCGATTTGTCTCGAAACAGTTTTTGCTGATTCTGTGGATATAACTACATGTACTCATGTGTTTCATTGGACATGTATTGCAGAATGGTGCAAGATTAGTCGAACATGTCCTATTTGTAGAAAAATAATCGTTTTAGTTTAAAAAAAATACATTCATTGATATTTTTTTATTCATGAAGAAAATCATTAAATTGACGAGCAGTCATCATACGAGTTTTACAACAGTAATTTTTGACACCCAGAATTTCAAAAATATCCATCATATTTTTTTCAATTTCGTCTGATTGATTTTTGATTGTGCGCATATCTTGAAACAATCGATAAAGATGACCAATTAGGCAGCCACATGTTGGGCACTTGACATATGGGTACATACTTGCAATTTGGGGTATATTATTCTATATAATCTTCAATTTTACACAATCTATTATTATCAAAATACTTGTATAAAAAGAATAAATTGAGCTCAAAATTGAATTCAATTGATTTAAATTATATCTTTGACAAGAAACTTTAAACCCTAGAACAATGAACGCTCTTTATACTACTTACATCCCAGCCATTAATGCATTCATCAACCCGCAAGTTGATGCATCATGCAAATTATGGATTGATGTTGTAGATTTCTTCTTTAAGAAAAATATTGATTCAAAAATTGCTTCTAAGGCTGATCTTGCCATAGCATTCGATAATGCAAATCATCCAAATTATACTCGCATTTATGCATCATCATTGGAACAATATTTTGATACTTTCAAAATCTCATCTGCTTCATTGAAGCAAGAAAAGTTTGAACCAAATATTGATTTCATTGAGGATAATGAAGGTCTTCGTATAACATTTAGTGTCATGCGATATCTAGTATACAGTAAGGGTGAACGTACACTTATTGAAGGATTTGAATTCATTAATAAGATTTATCAAACTTATACACGATATGAACTCGCAATGATGAATCGTTCAAAACGACCAACTCATTGGACACTAATTGAGCGAATTGATGACTTTACTGCCAGTATGCAACCACATATTGATCCAAAGGGTAAAGATTCATTTCGAACAATGAATTCACAGCCAAAAGTTTATTGTATCGCAAAGGGTACTCTAAAAGGACTTACTGCGCGATTTGCAAAATATCAAAAGGAAAGTAAAGAATTCAACAATGATAAATCTAAGAAACCCAAAAAATCTAAAGATGGTGATGTGGTAGTATCTGCTCATTTGAAGTTTGGTATTGAACAAATTGTTCCAATTTATGAAACTGTTTGTTCTAATGTTAACGAAGAAATTGTAGCATTCATTTCATATATTGAAGAGAATTATACAAAAGAATTTCGACAAAATCAAATTGGCACAATTGGTGAAGATGGTAATAAAATTGAAAAAATTACCAAAACAAAAATTAATGTCAAAGCTAGTAAAACTATGATATTAATAAATCCAGATCAACAAGAATTTACTTCAGATATGTTGAATGAAAAGATTGATACAGTTCGATTGATGTTAAAGAAAGGAATGCAGGTAATTCCATCTAAGCCAGTTAAAACTGCTACCAAAAAATCTACTAAAGTAGAAAAACCAGAAATTATTGTGGATATTACTCTATTCGAAGAAGATAGTGATGGAAAATGGTTTATGGATGATCAAAAACAAGTAGAATTATTTCCACGTGACGATTCAGATGTATCTTTAATCGAAAACACTAAAATTACTAATGTCACCAGAAAGGTTAAGAATAATGACGGACCGTCATTTCTAGTAAATAATAGTGAAGAAGAAATGCAATCTGAATTAGATGATGAAGATGAGGATATTGATGATGAAAAGGAAGTAAAACCAGTAACTTCTTCGGTAAAGAAAACAAAATCACCTGCTCCATCATCTGAATTAGATGATGAAGATGATGAAGATGATGAAGATGAAGATATTGATGATGATATTGATGATGAAGAGGAAGTAAAACCAGTAACTTCTTCGGTAAAGAAAACTAAATCAAAGAAATCACCTGCTCCAACATCTGAAGTAGATGATGATAAACAAGAAGTAACTTCTTCGGTAAAGAAAACGAAATCAAAGAAATCACCTACTCCAAAATTTGAGGAAAAGGTTTCTAAATCTGAAAAGAAAACTAAATCCGCTTCTCCGCCAGATTCGGAATCCAAAGCAAGACAATCTTCTAAAAACAAAGTAAACGACAATGAAGGTTATGGTACATCTGATGAAGATTAGATTTATAAATGATGATGCATTATATGCATTTTCTTTTTTTGAGTGAATATAGAATTATGAAGTTGCTTATTTGGAATGTAAATGGATTACGATCCATATCAAAAAAAGAAGTATCTCCTGGAATTTCATTTGATCAATTTATCAAAAAATACGATATTGTTGTTTTAAATGAAACTAAAATTGGGGATATGCAAATGAAACAAAATTCAGATTTAATACCAAATAATTTTAATGCTTATCACTCTCATTCATCTACCAGAAATGGAGGATACGCCGGAGTTAGTATATTAACAAAAATATTACCAATTAAACGTATTGATCCGTCATTTTCTGATAATGAGGGAAGATTGGTTATTTTAGAATATAAAGAATTTATTTTAATTGGAGTATATGTACCTAATGCTGGTCCATTTAATAAGGATATTGGAAAGCCAAAACGTCATCGTTATAGAACTAAAACATGGGATATACAATTTCAATCAATGTGTGCCAATCTTCGTAAAAAGAAACCCTTAATTATACTTGGAGATATGAATGTTGCAAATGAAGATATTGATGTATATGGACCAACTAAACTAACTAAACATGCTGGATTTACATCCGAAGAACGTAAAAATTTTAAATATTTACTCGATTCAGTCGATTTAATTGATATATGGAGAAATAAACATCCATTGAAGACAGAATATACATTTTTTGATTATAGATCACGAGCAAGAATTCGAAATGCCGGATGGCGCATTGATTACGCTCTAATTTCTTCAAAAATATATCCATTAATCAATAGTTGTATTATTTTATCAAATATAATTGGAAGTGATCATATTCCTTTGGAGTTAAAATTGCAAATTAATTTGTAAAAAATACAAATATGACATATTTCTCACTTCCTATTGAAATCCGTTCCATGATTATGGAAATGGCAGGTATTGATTTGACAAAATATTGGATGCAGCGATATTCTAATGATGTTCTTCCCTTAATTAATAAGGGTTATCGTTTAGTTGGGTTTGAATGTGAGTATCATGGTAATACTCTATGTGAATGTAATCCAAATAAAATGAATCCGTGTGCAAATTGCTATTGTTATGGTTTCGATGCGTGTAATCATTCATATTGGGACTTCATTTCATTTGAAAAGATTCATCAGTATTCATCAATATTACGTAAATACCCATACATACCAAAAGAAACATTTCTTTATATTTATGACCATAATGCTAATTCACCTCTCACATTTTATCAGATTTATTATGAATTAGGTAATCGGAATTATCGTTCTCGATCGGAAACATTCTTGATGATTCGAAATGGATTGAAGCAAATACCATCAAAGCGCATTGACTACATAAAGCGCAATATTCATCTTTGGGATAATTCATTTGATTTGATAGATGAATGTTTCTACTTGGGTCAATTGATTTGCTAAATCAAAACTAGAATATATTTTTTTTCAACCTATTTGATACAAAAATAATTAATATACATTCACTGATAAATTAAATAATTATGAGTATGCTTACAAAACCAACAAAGCGTCCTGTTGGACGACCACGAGCAGTAAAGCCAACTCCGCAAACAGCAACTCGCAAAGGCATTGTTGCAGAACCCACGGTTGCAGATCACGCACTTGAAATGGTATATGATACTCCTGTTAATTTAAAAAAAATCTTTACTTTATTCAAATTAATGGATACCCGCGATGTTAAAATGGAATTTCGATTATCCGGCGTCCGCATTTCCGGCGCTGGTCATTTAAAGCATAACTTTATTGATCTTAATATTGATAGTGCTAAATTAACTCAATACTTTTGCAAACATAATATTATTATGGTAATTGATCAAAAAAATCTTGAAAAAGTAATTCAGAAAATTGATAAGAGTTATGACAGCATTCATTTCATTGCTAAACAAGATTCATATATGAAGGAATTATATATTGTATTAAATGATGAATCTCAAGGTGTTAAGGAATATCATACTATTTCATTACTAGAATCATCTAATGCAACTGATGATAATGTAGTTAGTTCCATTTCTTACCAAGCATATCCACTTTCGTTTACTCTACCAAGCAAATATTTTAAGAAGGTAATTGGAGATATTTCTAAGTTTAGTAAGGATTTTACAGTTGAACGGCGCGCTGGAATTCCTCTATCGTTTCCTTATGATAGTAATTCAAAAACAATTGATGTCAATCATGTATTTACTCGTGCTGAGTTATTCAAAATTAATTGTTCCCTCACTGATAATGAATTCTTATCAACAACTGTACGAATTGAATATATTCAAAGTTTAGCAACTGCATTACTTAGTGATAGCATTAATATATTTGTAGATCGCGAGAATATGATGGTATTTAGAACCACTATTGATGATGATACATTTACTCTTTTATTAGCGGTTCGTATTGTTTCTTACAAAAATTAAAAAAAAATTAATATATTTTATTTTTTTTATTCTTGGGGTAGAAAGTTCATTGCTCGATGAATCGAAAATCGTTGTTTATATTGTCGGTTTGTAATTCCACGATTTTGTGTATTATTACTCATTACTTCAAGTATTGGAGCCATACGATCGGATAATTGTTGATTATGTAGGGGCTTAGTAATATTTCCAGCTGATACTTTTGGTGCTTTACCTGCATCAGTTACAAGTCCATTATACAAAATATTTTGCCAATCTGACATGACTAATCTTACTTCTGTTGATCTATATATACGACGAAGATAATCCATTAAAGTGGAATCATTAGTAATAAAATATGATTTGCGATTGCGGAGTTCTGACTAAGAAGAGAACATTATTAGATGGTATTAAATCGCTTACGGGAAAATTAGTAGTATTTAAAATAGTTCAAGATGAAAATGAAGAGCTATATATTAAGCGTTGCTGCTTTATGACATTAATTCCATCATTGTATACACTAATTGATAAATCATGGTTGACGTATGCTAATATCATTATATTTAATCCTCAATTTTTACAGATTCATCCGGAAGATATTAGAGTAATGGGTTCAGATATAAAGGTTCAGCATGTATTAAAAATCAAACAAACTACATTAGATCGTTTGCAAGCATTTGGCGATAATGAATTTCAAATTATATTTGTTCACTCTGCGCTTCTAATCACATCTGAGTACTTAAGAGCAATGTGTGATTTAAATAATGCATATCATAAAGTTATTAATTTAGAACAATCTCTTAATAACCTCAAATACAAATATTCTGCAGTAGTTCATGATAATGAATTACTTGTATCAAGCTCGCCATTAACTGTCGATCAAATTGATTCAGAAGAAATAAACCCAAATTTAGGTTGTGATAGATGTAAGGATATTAATTCATTGAAAAAAAGTATTAAGGAATTAAAAAAGGATTCTCATGAAAAAATTAATGGAATACAATATGAGTTGGAAATGAATCGAGATCAAAATTTAAAATTATTAACAGAAGTTAGTAAACTACGTGATGAAAATGCAAAATTAAAAGAAGTAAACAAATCGTTATATATGAATCGTTAATCATATAGATATAGAATAAAAAAAATATGAAGTACTTATCTTTAGATATGATTGATACATCAATGTATCCATATCCAAATGTTTTAAAAAATATTGATATAACTATTCGAGGAACGCGAAATTTATTTGATATCTTCTTTGCCGCGGCCGATGTTGAGATTTCATTTAATATTAATTTGCCATCCCAAATTGATTTTACATGGATTAATACTCCTAGTGGAAAAGAAAAATATCTTTCATATCCAACTTTAAAAAGAATGTTGTTTCAATTAAAAGATCACCATGATTTGGTTGAGCCTTATTTACAATGGGTTGATAGTTTATTATTTTCCAACAGCAAAATGATACCATTTTTTAGATATTCTTACTCGAATACGGCATTATCTAATGAGGATACAATAGATAGTTTCAGCGATATTGATGATACATCCAGTATGTCATCAATTGGTTTAGTTCAGGAAAATAATGATTATATTATTACAGCTCTCCAGCACAAAGTAAATCAATTAGAACATACATTAGAACTCAAAGAAAAGGATATAGCAATACTGGAACGCGAAGTAAAGGTCAGAGATAAAGAAATTGAAATACTTAATCTCCGTTTATCTATTCCTTCTCAATCAAATTGGATTTAAATTATTGTATCGCAACAAACCATTATTTTTTTGCAAATAAATGATCATTTTTTGCTATGTTATTTTGAGCATAAAATAGCAATATTGGTTACTATATTTGTTACTTTACGAGTTATTTTGCTGATTATGTTATCTGCTGCTACCGTTATTGCTATTGGCGCTACTACCATTATTGGTTGTACGATTGCTTACAATGCTTACTATATGGATCAATACGATGTTCCTAAAGCTATTGAAGCCCCGCCTGCGTCTGAAGGATCTAATAATCCTTCTGATACTGCTCTTGTACCCGTAGAATCTGTTGATTCTATTGAGGCTTGCGTACCATTAGTATCTTATGATTCTATTGATACTGCTCTTGTACCCGTAGAATCTGTTGATTTTATTGAGGCTTGTGTATCATTAGAATCTAATGATCCTATTGAGACCACATTTGTACCCGTAAAATCTATTGATTTTATCGAGGCTCATGCACCATTAGAATATATTCATTCTATTGGGGAAGGTAAACCCACTGAAGAACTTGTTTATGTTGAGTTTTCATCATTAACTACAGTATTTGTGCCCATGCAGACTCCTGAGTCTACTGAAGCATATGTGCCTGTTAAGATGTTTAAATCAATTAAGGAATTTGTTCCCATTGGGTATCTCGAATCTATTGGAATGTCAATGCCTATGGAAATAATATCATTTAGTGAGTCATATGTATCCTATGAGATGTCGCCATCTAATACGTTACTATTACTTACCCATGTGTTATCATTCATTAAGGTTGCAAAACCTGTTGAGGCATTTACTATTCCTGTCGAGATTGTTTCGTCGCCTGTCATGTCTTTTAAGACTGTTAGCGAGTCTAGCATTCCCACTAAGGCTACTGATGATGTTGATACGTCCTGTGTCCCATGCGAGACCCTTACGTACACTACGATATCATTAGTTCATTCGCTTGTTGGAGTATCTAATGTTTCATTCGAGACATTTGTGGATATTACAACCCTATTCACACGCTTGTTTGTTGTGACTATTCCATTATTTAATTTGATTACTGTTATGGACTTCTATAAGTTTATTGCAGTGAAGGTTGCTTATATTGTGATCGTGCCCATTCCGGCATCTAATAGAGCGATTTTCAAACCTCCATGGAACTAACTATTTTAGATCAGTTCTGGAACTATCAAGTTAAAAATGATTCATTCTAACTCAATATCTTAATCTAGGTTAAACTTCTGAAAAAGAAAGGAAGATATAAGATTTGAGCATGAAAAAGAAAGTGCAAAAAATCTAACCTAGATGAAGATAATGAGAAAGAATTGAGTTAATTTAACTTGATAGTTTCAGAACTGAACGGAATTAGTTTAGTTGAGTGGAGTTTGAAAATCAATTTATTAGATACTGAAATGAGTGCTGTGACGATAGTTGCAACATTCCTTGTAATAGACTTGTAAAGTCTATGTCAGTATGGAAGTTGATATGGAAGTATAGGAGAGCGAAGAACTGAGTGTGTTGTGGAGAACTGTAAGAGGTTGAGAACATACATCAGAAGTGTTAGAGAGGAGTTGTGAGGATTTGCGGAGAGTCAAGAAGAGAGAGAAGAGAGAAATATTAATGTTATGTATATGTAAAAAAGGTATTAGACCCAAAAAGTAAAAATAGAAATAAAAAAAATCTACAAAAAGTATTGTATAAAGTAGTGTTATATGTTTTTTTGTAATTTTATAACATTGATTTAAGTGTTTCGCGTTGTTGTTTGCTAAGTACTTTAATAATAGCGGATAAACTTGCATCATTTTGTTTATTGTGTGTCTTTTTTAGTGCTTTTCGTGCAGCACCTCCTGAGAATACAACAGTATTAATTTGCGCTGGATTACCACCAATAATAGATCCGCCATTCTTATTTTCAAGCATAGCCATTAATTTAGTTTCTACTTCTTCAGTTAGAGGCACATATAAGAAATATGGCGATTTAATAAACATAATTGGACCACTCATAAATGCTTCAACACCCTTAATTAAATCCTTGGCATATGTAACTGAATCGCAAATAGTAATACGTTTTTTAGGATCAGTATAATTTTCGATAAGACCTAATTCAGCTAATGCATCGCTCATGTCTTCCCATGTATCAACGTGATCATCGAACATGCAACGTAATTCATCCATGCGGATCTTTAAATCAACATTTCCAGCAAGATGATGATCAATCGCTCCTACTTTTTGTAATTCTGGAACCATTTCATGATAGCAGTCAGTAATTAATTTTGGTAACGAAACTCGATCACCATCGCCATTTGATAGTTGCGAACGATGAGTTCTAATTTTTTGCATAATGCTCTTATTAAGTTCATAATCAACTTTTTCAGCATTTAAAATGGATGTACTATAATCAGTAACAGCTTCCCATTTAAAATCTTTTAATTCACTAGCTTTTACAAGTGCCTTGTTATATCCAGGCATTACAAGAAAGAACCATGAAAGAATTGGATTTGCAGCAAGATAAAATTTAGCCCGATGATAACGATCTTTATCAGTTTCTTCTAGCATATTCAATACACCGGCAACTGCTTTGAAGAAATTTTTTAAGGTTTTCTTTGGATTGTTGGAAACAATAAGTTTCATTGTAATAGAACGAATAATTTTAGTATCTTCATCGATAGCACCGCCGGTCATTTTAGTAATTGGTACCATGGTTCCGCTTTTGCCCTCAATAGTTTTTGGGGCTTCATTACCAGTATAATGAAGAACAACTGTGGCTTCTGAATTATCTTTAGTTACGATAATTTCTTTCTTAGAATCAGCAACTTGTTTGCCAACAGCTTCTGGATTAGCTAGTACATATGATCCAAATTGAACAGTACCGATAGTAGCTCCTTGTTTAAAATCACTTGGAGATAAATGGCCCTTAAGAAGAAGCGAACGAATGATTTCAATTGCTTTAATATCTTGATCCTTATCAACAAGTTCTTCAATATGTTTAATTAACTTAGCATTTGGCATTAAAAATGTATTTTTGTAACGCTGAGAACGAAATGTACCATCAAGGCAAAGATCTGAAATTAATTCGTATAGCTTAGGAGACTCATGTTTAATGAGAGTCAGAAGGTTCATATACTTAGACTTTCCACCTGAAATCATGGTTACTAAATATCTATTTTATATTATGATCTATGATAGTTGCTATGATCAGCTAATTCAAAATGTATAATTGCGGAATTTACTTAATATAAATTCGATGTATATAGTGTATATATAATTTTTTGATCCATAAACTAACTATAGTTAAAAGAAGTAACTTTGTATCATAATCATTACATTTTTTTTATTCCATATGATAATATATCTTTTAACAAAAAAATAATTAATTATTTTTATTTGTTATAATTTGATAATAATTATCTATTTCTTTTTTATGAATCAATAAAAAATATTAATCCAATAAATTTATTTTTATTAATATAGCACTGATTTGGTTCATCTTTTACTAAGATATATAATAATAACTACGCGTGTATAGTCATATCATTAGTGAGTGTAATATGGAAGAGACATTTGCGCAAATTAATGGGGCCGCCCAATATTCATTTGGCGGAGTAAATGTTGGTATTAAACATGATGGTTCAATTGTAGGCACAGGTATTGCCGCTTCATCCGAAGCAATTAGTGCTTGTGGTGGCAATCTTGATAAAATTCTTAATTCATTTGGAGGTGTTGCTGGAGGAAACAATACATTTGGAGGCAAAGCTTCCGCTGTTGTAACGCAAATGTCTACACTTGGAGGCAAGATGGTTAATAATTTGGAAAAAGAACTTACTAAGATCCATGAAGAAGCATCTGATTTAGAACAATTATCTACTCTAGCAAAAAGCGCAATGGAACATATTGAAGCTGATGAAGCAAAACATGTTTTAGAAAAGATTCATAAGAATATGGGAGAAACTGCCAGTAATATTCGTTCTGTTGTAGGAAAAGCCCTCGATGCGCCAAAACTTTCTGCCGAATCCTTTATGGCTCGTAATAAGGAATTTATGTCGGCTATTGGAAATCTTGGTGCTCGGGCTAACGAAACTAATAAAGCAGGTATGCTTTCGCTTTCATTTACAAGTGTGAATGAATTAAATAAAATTGCTAAAGAAGTTTCAGAAGCTTTAAAAACTGTTGGTATGAAGAAGAAGGATTATTTAAATGAACAAACCGTCAGTAATATTGACAAGGAATTATTCAATAAATTAAATTCTCAGTTATCATCCAAAGTATCAAATGATTCTTTAGTTAAGTTTTTAAAGGCATGGTCAACTCTTTGCGATCATCATGGCCATCGAAGTGAATTTGCTGATAAAGTTACAGGTGGAGTACCATCAGCTAGTAAATTAGCCGATCGTCTTCTTTCTAATCGTGAAGAACTTAGAACGATTATTAATAGATTTATTAGTGCATTTGGTCTAAACTTAAACAATATGGTAAAGGCTATCAATGGTATGTCAGAAGATCTTGGAAAACGCATTGATTATGATGAAAAGACTCAAATATTCTTAGATACATTCAAGCGTCTTAAGGAATTTATTGGTAATGATCGACGTGCCAAAATTTATCAATATTTACTTGAATTAAATAATGAAACGCAAGTAGATTCCAAGGAAGTAAAGGACCGTTTCTTATCGCTTCTACGTGATTTATCCGAACGCGCATCTGCTATGGATTCAACTGCCGCAACAAAAGCTTTTGCTCAAGAGTGTCAACAAATTGCTTCAACTGTTAATCGTTTTAATGATATGGTTAAATCTTTCCGTGATAATATGAAGAAAACAGGCGGAAATAGTGATACTATGAATGAATTATTCAGTATTGATGCAGCAAAGATTGATATCTCTGGATTACTCAATCCAATTGATAATTTAAATACTGCTGTTAACAAAATCGAGTTCTTCCGCAATATTGCCATTTTCCGTAGTAATCTCAATCAAACTAACAAAGAATTAGTAGAATACAGTAAGGATTACACTGCTAGCGTTGGTAAAGCTATTGGTGAGGCTATTACTAAGATCCAAAATGAATATACAGAAATTATTAATCAAATTAATGATAATAAATCCGGAATGGGTCTAGAAATTGATATGTATAATGAATCGCAACCAAATAATCAAAAGGTATCAAAGGAAAAGCTTAAAATGATTTATAAATGGCAATGCGATGCTCGTATTGGTCTCTATAAGACTGTTGAAGCTATTGATTTATATCTTCTTCATTTCACAGAAACTGTAACTAAGAATCCTGATGCTGTCGCCGATCTCCAAAAACTTCTTACTGCTACTAAAATTATCGCTAAATGGTATGATGATAAAGCTGGGGATAACTTAATTCGTGTATTTGAAATGATGGCTCAAAATAGTGCTGGTGATTTTATTGATGATACTCGGTTAGATAAAGCAGATTTCATTGCTAGTGAGTATAACGCTACCTTCAAATCATCTGTTAATCTTACGGAGAAATTAGGCGGCGAACGTGCAAATAAATTGTATGAACGCTGCCGTCGCGCCGTAGAAGGTGTCGTAGTATTAAAGAATATCATCTCTTATTTCATTACAATTAGTGAAAAGTATGGCAATGGTTTCAAAGGTGAAAAAAATATTTATATGGCTCCAAGCAATATTTACAAAAATCTTGTAAATTATATTTGGGTTTCTGCATTAGATGTGAGCACTGTTGGTACTGAATTATTAAATGAAAACAATGAAATTAAACGTATGATTACTTATGATGATACAAAGGTAGGAATTGCTCAAGTAAGTCAATTTGACCCAGAAACACTAGGTATTAACTTTAACAAACATTCAGTTGATAAACTCCGTCTTCTTAAGACACATCAAGAATTAATGTTGTTGAAAAATTTCTCTGCCTCGGTTGAGGAAGAAGAAATTAAACGTTTTAAACAATTTATTACTACAACCTTTGCAAGATTAGGCAAAACTAAGTACATTTTCTATATGATTTATCTTGGTGTTTATGATCTTTCTATCATGAGTACTGATATGATTCGTGATTTTGTGACATTCCTTCAATCTAAAACTACTGCTGGCGGTGCCAGATTTAAATTTAATATTGATAGTATTGGTGGTGTAATTCTTGAAAGTGCAACTATTGATAATATTGTTAAGTCTATTAGTGCTATTGCTCCAAATGAACGTAATGTTAAGGTAGCAATTCAAGTTGATTATACTCGTGGTGATGTATGGGCTTCTGATGCAATGGTAAACCTAAATACATTTAAAAATATGGATGCAAGTGCCTTACCAAGACTTAATGGTATGAGAATATTTAATGTAAGTGCTACTAGTCGATTGACAGAATCTAGATCACCAGCGACTGATATGGGCAATGGATTTCTGCATGGTTTACTTACTGGATTAATGGGAAGTAAAGATACGGAAATTAAAATGTCATACTCTAAAAGAGCAATCTCTGTTCTTCAATATTCAGTTATAAAAATGCTTGAGCAATTCAAACGTGATCATAATAGTAGTGTATTCGCAATTGATGATACTTACTTTATTCTTACCATTAAGGCTATTGCCGGAAAGGTAATGGCAGTTACTGGAATTAACTCAATTTATAAAAATCCAAATGCTAGTCATAATGCATTAACGCAAAGTCCTACACGATTAATTATGGGAGGTGCTGATGATGTAGAAGTTATTGATGATGCAGTGGAATTATATGTACGTCTTCCTCTTTTAGTAGAGTTTTATCGAAAGATCTTTGATAATGGTAATAAAGATTTCAAAAATGATGCATCTAGTTTAGATAATCTTGATAATGAGCAAATTTCATTTGTTCCTGAAGTAGGTAATGTTTGGTCTGGATTATTAATTAACATCTTTGATAAATCAAAGCATATCGAAACTGGTCTTTACACATCTGACAATATGAGAAAGATTGTATCTGAAATTAATTCAATTTATAAGCATTACAAAGGTTCTGTGCCCGCTGATCAATTAACTCGTCATATCGTATTAGAATTAATTTCTGAAATTAATCGACGATATGGTGTTATCAAACGTCAAGATTTATTAAATTACTATAAGATTATCAAAGCTACCAAGGAAAGCGATGCTATAGAATTTGGTGAAAGTAATTATACTAATAATGATCTAGATATTCTTAACGAAGATTTAGAATTTGAAGAAAAATCCCCATCTGAAGCGTATATCAAGTTAAAATCTACTATTGCTGATCCATCTGTATCAACAGAAACTAAGATTAATAAGCTCACAGATTATAAGATTGTAAAAGAATTCCGTGAACGTATCAATGGAGAATTAAATAATATTGCAACCACTACTTCGCCTGTTGTATCTCTACGTGAACGTATTCGTTTCTTAAAGAAAGCTATCGTATCTAAATCATCGCGTCAAGAAAAATATGACATGATTATTAAAGCAATTGAAGAATCCGATAGTCTTAATCAATCCTCTAATGATATCTTTATGTGCTTCCATGAAATGGTAGTTATGCCACTTCGAACGCTTCATCAAATGCATAATGCTTTGAAAGGCTTTATTCTTAACTTATATGTACTTACACTTTCTGCTAATCAATCTGGAATTGTTTCAAATAATGAATTATTTAATTCATTAATTAACGATATGAAACAAGAAATTGCTCAGAATAATAGTATTTTAACTAATCCTGCCGGACGACCTGGACTTATCGAAGGTTCTCTTAAGACTCGACCATCAAATTTATTGAATATTCCATTATACAATATTGCAGCAGATTCTACAGTAAATTTTGTAGATCTTCGTGGAGTTGCTGGAACGCAAATTTCTGAATTACAATTAACTCTTAATCAATTATTATTACAATTTACAACAAACGCTGGAGATTTGATTAAATTAAATATCAGTACTACAAAACGTCTAGCTCTTGATCTTTCGGAATTCCAAAAGGTTTGCGAATATCTTTTAGCTAATGTTAAGTATATGGTTGATAAATTTACTGGATTAGTCCCAAGTGAGTTAATTCAACGTGTAACTGATACTGCAAATGTAGGAAGTGTTTATTTCTTAGAACGTGAATTATTAACTAAATTCTTTAATAAATACAATCAAAGTGAATCTAAGCGTCATGTATTATGCATTGATAATGTTTATAAATTAATGCCTGTTATTTCCAATATTCTATTTGAAACGCCAATTCAACCAGATGTACTTCTTCGTAAATCGATTTTACATGATGGACCAAATCGTTCCATCCATGACAGTATGATGATGCCATTCCTTCGCGATTCATTTATGCAATTCAATAAGCGTGATGGTATGTACATTCTTCCGCCACAATCTTCAACGTATATTTCTGATCTATTATTCAATCCATCAATGAAAGCATCATTTATTGCAAGCGATCAGCCTAAATTTGGTTATGTACAAGAATTCAATATTATTATTTCTAGAATTCTTTCTGATTTATATGATTCGCAAAGTCGTAAAATCTATACTAAGGTATTTAATAACTTTGCATCTAGTGCATTAACGGATGCCCTAAATGGACAAAGTTTTGCTGATTTCGAGCTTGTTAATGGTGAGCGACCTGCTCCTGGTGCAGCTATTCCTCGTGGACCAACCTTTAATTATGATGCTCCTAAAACACAAACTATTTTAAGTTCTGCGCTTGCATACGCAATGAAGGTACTTATGAATCGCGTGAATCCCGTTACTGGAGTAAAGATCCATGAAGTTGCTTCTATCGAAGATCTATCTCCACATATGATGGAAAAGTATCGTATGCTTATCCCTATGTATCTCCGTATTTGTAATGCATTTATTGCTCGTTGTAAATTATTTCGAAAAATTGTTGGCTATATGAATGTAACACCAGCTGCTGGCGGACCCGATAGAGTTAATATTATTCCCGCGCCTCTTCCCAGTGGCCCTAGTGCTGATGTTAAGGAAAATATTTCAGATACTGGTATTCGCTTTTCATCATCCTATGCATCTATTAATGGTACCCCAATCGCCAGTTTAAAGGATATTGAATTGTTGTATCTAGATGAAATTGTAAATGGTATGTCCTCACTTTTAGAAGATCTAAAGGGAGTACAAAAAGAATTATTAGCATCTGATAGTACAATTACTCTTTACTTTGATGTTAAGAAAGATTTTACTAAAAATTATGTTGCTACTAATAAGGATTTACCATTTGCTCCACTTTCGATTCTTGCTATGGGTTATGCAAATTCTAATGAAAACGAAGGAGTTGTCCCAATTTATAATCAATCACAAATTGTATCTAATAAATTCTTGTATGGTCTTCGTACAATGTTAGTAGATGATTTCAAGATATCATCCACTAAGGTGCCATATCTTAAGAAATTAATTACTGATTTTAATGGTTATAGTACAAATGGTAATAGTATTTCGGAAGCCAAATTTAATGATGTACTACAATACATTGGTAAAGCAAATAACTTCATTTATGATATTCGTTTCTATAATGGTTTAGCAATCTCGCATATGGATATTCTAAAACATTTTACATCCTCTACTGTTCCAGGACGTTCATTACTAACTTATCAAGAATCAAATTCTAGTAATTCTGCTATGACTTTAATTGAAAGTGTAGATGTATTGGATAGTACCAATAAGATTGCGCAATATATAAAAGTTGATAGTGTGCGATCTATTGATGCGATTGGCGAACGACCATTGCCATTAGGCGTCAATCCTCGTTCTGCTGTTATTATGGTTAATATTCTTGATTTAAATGTAATGCCAATCAATGTACATTCATTGATGCGTGATGTTCCATTAGTAAATCTATATAACTATGCTATGACATTTGATGCCCTTGTTGATCAACTTGCAACTGCTCCAGGAACTCCTGAATTAGGTATTGAACAATATATGCAAACATTATTGAAGGAACCATACAAACAAATTACATTATCTCCAGATGGTTCATTTAATCTTAATGTAGGATCTGCTACTTCTCCAAGTTATGTAGATATGTTCCTATCTATGCAAATGAATGATTTACGTTATGTCAGTGATATCTTAGTTAAAAAAATGACCAATACATCTCCGCCACGTGTAGGTGGAGTATTAAGTAATGAAGCAATTTATTCCCGTATTAATACAAAACTTGTACGTAATATTCTCTTCTTAACATTTGTACAAGCAGCAATTAAACAAAAGGTAAAACGAGAACTTGAATTTATCAATACCCGTATTGTTTCGAATACTGCTGTGGTTAATAATGCAATTACCAATGCAAATACTGATCTTGGTCCAGTGACAGAAAATATGTTTGAATTCTAAATTGAATAATTTGGATATGAATATAAATAATGCCTCCCGCATTTAATTTTAAAGGTTATGTATTATCTGTAATTGATTCTAAGAGAATTTGTATCAGAGTAGATTCTGAAGATATAGAATCTGTATCTACTCGCCTATCACTAGATAATAATTATAAAACAACTATTAAAGATACAGTTGTTGTAAATGTTAAAGATTGTGTGTTTAGCATTTCAATTGGTTGGAACGAATTAATTGATTTGATTGGCATTCATGTTCAAATTAATGCTACTTTACGCAGATATAACTATACAAAAACAAAGGTAATATATGATGATCAAAATAATCCTACTACCACTATGGTACAATGTAAGGGTATTTCAATATCTGCCAAAAAAATAACTAATATCACATGAGTATCATGTGTAATAATTTTTTTATAAGCATTCTTCTTATTTAAATATTAAATAAGAAATAAATGCCTTTTTTTGGACCAAAATTGAAATTATTATAATAAAATATATCGACGATATTTCTATCTCGAGCGATTTACTGATCTACTATGTCTTCGCTCCACGGTCAATATCTTTCAATTAATAAGGTTACTCAACTTAATAATCTTAAGTTATCTCGTAACCAATTTCTTGATTTTGATCTGAAGACTAAGATTTCTAAAAAAGTTGCTACTAAGGATGAATTATTATTTCTAGGCAATGATATTGCGGAACCTAATAAGAAACAACCTTACCAATTGATAATTCATGGAATTCTTCCCTGCGGAAGTAAAACAACGTTATCAATAAATGGCATTAAACCATATGTAGATGTGCGTTTGGTACCAACTGAATCTGAAAATGCTGCTAAATCTCGCATTACTAAATTGATTGAATCAATCAATGAGGATAATGTATTTGCAACCAATATTGATATAAAAAAAGGAAAAGATTTTCTATATTTTGATCATGAGAAACATCGTTATGCAAGAGTATATTTCAAATCTCTACAAGCAAGAACTGCATTCTTGGAATTGTGTATTGAGGAAGATATAAAAACTTACAGTAATGATAAAAGTTGTTACTATCGAGTTGTTGCTCGTGACTACGAAATCAATCTTTCTGGTTGGAATGTTTTAAAAAATTATAGCCGTTCATTTGGTGGCACTTCTAAAGCTGAATATTTGATTAATATCAATATTAGTGATATTAAACCAATTCTAAATGATGATATTCTTAATCAAACTGCAATTGCGCATGGATTGAATCAATCAATTGTAAGATATGAAAACTTGATCATGTCCAGTTTTGATATTGAAATGATTCCTGACAAACCAGATCGTTTTCCGGATGCCGATAAAAATCCAAAAGATAGTATTTTCATGATTTGTATGACTTATCATTTTGTAAAACGTTCAGATGCAATTCTAAGTGTATGTTTAACACTTAAAAAAACTCAACCGATTGATAATGTATTGATTATTCATTGCCAAAGTGAAGCATGTCTTCTATTAGCATTTGCTCAATTCATGTCTTACATGCAACCAGATTTTATTACTGAATTTAATGGTGGAGGTTTTGATTGGCGTAATATTATTACTAAGGCCCGTCATTGTGGCGTATTGAATGCATTTCTAGAAAATATGTCTCTAGTAAGATTATCTTCATGGGAATTCAATACAAAAATGTTATCACGATTTCATCGTGAAATAAGAATTAAAATTAGTGGAGCTACCGCTGAAAGTATTTGTAAAGGGTTAAAGATGCAAGGATTTGTTGCATTTGATACATTAATTGTATTCAAACAACTGGAACCAAATGCCGATTCTCATAAATTGAATGAGTGTCTTCGTCGATGCAATCTTGGAAGTAAAGATGATTTAGATGTAAAAGAAATGTTTCGAATTTATCGAAGTGGTACATCTGAAGAAATGAGTACTGTTGCTCATTATTGTTATATTGATACTTTCAAACTGCAACAACTACTAATTAAGAAAAATGTCGTTCAAGATCGTAGAGAAGTTGCAAATCTTTCGTATACTTCGCTTCAAGACAACTTTTACTTTGCAGGAGGAAGTAGAATGCGAAACTTGCTTATGAATAGAGGAAACAAGCTCGGTTACTTCTTTGATACACAATATCGTCCAGAAATTGAAGATCCTGATGCAAAATTTCCCGGCGCATATGTTGTTCCTCCGATTAAAGGAATTGTTAAACCAATTCTTCGGCTCGATGAATATTTGATTATAAATAAAATCAAATATGATGATAATCAGTTGAATGAAGGATATAAATTTATCAAAACAAATTTTGAGCAAATTTATCATTCAGATGAAAATTTTAACTCAATGGATGCTCCAGAGTTTATTAAATCATATATCGAGTATACAAATAGTAATAAGAATCAATATCCAATTTCTGGACTTGATTTTGCATCACTTTACCCATCTATCATTATGACATACAATATTTCTCCGGAAAAACTTGTAATCGATGAGGGATATGCAAATAGATTAAAAGAAATGGGATATGATATTCAGTATGTGCAATTTGCATTTTGCAATAAAATTATGCGTGCATGGTTTGTCCGTCATAATAATGTTGAAGATGATTATAGTATTTGTGGGCAATTATTAATTGAATTATTTGCTCGACGAGCAGCTATTAAAAAAAATCTAAAACATTATGGTGAAAAGATTTATGAAATGGAAATGGAAATGAAACCTTTCATAGAAGAAGATAATTTATATAATTATCCCAGACTAGCTGAATATAATGAAACTAAATTTGATTATGTGAGCGCAGATTCAAAACAAAAGGCAGTTAAAGTATTTATGAATACACTTTATGGCGAAATGGGAAATTTCCTTTCATGCATTTGCGCTATTCAAGTTGCTGCAAGTGTAACTACTATGGGTAGATACAATTTGAAATTGGCAAAGAATTTCGTTGAAGACAATCTCAAAATGAAAGTTTATTATGGAGATACTGATTCATTATATGTTGCTTGTAATCCAACTCATTTTATTCAATATGATGAAGAATATTTTACTGGAGTTGTCGATAAACTAACATATAGCAGCCATCTTGTAGAAGAAACATTCAAACAAATTGAAACTGCTAAAACTTTGGTAAATAAACATTTACAAAAAGATAATGGATCAAAGTTTTTAAAAATGGCTTATGAAGAAGTCTTATATCCTGCAGCATTCTTAAGTAAGAAAAAATATTATGGTATTCCGCATGAAGAAAATGTAGATTTCTATCCACGGAAATTATTCCTTCGAGGATTGGAAATTGTTAAACGTGGCGCCTCAGCTGTATTAAAGGATGTAATTAATGGAGTATTACGTGAAGTAATGGATATAAAAAATACTCGTGATATCATTGATATTATTAAAGATTCAATTGCATTAGTATTCAATACAAATTGGCCAATTGATGCATTTGCTAAAACTAAAGCATATCGACCCGATAAAAATAATATTTCAGTGAAAACTATGATTGATCGTTATCGCTTTATGAATTATCATACAATTCCTGAACCTAATGTACGATTCAAATATGTTATTTGCAAATATTATCCATGGACATATGATATTCAAGGAAGAATTGAATCAAAAATGTCAATTGGGGATCGTATGGAACTTGTTGAAAGAGTAATTGAAGAAGGTCTTGAAATTGATCTCGAATATTATTTCGATAATGAACTTACTGGCCAATTTGCTCGATTGATCACATTTTGCGAACAATTTAATGGAGTAGTTAATGAAATTGAAGATTGTGATCAATCGCAAATGTCAGAAATTGAAATTGAAGCAATAAATAAAGAAAATTATCAACGTATCGAAGATACATTGTTTAAGGCTGCTAAAAAATTTATTGGCTTATTGGCAAAACAATATAGCAAAGCATATGTAAATAAAGGATCATTATATGCAAATACATGGCGCGAAGTATGTAACTTTATTGCAGCTCGTCCGGATATTCAATTATATCATTTTAATGCAGTGACTATCAAATTATTTCATATGTTCAATAATTCTACTGGTAATATTTGTCAAGATTTAACAAAATGGTCAGTCGAATTTCTTGGAATTAAATATGGCAAACAACTAACAAGCGAACAACAACAACAGTTATCGAATCAGCTTCAATCAGTTGAAAATTATATCTGTGAAAAAGAATTAGACAAGATTTTAATTGGATGGATGGATAAATGGAAGAAACAAATTGTTTCATTTATTCGAAATGAATATGATTATGATTTCATTTGTAAACATGATCTTCCATATCACACAATTTGGGATGTATTAGATCGCCATGAAATGGAAATCATCCTAAAAGATAAAACATTATTTCCTTCAATTTCAACTGATCACGCAATGGAAATAATTGATATGATTATAATGATTATCTCTCAGTATATTTCAGTTGAATAGGTAGTACAAAATTATTTGCTACTACATCTTTTTTTTAGAATTGAATAAATGAATCCAATAGTATAAGATAATTTCACAATGGTATCCCATAGAGGTATGTTGGTTGTAATTGAAGGAATTAATGGTGCCGGCAAAACAACAGTAGTTAATGAATTGCTTGAGCATTTTAAAAAAATATGCGTTGACACAGTTTTTTATAAATTTCCTAATCGACAAGGAATTTATGGATCGCAAATAGACAGATATCTAAAGGGTGAATTAAAAATATCGTCTAAATATGATGTATTGAATATGTTTGCTGCTGATCGCGAATCTGTTGCATATGAAATTAAAAAAAATGTGATCGATGGAAAAATTGTAATTTGCGATAGATATACTTATAGTGCTATTGCTTATCATATTCCATTAACTGTTACCAATTCTCAAATAATTAATAACTATTCTAAGATTATTGGTCATTTTGATTCTAAAATGCCAAAACCAGATGTAGTATATTTAATTGATGGCGATCATTTATTAAAACGTGGAATTGTATATCATGAAAAATTTCATTATAGCGGATCTAATTCCCGATTAATGCATAATATGCTATATAAAGTTATTTCTTTGAATACCCATCAATTTGTTGTACTAAAAAATAAGGAAAACCATTTAGATGATTTGGTAAAATATATTTCGAATGATATCTTTCTTCGTAGATGATGATTTTATAAATATACCCCAAATTTGCAATTAACATTATTTCTAATATCATATCTTTTTTTTACATCAAGAACCTTAGTAATTTCTTCTACATTACTAAATGGTTGATTATTAGTTTGAATCTTAAGATATCGAATATTGATTGTATCAAGATTGGGATAATATCTATGAATATGACCAATAAAGAATCGTCCTCTTTCATCAATTAGTGGTCGTAATTGACTTCCATGCATCTTTCTTCTATCCATAATTGGAGGTTCATCATTTATTTTGAATACAAATTCTAAATCTGAAATAAATACATAAAATTGTTTCGTAGAATTATTTTCACTATCATTTTCTTCATCGCTACTATCAATCAACTTATTTTGTTCGAGTTTGATAATTGGTGTATTGAATAAGTATGTTGGAAGAGAAAGGATTAAGTAGATAAAGTAATAATCAAAAAGATCTTGGATCCATAATTTTATATATGAATATACTAAGAAAATATTTTGCCGCGTAATAATGGGTTTCATATTTGGATAATTATATCAATTTCTTATACATCATATATACTTCTCTTAGAAATAGATATTACTAAAATTGATTTACTATATTAATAATATATCATTCTACAATGAATAAGGCCTCTCGCAAGCAACAAGTCGATGAACCAACAATTATTGATGATGAAGAAATTATAGATGATCAAATTGATGATGACGAAGAAGGATCAGTGTATGATGAAGTAGAAGAGGTAGATGTTCAAGATGATTTTAATGAACAAAAAGAATTAAAAGATGATGAAGATGATGAAGATGATGAAGATGATGATGGAGATGACGGGGATGATGATGAACGCGTTTTACCAAAAAAACGTACGCATATCTATCATCAAATTCCAGATAGTACCGAAATTAAAATTGTTAATCCTCAAAATCGTATTACATCTGAATATATGACCATTTATGAATATGCAATGGTTGTAGGTACTCGAGCTACACATATTTCGAATGGTTCTATTCTTTATACAGATCCACAAGGATTGTATGATCCTAGAGATATTGCAAAAAAAGAAATCAATGAAAATAAATGCCCTTTGTCGATTTCTCGTAAAGTAAGTCCAACTATGATTGAAATTTGGGAAGTTAATGAAATGATCAAGCCACAAATGTAAAAAATGATTTCTTTTTATTACATAGAGATTTCATTTTGCGGAGGAGGCATGACAACTTGTGGAATAAATTCAGGTTTTTTACCTGAAGATAATATTTTTTTAAAGCCCCATATAATGAAAGAAACTACTCCTGCAAATAGTATTATTGCGACGATAAATATACATGTCTTAATAACTATATCTTTAATCGATCCTGTTATCCCAGTTGCATCTAAAGTCGATTTGGCAGCATCCGCTACAGTAGATGATGCCTCATGAAGGACGCCCTTAACCGCACTCTGTGCACCTGAGCCAAGTTTACCTGAAAGTGCAAGGACTAAACCTCCACCCAAAAGTGTTTTTTTGTTATTTTTTATAAATGTCCCTCCCTTTGATCCTAAACGTGCTATTCCGTCTCCTAATCCTGACGCTGTCTTTGTTAAATTTTTTGTTATTTTTGGAGTAAATGCTTTTGCTGATTTTTGAAATTTAATTAATGATTTACCGAATGAAAAATCTTCTTTAATACCAATTAGTTGTTCCATAATTATTTAATATATTGTAGCAACCAAAACTATATGTAAAATAGCAATCGTAACATTAATAAATATATATCATGGAATCTGCAATTAACTTTATTACATTTGG
>JACCDQ010841330.1_pt1 | contig 43519 bp, 54 predicted proteins | sample 7446031 | NCBI WGS metagenome assembly JACCDQ01 (sample SAMN15323442, study PRJNA562643) | freshwater metagenome | isolation source: river surface water | place: USA:Blue River Watershed | collected 2017-08-17 | reverse complement strand
TGAGTTTGCCAATGTTGCGTTGTTTGGTATACTAAACAGCTCAACAAGGAGATTGCGTGTTTGAACCACTCGCGACTGCTCAGCGGGCGATTCAAACTGCCCGGGCTGGCGGTTCGCTGTCCTTTGACGAAGGTGAAATGGGCGACTACGAGCGCGATGCGCTGGTAGAGGGCTTGCCGTTGTGGTTCAAAACCAAGGCGGGCAACCTTTACCTGGCCGCCAACGTGTCATGGCCGGGCCTGTTCAAGATTGGGTGCACCCGTCGGACGGTGGAGCAGCGCATGCGCCAGCTCAGCGGGAGCGGAGTGGCAACGCCTTGGCTGGCGCTGCAGTCCTGGCGGGTTCATGACGCGCACGGTCTCGAGGCTCGCGTGCATAAGGCGTGTGAGGCCTGGCGGTTCAAGGGTGAGCTGTTCAAGGCCGATGCACAGCACCTGGTGGCCATCGTCGACCAGGTCGTCGGCGATGATGTCCTCCGGCTGGAGAAGACGCTCCGGTTCTGGCTCCTTGATGGGGTGAGCGCTGCAGTAGACGTGGCGTTCCCTGCTCAGTCTTAGCCCTTGTTGTGGTCGCGCGGCCCTATACAGAGCAAGGACATCTAATAGGAGCAATCATGGAACAAGAATCTACTTTGAAGCTGGAGGCTCACCCGAGCTACAGCTATGTGCCCCGGACGGGGGTGAATGCGCAAAGCGCGGATGTGACGGTCGCCTTCGCGGTCGACTTCAACACCGCCGGCGAGCGACTGACTCACCGGGAAGCGGGTGTGCGCTACATCGGGATTCCCTTTGGGAGTGACGAGGCGCAAGCTGCGGCTCAACTGGTGGCATTCTTGCTCAAGCGCGACGCCAAGACCCTCAACGTCGCCGGCAACGGCGTCTACACGCTCTCTGAGCACGGGGTCACGCAGAAGCGGGCTAATGCCTGGGTGTATGCGGTGCTGACGAAAGTCAGCGCGCAGGTGAAGCTCTCGCTGCTGCGCAGCGGGGGTCAAACTGGCATCGACCAGGCGGGTCTCGTGGCGGCGCTGGCGCTGGGCATTCCGGCCTTGGGCTTCTACCCGGCAGGGTTTCGCCGGCGCAATGCGCAAGGCCAGGAGTTGCGGTCTACGTTGGAAGAGCTGACGGTCGAGCTCACGGCGCAAGCCGCGGAGCTGAAGGCCTGGTCCTTTCATGAGGATGGCACGCTGCCCACGGATGGCGAAAGCTTCTTCGTGTTCGGCAGCAACGTGGCCGGCCGACATGGCAAGGGCGCGGCACTGGTGGCCAAGGAGCGCTTCGGCGCTACCCCGGGCATCGGCCGCGGTCGCATGGGGCGCAGCTATGGCATTCCAACTAAGGAGAACGGCCCGCTGGTCCCCGCGACTGGCAAGCCCTCTCTGGTCACGCGTGCCTTGGCGGACATCGCTCGGGATGTTGCGGATTTCGTGGACTACGCTCGGCACAACGCCGGCGACAAGTTCTTCGTGACGCGCATCGGCTGTCAGCTGGCGGGCTACTCGGACCGGGAGATTGCACCCCTGTTCGCGAACGCCCCTGCCAACTGCAGCTTTCCCGAGAACTGGAGGCCTTTCCTCGAGCAGGGCAGCCAGGGCTTGGAGGTGGCGCCTGCCATCAACATCTGGAGCGGGGCTCCAGGCCTGGGTGGCGCGCTGACGAACATGTCTGAGCGGGCGCGGGAGAAGGGTTGCATCAAGAACCCCTATCCGGTGCGCGTCAACGGCGTGGTCTATCCGGATTCGGAGGCGGCTTACCAGTCGCTGAAAGTGCCCGGCAACGACGACTACAACGACGGCCTGATGATTGACCTCATCGCGCTGAAGTTCACGCAGAACCCCATCCTGCTGGAGCGGGTCACCCGCAACGGCGGCCAGGCGTGGCTGAGCAACTGCAGCCACTTCACTCAAGCCAAGTCCGAGCGGGCCCAATCCTGGGAAGGCCAGGGACACGGTTCACGGTTCATCCGCAACCTCATCCAGGGCTACACCAAGGCGCTGGAAGGTCGGGGGCCTTTGACCCGGGTCGTGCACGTCAAGGAAGCGCCATTCGACGTCTACATCGGACGACGGATGGGTGCTGGTGGTGAGTTCGACGAGTCGGAGTTTCACAACCCCTACAAGCTCGACGCTCAGACAAGCCGGGAGGACTCGGTCGGTCAGTTCTACGAGTACATCCAAGGCAAGCCTGCGCTCATGGCTAAGGTCTCGCTCCTGCGCGGCCGCACCCTCGGGTGCTGGTGCAAGGGGCGCTCGACGGTGGACCAGTTGTGCCACGGCGATGTCCTGGCGGCGTTGGCTGAAGGCAAGGAATGGGTTGCGCCGCAAGCGGCTCAAGCTTCACTCTTCTGACCAACACCCTGGTCTGAAACTCAAAAGCCCCGTCACTGGGGCTTTTCTTTTTGCTTCTTCGTGGTATACTATGCGCTTATAGTAAAGATTTTTCATGCAACTATCCTCTCCGATTGAGGCTGTGGCAAGCGCCGTGCATCACGCCGCACTTGTCGCACTGCCTGCCATTCCGCACCGAACTAGGGACTTCGAAGCGACCAAGAGCTGGACGCAGCAGCAGCGCATGGAGGCATCCCGCAACAACTCGTACCCCTACATCGAGTCTTTCCGACGGCCGGACTCATCCGAGTGTGAAGTCGAGGCGATGTTCGCTCAGACCTGGGGCTCGACGGCTCTGGGCTACGGGGGCATCGGCGGGGCGGCCATGACGCCGGCCTACACCGTGGTGGTGGCCGGCCCGGATGGCTCGGCTGCGGTCTATTGGGCGGGCCGATTCGCCTACCTGGTGCCGAAGGGTGCAGCGAGAGAGCAGCTGGCCGCCTTCATGGTGGATGTGCGTGAGCGTCGCACGGCGGGTCGGATGGAAGCAGTTGTTCGTTACGGCGCCCTGACCGAGCCGACGGTGGTTGCATGACGCGCGTGCTGGTGCTGGGTGCCGGTTCTCTGGGGCTCGCGGCCGCGACGTTGGCCGCGCTGAAGGACCAAGGTGTCGAAGTCCTGGAGGACCAGGTGATACCGCTGGCGGAGGAGAAGCCGTTGGCCCCGGATTGGGCTGATGTGCTGCGTATCCCGCACATCGTCCAGTCAGACCTGGGGCCGGCCATGCCCGGCCCGCAGCGCAACCACAAGAAGGGCAAGGCCCGCCGTTGGTGACCAGACGCTATACGAAGTGTCTGACACAAACAAGGAAACAACATGCCTGATTTTGAACGAATCTTCCGAAAGATTGAGCTGGACCTGGCGCCAACGCCGGAAGCGAAGGCCTATGTGGCGGGCAAACACGCAGGACTGGACCGTGCACGCAAGGAGGTGCTGGTCGTTGTGGGGCTTATCGCCCTCGGCGGAATCGCTGCTCTGGTGTTGGTCACCGTCATGCCCGAGCTGCGAGGTCTGCCGTGAAGGGCCTCGACCTCAACGCCATCGGCGTGCGGCACACAGCCTGGGTGGCGGCCATGGGCTGGCACAACAAGACGGTTCTCGAGAGTCTGGCGCTCATCGCGTCTGAAATCGGAGAAGCGGCGGCGGAGTGCCTGGTCGTGGTGGATACGGCCCGGTTCGGCGAGGAGCTCGCCGACATCGTTCTGCGCTGTGTGGACCTGGCCCAGACCGAAGGCGTCGACCTCAACGTGGAGGTTTCCTGGGTGACGGTGCGCTGGAAGACCGTCACGGCCGCAGAAGGTGTGGCCGAGCTTCTCGTCGACTACGCACTGTGGAGCAACACCGCGCGCAAGGCAGTGCTCGGCACTGATTTCGCGCGGGGTATGGCCGCCGTCGTAGCCCGGGTCATCAGTCTGGCTGACCGGTTCGGCATCGACCTGAACCAAGAAGTGGCGAGGAAGCTCGCCAAAAACGCTGAACGCGGCACCCGTGGCCGCCCCATCTAAGGAGATTCCAATGCAGAAAGTAGTAGGTCTTGTCGGCCTGCGAGGGTCCGGCAAAGACACCGCGGCCAAGGCGCTGGTAGCGAAAGGCTGGTGTCGCACCGCGTTCGCGGACGCGCTGTACATCGAAGTGGCGCGTGCCTTTGGCGTGTCCGTCGAGTTCCTGGGTGACCGGGACAAGAAGGAGAAGCCTCAGGCTGAGCTGGCCCTGGCCAACTGTAGGGACCAGCTCTTCGTGGCGGTCCTGTTGGCTGAAGCCGGTCTGCAACTGGGCAAGTCCGATGGCCGCACGGTGCGCGCATTCCTGCGCAAGCCGCGCAGCCCGCGCGAAATCATGCAGAAGTGGGGCACCGAGTACCGCCGCATGACGTTCCGCGACGACTACTGGCGCGAGCAGGTGTACCAGCACATCAAGGCCAACCCCGAGCTGAACTTCGTCATCACCGATGTGCGGTTCCCGGATGAGGCCAAGCTGGTCGAGCAAGCCCTTTCGGGTCAGCTGGGACGTGTGGTTCGCCCGGGTCTGCCGGGCGCAGATGACAAGTCGTTGCTGCACTCGTCCGAGGTGGCCATGCTCGACTACCCCATCGAGCGCGTGTTCCTCAATGAAGAAGGTCCGAGCAGCCTGGAGAAATTCCAAGGCACCATCGTCTCCGAGTTCCACTGACAGGTCAACTCATCCTCTTCCGACGCCCACCCCTGGTGGGCGTTCTTTATTTAGGGGGAGACAAAATGATTTTATTGGGTATACTAGCCGGCATTCGCTCTCTTCTCCAACCACGGTATGTATACCGCCAACCTAAAATACCCTTCCGTTCAATCCGTTTTCTCCGACCTTGAGGTCGCGGAAGATTTCACCACCCAGGCCTGGGCTTTGCCGTGTTGGCAGCTGTTGCCGTACCGCTCCGTCCAGGTGGCCCTGCCTGATGGCAGCAGTTTCTGGCTGTCCGCCCCCGACCTGGCCGCGAAGGCGGCCCGAGCGCTCCGTGTTCCAGGCACGGCGGCACTGACCCATCTGGTCAAGCAGGTCATCCCGATGATGGAGACCTGTCCGGAAGTTCTGCTGGAGCTGGCCCACCGGCTGACGTGGCGCGAAGCCCAGGACTTGGCCCGTGGCGCCTTCTGGCGCTCGCCTACAGCGGCGCTGGAGCGCCAGTACAAGACGCTGGCTTCGATGAGCCTGAACCAACAACTTGTGCACTAGCACAAATTCCTCAAAAAGCACTTGACGTTAAGTTAACTTTGAGGCATACTGCGAAGCATTGGAAGACGAGTTGTCTTCCAGCCCTTTTCGGTGTTGTTTCCTCCGTGGTCGGCAACGACCAGTCGAAAGGATTGAGTCTTCGGGCTCTCCCTAGACTTCGCCCGATGGTCTCTTGGCCATCGGGCTTTTTTTTGGTCAGCTCGCTCCGGTCTTTACCTTGGCCTTGAACACGCTGCCCGGGCTGAACTTGGGCAGCGTCGTGGCCGCGATGGTAAGGGGCTCGCCGGTGGATGGGTTGCGCCCCGAGCGCTCCCCGCGCGCAGAGCCACTGAAGGTCCCGAACCCGGCGAAAGCCGCGGCGTCGCCTTGAGCTACCGCCTCCATGATGGCATCGAACGTGGCGTCTACGACACCCAACACAACGGTCTTGGGCTGCTCGATTCGCTCCGCAACCAGATTGACCAAGTCGGTCTTATTCATGAAATAACTCCAGGTAGTGGTTGATTTTTCGACTTTCGTCGAGTCACTCAAGCACGGGCTCGACCGCGCTATACAGGTATGCAGTGCTTTCGCTGCCACCAAAGAGGAAACATCATCATGTTCGACGACTACATCGACGTGCCCGCATTCGTTGCTCAGCTGGAGCGTCGCCAAGGCGACGAGGTCTACGTGGAGCCCGAGCAGGACGAGGACGACTGACCGCATCCACTCCACGAGCCCTCCTGATGATTCAGGAGGGTTTTTTCGTTTCCAGGAAGGGTCTGACTAGGCCCGCCAGCGTTGCTTGGGTGTCTTCTTCGAGGTTGCGCCCATGCAGCCGGCGAAGGCGGGAGAGGAGGGCGGCCAGCGACCGGGCCGGGGCCCCGGGTTCCAGTAGCGGAGCGAAGCCGGCGATGCCGTTGTGAAGGTGCAGTTCGTCGAAGGCGCCCTCCGAGTCGAGCTCGAACCACGTGAGGCTTTCTGGCGCCAGGCCGAGCGACTGGGCGGCCGCACGCGCGTAGCGCTCGGCTGAGTTGGTCGCCGACGGCCCCTCATTGTGAGGGTGGTCGGCCAGCACAGCCCAGCCTCCACTGGCCCCTTGCGCCACCACAGCCACCACACCTGGTTGCCCTAGGTCTGCCGCGCTTGAGAGCGCCTTGGCGTGTACCGGAGCACCCATGCTTGCTTGCTGTAGCTTCATCAGGGTCAAGTTGTGCATGTCGGCCTTGGTGCTGAAAGGCTCATTCTAGTGCCGAAACCGAAGCGCTAGGCGTTCGCGCGCGCTCGGCCGTCGCCGGTGGGCCTCGAAAGCCCCCTGCTGTACGCGGAATTTCTTGGCGCCACGCCGGTGGCGCGACGCCGCCATGACAACTATACTACTTTGCAGGCAATATAGCGTTCAATGCGTGTTACATAGGTGACCTATCGGTCGCCGGTGTCTGCACACGCAACTACGGAGTGAAATCATGGAATCCACTGAGAAGAGCATTCAGACCCCTGACTGGTACGACCTGCTGGAGCAGGCTGTGCAAGAGCCGGGGCAACTGGCTGCAGCGCACAAGTACTTCCACAGCTACTCGCTGGCCAACCGCTGGCTGGCGAGCACCCAGCTGCGGGCTGCGGGCATGCCGCTGCTGCCCATCAACACCTTCAAGGGCTGGCTCAACGCCAAGCGCCCGGTGCAGAAGGGGCAGAAGGCCAGCATCGCGCTCATCATGCCTGTGCCCGTCCGCGCCAAGAAGAAGGGCGAGGACGGTACGGAAGAGCGTGGCGAGGTGGTCTTCACCAAGTTCATGCTCAGGAACTACTGGTTCCACATGAACCAGACCGATGGCGAGGAGTACAACCCCGAGCACAGTGAGCGTGGTGACTGGAACCTGGCGTCCGCCCTGGATTTCCTGGAAATCAAGGAGCGTGCGTTCGAGTTCACGAGCGTCGCCGACACGCGGCTGGGCACGGCGACTGGCAAGGAGATTTCGGTCTCCCCGCTGGAAGTGCACCAGGCCTACGGCCGGCTGCGCCAGATGGCTCGCATCCTTCTGGGTCATGCGGACGACAAGCCTTCCAAGGCTGTCCCGCTGGAACCGGAGCTGCTCGACGTCGAAGCGGAAACCACGGCCTACCTCTGCGCGGCGACCCTCGGGTTGTCGGGTCTGGAGGAAGCCCGTCTGCGCCTGCAGATGAACCTGAACGGCGGTGCGCGCATGCGCATCCCTGACAAGTGCGCTCACCGTGCCTTCTCGGCGGCGGACAAGCTCATCAACGCCGGCTACTGCTGACCCCAGGCCATCCAGTGACTCGAGCCCGACCCCACCAGGTCGGGCTTTCAAGGACATCATCATGAGTACGACAAACCTGCTCCCGGTTTACGCCCGGCGAGAGCCCACAGCAGACCGCATCTCGCTGACCCGAGGCTGCGGCCACATGAAGGACACGGTGTTCTACCGCGACCCTCAGTGCAAGCAGTTGATGGCACGCAAGCCCTGGCACCAATCTGGCCATCCTCGCAGCAATACGCGCACGGTCACGCTGAACTGCTACCGCTGGCAGTTGCAGTGGGTAACCTGAAGGAGCTGAAGATGAAGAACATCCTCCGAGGTGCTGCGCTGGCGGTAGCCTACGCTGAGCTGAAGTCCAGGGAACTGGGTGGCGAAGTGTGGGCCTCTTACGAAGGTCGGCGCATCGTCATCCGCGGTGAGAACCTCCCGGTTCACCCGCAACACCCGATGCAAGGCCGAGGCTGGTCCCTGTTGGCCCGAAAGACGCCGACGCATTGCCGTGCTTACCTGGCCAACCAGGGATGTATGGGGCAGTCGGTTGCATATTCGCCCGCCGGTTGCTGAAGTGTCACAAGGACAACCATGACAACGTCTGTGTACATCGTCCCTGCCATGACGGACCAGGCCGGGCAATGCCGCATCGTGTCCCGTGAGGGCCGCGTTGCTTCGGCCCGCGACGACTATCGCCGAAATCCCGCCGCCTGGCAGGAAATCGGTTTCATGAACTCGCGCGGCAAACTGGTCTGCATCAACGCAGAAAATCCAGCCCTCGTCGAAGAATTGAAAGCTTGTGAGCCGCTGATGGCCGGGCTTCAAATCACCATCGTCGAGGCGCCCGCTTTGACCTAACGGGTCATCTCCAAGGCCTCCCTTCCTGGGAGGCCTTTTCCTTTATGCCTGGAATATCGGTGGGTATGCGCGCGCTATACGTCAGCGTAGGAAACACCCCCCGTAACCCTCCTTGAAGGAAATAGTATGGACCAAATGAATGTGACTGGAATGGCCGATTTCGAACGTCTGGCCGATGCGCTGGTCGACCTGGCGCGCGTGGACTGCCTTCACAATCGGTTCTCCGAGCCTCGACTGCTGGTGCTGGGCGAAGAACGAAGCGGCGCCGACCCGAAGGCGTTGCGGTTCGGGCAACTCCCCCTGAAGTCGCTGCCGGAGACCGATGCGCCCCTGGAAGTCGCTGTCCAGGTGCTCATGCACATGGTGGCCGACACCCCTGGAATCCGGGCGGTCGGATTCGCCGCCAGTGCCTGGGCTCAGCAGCCGGATGACCCGGCTGCGCGCAAGGAGGTCCTGGTGCTCACCCTGCGCTCTGCGAAGGGCACCGCCAAGAAGGTGATGTCGGTCGAGCGAGAAGGGCATATGCCCAACTTCTTGCCGGCGCCGCTGAGCTTCGAGCCCTCGAGGACTTCCCGCGGCGCTTCGCACGGAGCTGGCCATGACTGAAGACCGCAACCAGGCCTTGTACGGCTGTGACCCGGTCGCCATGCAGGTACACCTCGCCGAGCCGATGGCGCAACAAGGCCTCGGCATGGTGCTGATGAGCATGCTCTCGGATGCTCAGGAGATGGTGGCCAGCGGCTGGAAAGATGAAGCACGTCGGCACATCAATCGCGTCAAGCTCATCATCAGCACGAAGCTTCCCGTCCGGCACACCACGCCGGCGGATGTTTCGGTCGATGTGGAACTGGCGCACCTTCGGGAACTGCTGCTGCGCACGTCGGGCGGCAAGTGGCACTGCCTTCCAGGGCGTGCTCTGGCCATCAGCGGCAAGGTCAGTGCACATGGCTACCAGGGCTTCGATGTCCTGCGCGGTCATGGCAACACCGTCAAGGAAGCCAAGGCCAATGCCGAGCTGGGGGCTAAGCTGCGCAACGCGGCCGAGGCTCTGCTGGATGCCGCTGAGTTGGCGCAGCATGTGCTCAACCAACAGGACAAGCTTGCGCGGGACCAGCGCGACCCTTGCATCGTCGACCAGGCTCAAGCGACCCTGGCCAAGTTGAAGGCTGCACTGGCCTGATACCTCCCAAGCCACCCATCCCGGGTGGCTTTCTTCATGGAAAAACGCCGACTGCTGAGCAATCGGCGTTGAGGATGAGTGTGATTAGATGGCCTGTAGAACCTTGGTTTCGCGCATGACAAACTCCGTGTAGCCGCGGGCATTGCCTGAATACTTTACCAAGGCATGCTCGATGGCGCCGGTCTCGGTGATGTACTCCTGCAATATCTGGGCACCCACGCGCACGTTGACGCCCGGGGTCATCAGCGACTCATGCTTCGTCATCTTTTCCTTGTGGAATCGGCGAACGACTTGCATCGCGCCCTCCGCCCCGTACCGACTGCGCATCATGTGCCCCATGCTGCTTTCTTTCTGCATGACAGCCAGAATCAGCTCAGGGTCGACGTCCGGATGCTTGTCGGCTTCTTCGAAAGCCAAGTCCACATACCTGCGCACCATGTCTGACTGCTTCTTGTACTTGCGTGACAAGTAGCTGGTGATGTCGCGCTTGCGCTCCTCCAGGGTCTTCCGCGGGTGGGTTGACGCCTGACCTTGGTCGAGCGCAGGGTCGGCTGACAGCCGCAGATACAGCGCCGCCACACCCCATACGATGAATGAAAAAAGCAACAACCCGGCCACCGAGAAGATGACCTGATTGCGCACGCAACGATGTACCAAAAATCGCATAAAATGTCCTCCTGAAGCCGTATAGCGCGGCGAAGCCGTCAAGAAATCGGCTCCTAAACAATGCATTTTGTGCTATAATACTAGCACACTTAGAACAAGAGGACAAATCATGCACACCGTGAAAACAGGCGAGACTTACGTTTTCCAGAAGTCAGGCAACAAGGTGAAGGCCATCGGCCCCACCACCCGGCACCGCGGCCTCCCGATGTGGGAGGTGGAGCGTGTGGACGGCACCAGCGTGGGCAAGCGCATGGATGTGCCGGAGCGCTCGTTGCTGCCCCTTGATGCCCTGGTCGAGGAGTGAACGATGGTCGAGACGATTGAACTCCAGCTGCATACGGCCGCAGGCCCCGCAGCGTTGACGCTGGTGCGTCAAGGGCGGAACTACAAGGTTCGGAAGTTTTCCGTGGAGGGGCGCCCGGAGCTGGCGCTGGCCTTCTCTCCCAAGAAGCTGGGGGTCGAGGACCTGGATGGGCGCTCCGACATCGCGCAGTGCTTCGGCCTGTCCAACAAGGTGCGCTATGGATTCGTCGTGCTGGGGAGCACCGAGATGCGGGCTCACTCCCTCGAAGAGCTCGAGCACGCACTGAAGTACGTGAAGGTCTCGCCCTTCAGCCCCGAAGAAATCTGACAAGAAAGGAGCCTCCTATGGGCGGCAATGCTCTCTCTTATGTAACCGTCCGACTGACCAAGCGGAACGCTGACCGCGTGGCGGCCGATTGCGTCGCCACGCTCGAAGCCCTCTACCCGGGCCGGCGCGCCGTCTACCTGTCCAGCTATCGGACCAAGGCGGATGCCGGCGATGCCGACATCCTGGTGGAAGCGGATGAGCGCTACGACCCGCACGAGGCGGCGGCCGCGCTGGGCGCCGTCGAGGTGGTACGCAACGGACCTGTGACCTCGATTGGTCTGGTGGTGCGCCCCGAAGTGCCGGAGCTCGATGGCAACGTCTTCCAGGTCGACCTCATTCGGTCGTCAGCGGAGGAACTGGCCTACTCCTGCGGCTACTTCATGTGGTCCGACCTGGGCAACCTCATCGGGCGCATCGCACATGCGGGCTTCACCGCCCACCGGCACGACGGGCTGTACTTCTACTTCCGCGACGAAGACCATCTTTTCCGGACCATCCTGCTCACGCAGGACCATGACAAGGCGCTGGCCTACCTTGGCTACGACCCTGCACGGTTCAACCAGGGCTTCGACACGCTGGAAGACATCTTCGAGTACGCCGCGTCGTCGGCCTACTTCAACCGGGACATCTACCTGCTGGAGAACCGGAACGCGCAGTCTCGCGTGCGAGACAAGAAGCGCCCGGCTTACACGGGGTTCCTGAAGTGGTGCGAGGCCCATCCAGACATTCCGGCGTTCGTGTACCCGAAGGACAAGGCCGCCTGGCTGCCGCGCATGGCCGAGCACTTCCCGCACTTCCAGGCGGAGTACGACCAGGCGGTCGCCGACCTGGCCGAGCTGCGCGCGGTGAAGGTGAAGTTCAACGGGGAGAAGGTGGCTCAGCTCACAGGCCTGCAGGGAAAGGAGCTGGGCGCCCTGATGAAGCGGCTCAAGGAGTCGTTCGCCTCGCCTGAAGAGCAGCGCGCCTTTGTGCTGGCCAGCAGCGTGGAAGCTATCGAGGCTCGGGTACGCCAAGTGCGGGCCGAGATGAGCTTGGTCCCGTAATCGGGCCCGCCGGCGAGAAAGTCAACAGCCGCTGTGCGCATAAGCACAGCGGCTGTTTGGAGGTGTTGAACTCGCAGCCAAAATGCTGTCGAGGAGGTGCCTAGCTCGTCATCTGCTTCTCGTAGTTGTCCAGTTGCTCAGGCGTCAGCCATTCCGGCTTCTCCGGGAGGCTCTCGTAGAGTTCGCGCATCTTGGCGATTTGCCCTGCTTCATCCAACGCCCAGAGATACTTCTTGGCACGGTTCCCGTGCCCCAGGTAGTACTCGCAGTCTTGCTGCAAGCGTCCTAGGAGCATGTAGGCCTGCTTGGTCAGGTCGGCTTGCCCGGTGTGGTCGTTCTGTGTCATGAATGCCCTCAAGTGAACTCGGCGCACCGAGTTTGATAGTTGTGTACTATCGAGTATAGGTTGCCGCGGGCTAGACTAGGCGACCACTGGAAGCAAGCGCACTGCGCCGGACCGGTCGACGGCTCAGTCACAAAATTTGTGCATTGCAGCATTTCCGACTATACTAAGGGTATCCCCTTGGTGCCTAGTCGTGACCCTTCATACCGCCACGCTGACCCTCGCGCACCGCGAGCAAGTCCGCAACCTCTATCTTCGCCTGGACCGAGATTCGACCTATCGTCGGTTCGGGGTGATGCTGTCCCCTGAGTCGGTGTCTCGCTACGTGGACCGCCTCGACTTCGAACACAACCTGGTGTTGGGCGCGTTCGAGGGTGACCTGCTGATTGGGGTGTGCGAGGCACACTCGATGGCGCCTGAAGACGGCCTGCTGGAAGTGGCGTTCACCGTGGCTCCGGGCTACCAGGGTCGACGGGTGGGGACACTGCTGGGTGTGGCGCTGTTGAAGGCCACCGCAGCGCGGTTGGTGCTCTCGTGCGTGGCTGAGAACGCCCCCATGAACCGCCTGGCGCAGTCGTTGGGCTTCCGTCGGATTGCCCGTGGACAGGTCGACCAAGGGTTGTCGCCTGCTCTCGTGGAAGAGCTGTACACGCCCCACGGGCTGTACGCGGGGCAGGGCCAGCAGCTGCTGGCTGCCTGACGGACGTCAGTCGAGCAGGGCGCCGAGCACTTCCAGCGCGCCGCCCACCACCGTTCCAACGGCTTCCGCGGCGCCTTCGGCCGTTGCGACGGCCAGGTCCACACTCCCGCTGGCGACATTGGCGGCGCCATCCAGCGTCGCACCCACCACCTGCCCGATGCCGCGCCCGGCTGCCTTGAGCATGTCCACGCTCACGACCTCGGTGGCCAGGTCGACGGATTCCTCGGCGAGCTCGCCCATGTTCTTGCGGCGCTCGTCTTCCCGGTTTGGGCCGTCGCTCATGCTTCAGCCCAGGATGAGGGTGGCTCGTTGCTCGATGGCCTGGGTGGCCAGCTCATCGCAGCGCTCGTTGTGCACGTCACCGCTGTGGCCCTTGACCCAGCGGGTGGTGACCTGACGGCGGTCCACCAGGGCGAACAGCCGCACCCAGTGTTCCTTGTTGGCCACCGGCTGGTTGGCGGAGTTGACCCAGCCGCGACGCTCCCATCCCTTGCGCCACTCCGAAATTCCCTTGAGCGTGTACTGGCTGTCGGACACCAGCTCCACCACGGCGCCTTCAGGCGTCCGGGTCAGCCCTTCGATGGCCGCCACCAGCTCGGCAATCTGGTTCGTCTGCGACCCGATGTAGCCGCCCGCGGCCGCACGCACCTCACCCGCCTCGACCAGGACGATGCCCCAGCCGGCCGGGCCTGGATTGCCCTTGCAGCCACCATCCGAGTACACGATGAACGGGCCGCCATTGGCCACGAGGACGGGCTCCACCGGCGCCGGGTTGAGCGTGCGGCCGATGCGGGTCAGCGCGTCGCGCGCCAGCTGTTCGCAGGCACGGCGGTCGCGGTTGTACGTGCCGTCAGGGCGGACCGGGCAGGCAATCAGCTCGAGAGCTGACTGCGCTTCTTGCAGGGCGGAGAGGAGGGCTTCTTGGTTCACAGGGTTCTTTCAGTTCTTGGAGGCTGCTGCCGCCGTCCGCTTCACCAGTCGGTTGAAGAAGACGAAGAGCGCAATCAGCGCCCAAGAAAACAGCGCACCTCGCACCAGCGAGGCATGTTCAGCGGTGACGACGGAAGTGGCGTACAAGCCAACCAGCACGAGGTTCTCAGCCAGTTCAATGAGCAGCACAGCGGCCATCGGAACAGGCCGCAGAAGCTTCCAAACGAGCCCGAAGTATATCACAAAAAACACTGATTGAATAAGGAAATCTGGTGCGTCAGGGGCCAGCGCCACGGCTGCTGCGCGAGACACGGCCGCCAGGGCGAGGATGCTCGCCAATGTGCTCCCTCGCTGGGGGGGCAGTCCCAGCCCGTCGTGGCGCAATGCAACCAGTCGAAGGCTGTGCTCAAAAATCGCCTTCAAAATCAACATCATCTGCATGTAAAGGCCTATTTTTAACATCATTGTTGTGGTATACTATCACAAACATCGCAGGAGCCAACATGCGACACAAATATCCTCGCACATTTCACGTTCCATTCTCACCCGGCGCCACGAGCGACGACAAGGTGCTGGGCAGTCTTGCCCATTTCGAGGGTCGCCGCGTGGTGGTGACGGAGAAGATGGACGGCGAATGCACGACGCTCTATGCGGACGGCTTCCACGCCCGCTCCATCGACAGCCGGCATCATCCTTCGCGGGACTGGCTGGCTCGTTTCCACGCCAGCATCGGTTTCAACATCCCGCCGGGCTGGCGGGTGTGTGGTGAGAACGTCTACGCGCGTCACTCGCTGGCCTACACCGCGCTGGACAGCTTCTTCCTGGGTTTCTCGGTGTGGGACGCGGACAACCGCGCGCTCGGCTGGAGCGACACCGAGGAGATGTTCGAGCTGCTCGGTGTCACCGGCGTTCCGGTGCTCTACCGAGGTGACTTTGACGAAGCAGAGCTTCGTCGCCTGGTTGCCCAGCTGGACCTTTCAAAGCAGGAGGGTCTTGTGGTGCGGCTGGAGGGCAGCTTCGGCTATGAAGACTTCTCTCGGTCCGTGGCGAAGTGGGTTCGGCCCGCTCACGTGCAGACGGGCGAGCACTGGATGCATTCGACGGTGGTGCCCAACGCATTGAAAGCCGGCGCATGAACTTCCGCAGGTACAACTTCTTCTGCGGCGTGGCTAGCATCTTTGGCGAGCGCGGCTCGTTCGAAGATGGTGTTGCCCAGGCGCGGCGAATGGCTGAACTCCGTGCTGGCAAAACGGGGCTCAGCCAATCGGATGCGCTGACTCTCTACTTCCGCGAACGGCGACTGGGGCAACTGAGTTACACCGCATTCACTGCGGCGATGATGTGTTTTGTCCTGTGGCTGGTCCGACATCAGGAGGTCGCTGAGTGGGTTGCCATGGGTTTGGCCTTGGTGCCCGCGCTCACCTACCTGTGGGCGTGCCGGCTCGCTAAGAGGATGGCGCCCGACTTCTCCGCCTAGGTTCTCGCGCAGACGCCTTGACGTCTGGCGTGCGTAGAGGTTGCGTTTTACGCATTTCAAGGTATACTGTTGTGGACTGTGAGCTGTTGCTCACCCCTCCGCGCCGCTCTCTGGCGCAAGTTCACGAAAGATGCCATGAAATTCATCGCCTTCGCGGTTGCCGCGTCGACCCTGTCCTTTGCCGCGACTGCTTCAGCCGCCCCTGCTGTGCCGTCCGCGCCCCTGAACGTCGCGCCCGCTTCGCCGTACGCGTACCAACTGGGTGTCGTGAGCTATCGCGAGCAGTACGAGGAGTTCACGGATACGGGCAAGCTGATGCAGGAAGTCGCGGTGATGAACGGTCTGCGCGGCAGCATGTCGCGCAAGGTGTCGGGCACCGATGGCACGGTCACGCTGGCTGAAGAGATTGCCTTCGGCAAGTCGGTCTACACCGGTTCCTACTGGGGGGGCCAGTACGGAGACCTGACCGTATCGGGCATCCGTCGCGTCATGTTCGACATCAACCTGTCCTACAAGCATGCCGCTCCGGCGTGGAACGGCGTAACCGCCGACGTCGGGCTGGGCTATCGCCGTCTGGTCGACCAGCTCCAAGACGCTGGCCCGGGAGGCTACCCACGCCTCAATGAACGCTTCTACCTGGCCTTTGGCCTGGAGAAGCCCTTCCAGGCACATGACTGGACCATCACCCCCTCGGCGAAGTACAAGCACTCCCTGCGCAGCCGCCAGTGGTCGGGCCTGGGCGAGGGCGTGACCGTGAAGCAGCCGACGGGTCACGGCGCGGAGCTGGCGGTGTCGTTCGTCCGTGAAGGCTTTGGCTCCACGGTGACCATCACCCCCTTCTACCGGACCTGGGTGATGAAGGATTCCGAGATTTCGCCGTCGATGCTCTACGAGCCGCGCAACAAGACGACCGAGTCCGGCGTTTCGCTGACGGTCCAGTTCTAAGCTGGCGAGCAACTTCATGAACCCTCTGGTGTTGTTTGCCAGCTTGATGCTGGTCTCGGCTGTGGTCTTGCTGCGGGCAACCGACAAGGTGGTCCTGCGAACCCTGGGGGTTGGTGCCGTGTTGTTCACACTTCCAATGGCTATTTTCTTTGGCCTGATGGACTGGCGAGAATTGCTCTTGGAGAAAGAGGCGGCCGTCAAAGTGGTGTCGCTTTCCCTGGTGAGCACGGTGGGCGCCATCTTCCTGGCGGGGGCGTTGCTGGCTGCGGTCCTGCGCACGACGTTCCGGGTGGGTCGCGCGATGGTCAAGAAGGTCCAACAAATTGTTCTTGACATGATGGTGTAAAGAGCATATACTTTGATTCAATCGTTGTAACTCCTCTGGAGTCAATGCGTGTCGGAAAGGGCTTCGATGCCCTCACCTCCACCACAAGCGCATCGTCAGCTGCACTGTCTGGCGAGCCGAAAGGCAAGGATGCCGTAGCCGGTGTTTTTGTGATGGGGGTGCCAGGTTTTGACGGCGCGAGTAGATGATGGCGGCAACGCAGGTAGGCGTATACCTGACGGGCATTTGTCTGTGAACTTAGCGAAACCACAATTGCCAACGATGAGCAATTCACGGAGCTGATGGCCGCCTAAGCGGTCCTCCTCCCGGGCCATGCTTGCCTCGGAACAGAAATGCATCGAAGCCCAGTCGGAGCGAACTCCGACTGGGCTTTCGTCATTGTGCAGTCGCTCTGGCGGCTGGCAGGCTTTGCGCCTATACCGCTCGCAGGCTTTACTCCACCATCTCTACATGCCACTTAAGCCCTGCGACGACCCCAGCCACGAAGGCAATGCGCCAGCGCACCGTACCGGCAAGCCCTGCATCGAAGCGGGCTGCGACCACCCTGCGGGCACCGCCTGGAGCCCTCTTTGGTGCCAGGCCTGCAATGCTCGAAGAATCCAGCGCATTGGGGCTGCGCTGCCCACGCGCACCCCAAACAAGCACCCATCAGGGCTGGCAGAGGCGGTGGCGGCGCTCAAGAAGGCGGGCTGGACTGCACGACTGCACCAGCCCGACGGCGTGCAGGGCCAGTCGAGGTCGGGTGAGGCCTGCTGAGGGCGCTTGATGCCGATAAAAAGCCCCTCACAAGGAGGGGCATGAGCTTCAGTCCCGGTCCCGTGCGCTTCGGTCTTTCGACACTTGGCGTTCGGTGAAGGAGATGAAGGCTGCGTACAACTGGCCTGCGGAGTTGTCGTAGTCCTGGCCGACGGAGATGAACGGCGAGAAGGGGATTCGCAGCCAGTTCAACCCTTTCAGCGCGTAGATTGAATCCAGCAGGTCCTTGTTAGCCTGCAGGAACCGGTCAAGGGTCCCGTCTCGGTCGAACAGCTCGTCGGTGGTGGCGTGCAACTGGACCGAGAACGGCCAGAGCATGTTCCCTTGTCCGCAGTCAGCCATCCGCAGCTTAAACAGCTCCCGTGCCCGGTCCTTGCGGAAGTAGCGCTTGTCGTGGTCCTCGATGGTGGCCAGCTCCTCGCGCAACTCGCCCAGAAACTGCCCGAAGAACGCATGGCGCTCGTATGACAGTCCGCTGCCGGCCCAGGAGCCTTCGGCGGTGCTGATGAGGTTGCGGTAGGCCGTTTCGTGGACCACTGCCAGCTTCACCGGCCGCGGGGACTCCGTGTTCTTGGTGATGAACACGCGGTTGAGGAAGATGGCTTCCTCCAGCGCCTTCCAGACTTCGATGACCTCGCTGAAGACCAGGTCCTGCGGCTTGAGGTCCGCCAGGAAGTGCTTGAGTCCGGCAAAGCTCTCACTCAAGCGGGGAGCCAGACGGGCCACCAGGGCCTTGAAGTCGAAGGCCGGCTCATGGCTGGCGTTCTGGCCCACCTGCACAGAAGCTGCTTGCCGCAAGAGCTCCGTGAACAGACTCGCCAGGATGGCTCGGTTGTAGGTCGAGTCGACCGGCTCAAGGGTGGCGTAGTCGGAGTAGCGCGCTTCCAGGAAGGCCGTCATCGGCTTCCAGAAGGCATCCGGGCTGCTCACGTGGTTGTTGGCCCCGTAGAGCGAATGCTCGCGGCCGTCGGTGGCCATCTTGACCGGATTGAACGTGTTGCTTTGCACGATGACGGCGACGCGACACGGGTCATGCTCGGCGATGGTCTGGCGGCTGGCGAAACATTGAATGTTGAAAGAACCCATGGTGTACCTCAGAAAGTTGTTGGACCTGAAAGGTATAGCTTTCGTCTGTATTCTCTGATATACTACTCACATTCCAACCGATAGCACCAAGGACTACACCATGGCACGAGTGACCGCCTACGAGGCAACCGACGGCTCCCTGCATCGCGACAAGAAGGCCTACCTGCGCCACGAGGCCAACCTGATGGTGGCCAAGGAACTGCGCGCGCTGCTCGACCCGGTCAAGCTGGAAGCCAAGCGTCCGGCCCGCCTGGAGGACTTCCAGTTCGCGGAACGACTGGACAACGCCTACACGACCATCGTCGACGTCGTCGGCCTGAACGCCCTGCGTGACCTGTTCGCGCTGCAGTTCAAGCCGGGCGCGGACGATGGCGACGATGCGCCGACCACGGGTACGGCTACCGCCGCCGGCCAGGCTGCCGCTGAACCCGCCGCCATGGGCGCCGACATCTGAGCGCAGCACCCATGACGACCGTCCTCCTCGAGAACCGCCAAGCCTACCACAGCTACCGCGTCGAAGACACGCTGGAGGCGGGCCTCGTCCTGGAGGGCTGGGAGGTCAAGGCCATCTTGGCGGGGCGGGCCAACTTCAACGGTGGCGGGGCCTTCATCCGCATCGCCGACGGTGAGGCTTGGCTGGACTCCATGACCATCACGCCGACCGTCGAGGCCGACAAGGGGCTGCTGGTCAGCCTTCAGCCCAACCGTGCACGCAAGCTGCTGCTGACCCGTCACGAGCTGGACAAGCTGAGTGCCAAGGTGGCACAGAAAGGCTACACCGTCGTTCCCTTGGAACTGGTCCGGCGCCGCAAGTTCAAGCTGAAAATCGGTCTGGCCAAGGGTAAGACCCATGCCGACAAGCGCGAGACCATCAAGACGCGCGACCAGCAGCGCGAGGTTCAGCGCGAGTTTGCTGCCCGCGGCTGACCTTGCCGCCCTCCTACAAAGCCGCCCTCGAGGCGGCTTTTTCATGCCCTTGCGGGCTCTTTGGCCGGCCGAGCGCACACAGGCGCTAGACATTGGCGTATTTTGCGTTATACTACCAAATCACTTTCGTCCCGGCGCTCTGCCGGAATTCTGGAGATTACTTGATGTTCGCACAAAAGAGTGCCTTGGGCGGCCTTCTGCTGGCTGCCCTTCTTGCGGCCAGTGGCTGCTCCACGGTGCGCCCGCCGCAGGGAGAGGTTCCTGGCAAAGAGGCGCTCCCCACCAGTGCCGCCTTCGAAGAGGGGGCGCTGGCTGAGAGTGAGGTCCAGCTCGATTGGTCGCCGGACTCGATGTTCGTGCTGTATCCGCGTTCGAGCGACAAGGGCAGCCTGCCGAAGTTCCAGGTGAACAACCTGTCCTTCAACGAACTGGGTGTTGCGGACTCCTTGCGCCTCCTGGCGGCTCAAGGCGGCCTGACGGTGCGCATCGAAGGTGGCGCGCTGGGCAGTGAGCGCTACGGTCCGTTCACGGTGGAGAACCTGTCGGGCGGTTTCGCCGACGTCCTGGAAGAGATGGCCCGCGCGGCCGGCTTCTTCTGGGAACTGCAGGGCAAGACGCTCGTGGTTCGCCAGGACGACCTGTTCGTCGTGAACGTCCCGCCGGTCATCTCCGAGGACACGATGGCGGGCCTGACCAACACCATCCAGTACCTGGGTGGGCGCGACGCCTACCTGGACCGTGCCGGCAAGACGCTGACCTTCACGGCCAACCGCAAGGGCATGGACCAAATCAAGCGCTACCTGGACAGCGTGCGCGAGAACCGCAGCCTGCTGGTCTACGACACGCACATCTTCCAGGTCGACCTGCGTGACGGGATGGACACGGGCATCCAGTGGTCCGACTTCAGCAAGTTCGCCAACAACGGCGCCTCGCGCGTCACCAGCCTGACCGCAGGCGCCACCGGCGTGGGCCTGTCCCTCAAGACCGGCACCTTCGCGCTGTCCACGCTGATGGACTTCATGAAGACGCAAGGCTCGGTCAAGTCGCTGTCGCGTCCGCAAATCACCATGCTGTCGGGCTCCAAGGGCGCGCTGCGGGTGGGCAAAACCATCAAGTACGTCTCCAAGGTCGGTTCGAACACGACGACCGGGGTTTCGCAGGTCACCACCGAGACCGAATCGCTGCGCACCGGCCTGTCCATCCAGCTGCAGGGCGACATCCACGACCAGACCGTGTTCACACGCGTGAACCTGGGCATCTCTGAGGTCACGGAGATGACGCCGTTCTCGGCGGTGGGCACGCAGCTGAACCTGCCGCAGACGGCCGACCGCGACCTGGACGTGAACGTGCGCTCCAAGCCTGGCGACGTCATCCTGCTGGGCGGCATCCACGTCGACTCCAACGCTGCGACGGGTTCCCGTGGCATCGGCGGTGTGGCCGACAGCACCAACCGTGCTCACTCCGAGCTGGTTCTCGTGCTCAAGGCTCGCGTCGTGAAGTTCACCAACAAGAGGGCACAGCCGGCCGCAGCCACGGCGCCTGCGCCGGTGGCCCCCTTGGCAGTCCTGGCCCCCGTGGCGCCGGCTGTGGCCGCACAGGCGGTCGCTGTGGCTGCTCCGGTTGTCGCAGCGCCGGCCCCCGCGCGCAGCGCCTCCAGTGCCCTGCCGCCCGAGCGCGTCGCCGCGATGAAGAAGAACGCCCGCGCCGTGCTGACTCCCGAGAAGAAGGACTGACATCGTGAAAAAGACCAAGATTGCGCTGAGCCTGTTGGCTCTCGTGGGCGCGGCCAATGTGCTGGCCCAATCGGCACCCAACCCGCTGATGCGTCCGGCCCCTCAAGCGGCCCAGGCCCCTGTCGGTGGTATGCGTGGGCAGTCGCCGCTGGCGCCTCCGGGTGCCAACGACATGTCCATGCTGATGGGCGGCCAGAGCAGCCAGGACGGCCTGGGCAAGAACGACAAGACCGATGAGCGCGTGAAGTCAGCTCAGACGGCCATGGCTCGCTACAACGTCGTCGCGGTTCAGGGCGATACCGCCGTGCTTCGCGTGACCGCGACCTCGGCGCCGGCGGCTGCTCAATCGGCCGGCCCCAGCATGGGTTGGGCCAGCCAAGGCGGCAATGCCGCAGGTTCGGCAGGTCAGAGCGCGACGGCTGGCGCGGCTGATGCTGCCTACGGCGTGCTGCCCAGCATGGTCGTGAAGCACAAGCAGCGGGCCGTGGTGCAGGACGTGGAGGTCATGGCCGACGTGCAAGGGGGCCAAGTCGTTCTGCGCACGCTCGACGGCAAGCGGGCCATCTACGCCGGACGCCTCGACGGCAACGGTGGTCGCCAGATGCGCGGCTTCGTGTTCACGTCTCCGGACGCGGCCTACACCGCGCGGCAGTCGCCGCCGGTCAGCAAGAGCGCTGCCGGCAGCACAACTGCGGGCAACGGGGGCACCGGCGCTGGCGCCGGGGTCGGGCTGGGCTCGAGCCTGCCGTCGACGAACTCCAACTGACACCTCTGAGGCAGCGCATGAGCGACGCAATTCTTCACGACGACCACACGACGGGCCAGGCGCTCGTCGACGACGGCGTCATCACGCCTGCGCAGCTCGACATCGCGTTCAAAGAGCAGCGGGCTCGGCAAGGTTCGGCACAGCTGCCCCTGGTGGAGATTCTGGTCCGCAACCGGTTCTGCACCCGCGAACAAATCGAGGTGTCCCTGTCGCGCCGGCATGGTGGCAACAGCGTCCGCTTCTACAACAACCTCCTGCCGCAGTCCCTGTGCCGGCGCTATGGCGTGCTGCCCGAGCGCGTCGAGAACGGCGCCTTGGTGCTCAAGGCCGGCGGCCCGCTAACGGCTGCAATGCAGAAGGCCTTGCTCAATGCCTGCTTCGTGCCGGTGACGAGCCTGAAGATTCGCGCCATCAGCAAGATGGCGCTCGAGCGCGAGTTCTCCCGCACTTTCGTCGACACGCTGGTCCTGGCGGACTGCCTGGAGGACCTGCGGCGGACCGAGCCCACGGGTCAGCTCATCCAAGCGGCCATCACGGCGCTGCTGAAGGAGGCGCTGGACGTTCGGGCTTCGGACATCCTGCTGGACTACCGCGGTGACCACGACTCCTGGATTTCGTGGCGTGTGGACGGCTCGCTGCAGCGCAAGTTCCTGGTGCCGCGCTCGGTGATGGGCCCCTTGGTCATCCGGCTCAAGACCGAAGCCGGCATGGACGCCTCCGAGACACGGCGCGAGCAAGACGGTCGCATTCACCACCAGTACGCGGGTCGCACCATGGACTTCCGGGTGTCGGCCTTGCCCATCGTGGGCGGTGAGGGCATCACGATGCGCGTTCTGGACGGTGAAACCCTGCCGGCGCTGGATGACATGTTCCCCCATCAGCCCGACACGATGGTCTCCCTGCGGGGTTACCTGCAGGTCCGGGAGAAGCGTGGCGGCATGATTATCGTGTCGGGCCAGACCGGCTCGGGCAAGTCGACCACGCTGTCAGCCATGGCTCGTCTGTTGCCGCGCGAGCGCGCCAACGTCATCACGGTGGAAGACCCGGTCGAAATCGAGCTGCCGTTCGCTCGGCAGTTCCAGCCCAATGCGCTGCTCAAGCAGAACATGGCGCAGACCGAGCGCACGCTGCTTCGCCAGGACCCGGACATCATCATCATCGGCGAAATCCGAGATGCAGATTCCGCCTGTACGGCGCTCAAGATGATTGAGTCCGGCCACCTGGTCATGACCACGGTGCACGCCGAATCGCCGGTCCAGGCGCTGCTGCGTGTGGTGTCGCTGGCTTCCGAGCGCGAATCTCGCGAGTGGGCGAGCTTCGTCATCTCCCAGTTCCTCAAGGTCTCCATCAACCAGAGCCTGTGGGCGCGTCCTTGCGGCGTCTGCGCGACCCCGGTCGAGCAGGGCGTCGCACTCAATCCGATGGGCTGCCACCACTGCAACGCGGGTCGCCGTGGCCGGGTGCTCGTGCACGACAGCTTGCTGCTGGGTCGTGCCGCGGCGGATGTTGAGCGCCATGCGCTGCAAGAAGCGCTCGCCTCGGGTAGTGCCCAAGCGTTGCGCGATGTCCAGGCGCAGCCGGGCATCCGTCGCCTCACGCGTGAGTCGGTGGTGCGAACCCTGGTTGCCCACAAGGTGCTCGCGGTGGAAGACCTGGTCGAGTTCGAAGCTCCCGTCGACGAGGTAACCAATGGCTGAGCGCGGCGGCAAGTACAAGACCTTTCGCGTGCGCTACCTGTCGCGCACGCAGGACTCTCCGGCGGCAACGAAAGACCCGGTCAACCCCGAGTACTGGGTTTGCGAAGACATCTTCCCGGCGCCGGACGAAGACTCTGCGCTGAAGCAGGTCATCGCCCAAGGGGCTATTCCTGTGCACGCCAAGCTGGTCCGCCAGACTGGTGGCTACGTCACGGCCGATTACAAGCTCAAGTTCATCATGGCCATCCTATTCGCTGTTCAAGCGGGTGAGTCGGTGGGCGCGGCCATGGAGAAAACCATTGAGGCGGAGCAGTGGCCGCTGCGCGGTCGCTTGGACCCGGCTTTGCGCTTGCTTCGGGCAGGCTCGACGTTCACTGAAGCTCTCACGCTTCTTGGCTTGTACGACGAGACGACCTTGGCCATCCTCGCCGCCGGCGAACACACAGGAACGATGGAGCAAGCTCTGTCGACAACGCTGCAGCATCTGCAACGCAAGAGCACGGCCGACGGCATCATGAAGGGTGCGGTCGGCATGATTCTCGTCGACATCATGATGGCGATGTCCTCGTCGGTGACAGCGGTGTTCGGTCTGCTCCCGCAAGCCGAGAAGCAAGGTCTCCAGACGAAGGATGCGGTGGCACTGGCCAAGTGGGACCAGGCCATCCACCTGGGCTACGTGTCCAACTGGGTCCTACTCGCCGGGGCCTTGATTGCCCTGGCGTTCGCCTTCATCGCGTGGGTCGGCTACGAGTACGGCAAGCCCCAAACGCGCGAGCGCGTCGAGCAGGCCTTGCGCAAGCTGCCCTACCTGGGGGCTGCGCTGTTGCACGATGGCGTATCGGTGTCGACCAGCATCGCCAGCCACCTCTTGAAGGGTGGCGTGCTGTTCACGTCGGCCATGGAAGTGACGGCCCGGGCTATCCGGCTTCCGGTGGTCAAGCGTTACTGGACCCAAGTTCTCTCGATGACGATGGGCGGTGCGCCGACCGCGTTGGCCATGGCGCGGGAGCCCATGACCCTGGCCGAGCGTCGCGTCCTGGCATCGCACACCAACGCGGCACAGCTTGCGGAAGCCCTGGCCCAAATCAGCCAGTTCCGACAAGAGCAAGCGGCCAAGGCCAACAAGCGCTTCATCGTGATGGGGCTGGTGTCCTCGTTCCTATACTCTGCGCTAGGCATAGCTTCTACGCTATATGTGAACTACATCCAAATTACTTCCATCATGGCCACCACCGGTTCGTGATGTCGAAGTAGTCAGGAACAGAACTGGAATATTCCATGCAGCCCTCATCCTATTTGAAATTCATTGCAGGCAGTGTGCCTGACCACAGCCAAGGCTTGGTTGATGACACCCTGCGCCTGATGGCGCAAGAAGCCACCGGGGCCGTTGAAGTTCACTACGTGCGGTCCCCCAACCCGGTCGGCGGCCACTACCACTACCTCGCGGTGCCGTCTTCGGTGCTCGCGCATGAGCCGGACCCGGCCACCGAGCTGGCTGTGGCGCTGCCTGGGCACCCGCTGCATCAGGGCGCTGCCATCTACGTGCTGGACGCGGGCCCCTACAAGGTTGCGGCCATTTTCGACGGCGTGCAGCTGGACTTGGTCTGCAACGAAGCTGGCCTGGTGCTCGAATTCCTCGCGGACCAGGCGCTTCCGCTGGTTCAGATTCCGTCCGGTGCCGAGAAGTGGCGCCTCGGCTCGGCGGCCACCAAGCGCCATCAACTGGTCGACCTGGTCTCGCGCAAGGTTGTGACGTGGTCGTTGATTGCGCTGGCCTGTTTCAGTGTCTCCGGCGCCGGCCTGGTAGCAGCCGAGCGCTGGCTGTCCGCGAAGGTGGGGCAGAGCAACGAGCTCACGGCTCAGGCGCTGAGCACGGCGGTGAAGACCATTCAGGTGGGTTCTCCGCTGGCCCGTCAGCTCGCGGACTACCAGAAGAAGACGGCCGTCGCGGTTCGAGCGGGTGGCTGGGTGGATTCTTACCAAGTCACTGGCGGCAAGGAAAGTTTCCGGTTCTTCGTTCCCTCGTGGATTACCGAGGATTACATCAAGGCCTTGGGGCCGGATGTGGCCGCTGACCGGGACGCTGCCGACGAGCAGTTGCTGGTGCTCACCAAAGGCGAGCCGGTGGGTGGTCGCTACCTGAGTTCCGCAGACACCGTGGCGAAGACCGAGGCCGAGGCGGCCGCCAAGCAAAGCGGCCCCGGTTACGGACCCACCGGTGCACCTCCGGCTCCCCCGCGCGCTCGCTGACCAAGAGATTCAAAATGTCCATTCTCAACAAAGATACCGTGGGTCTGAAGGCCCGCCAACTGATGGATGCGCAGCGTTCCATCGCCCGCGTGATTCCGATTCTCCCGTGGCTCGCCGCCGTCGTGTTCTCTGCCGCATTGGCCGCCGGCCTTGGTACGCTGTACCTTGTTGGCAAGGTCAGCGCCGCCGCTCGCGTCGTGCAGACGCAGGAGGCGCCAACCTACAAGGTCAAGCGCGACAGCATGGCCCCCGCCGAGTACCAGGACACCATCACCTGGCTGACCCGGCTTCACCCCTCGGTCCAGGTCGCGGTGACCAAGAAGGGAGCTTTGCAGGTCTCCATCAATGAGGGCCAGCACCACTCCGAGTGGCTCTACACCTTGGCCGCGCTGCAGTCTCAAGGCGCCGACATCATCTGGGAAGTTTCCGACTTCTGCGTCGGCCGCTGCAACGGGCCTGTGGCCACAGCCATCGTCACAGGTAATCGTCAAAAGCTCCAGCAGAACTGAAGTTGCAATTTAGGCTTGCGTAAGTAGTTTTCTATGCTATACTAAGTCTAATTTCAACCATGAGACCAAACATGAAACATTCCGCCATGCGTAGCGCCGCCTTTGTCGCAGCTGCCGCCGCAGCCCTGGCTCTGACGGCCTGCAAGTTCGACCTGAGCGTCCAGGCGCCCGCTCAGGCTGCCAGCAATCCGGCGGCAGCCAAGAAGGACAGCAATGCAGTGCTGGCGACCGTCAACGGCAACGACATCACCGAGCTGGACATCGCCGCTCTTGTGGCCAATGGCCTGGACAAGGCCAACGCGGTAGACCGCGCCATCAATCGCGAAGTCGCCGCCTCCCTGGGGCGCCGGGACTACGGCAGCGATGTGAAGAACGCGGCTGCGGTGGCTGAACGCGATGTCGCTGCCAACATCTATGCAACCTCCGAGATGCAGAAGCTGCTCAAGGCAGTCACCGACGAAGAAATCAAGCATCGCTACGACACCGCGGTGAAGGACGCCGACTTCAACGGCTACCGTCTGGTGTTCGGCCTGTTCCCTTCGCCGGAGGAAGCCAAGCAGGCCGTGGCCCTGGCGAAGGATGGCAAGGCCGACGCGCTCAAGTCCTTCCAGCCGGTGGTCGCGGGCAAGAACGGCGAGGCGATGTTCATCTCCCGCAACGACGTGCCCTACAACCTGGGTGTGTTCGTGGCCAAGCTGAAAGAAGGCGAGTTCACTGAGCCTGCCCTTGTCCGCAATGGCTACATCGTGCTGCAAGCGCGAGAAATCAAGGCCAACCAGAAGCCGACGCTGGACGCCGTGAAGGAATCGCTGCGCGCCGCCATTGCCGACGAAAAGCTGGCCAAGAACCTGGCTGAGGCGCGAAAGGCTGCTTCGGTCTCGCTGAAGTAATGGGCAAGGCCTCTCATCGAGGTCTTGTTCACTATACTACCCCACATCCCCCCGATGTACGTCACATTCCCATCCAGGAGAAATCAAATCATGCGCAACACGAACCGTGCCTCCCGCAAGGCCCAAGCTGGCTTCATCCAGAACTTCATCATCCCCGGCATCATCCTCATCGGCGTGGTCATCGCCGGCATTGCCATGCTGTCGAGCGGCTCCTCGACCAACACCGACAACGAGAAGGCCTCGATGCTGGCCAACGTCGTGATGGCACAGTCGCTGACCGTGACCGGCGCCATCCAGCGCTCCGAGGCCGACGGCGCCATCGGTGCTGGCGCCACCGGCACGCAAGACCTGAACGCCACCCTGGTCGCTCCGAAGTACATCGCCACCGGCGCCATGCCGAAGCTGCCGCCCGAGCTGGGCAACGGTGCCTGGGCTTACGCCAAGAAGGACGTGGCCATCAAGGCTGCCGCGGCTGACATCGGCAGCGCCACCGAAGACGACGTTCTGCGCGTGACCGTCGGCTCCGACGACACCGCTCAAGCAGTCTGCCTGCGCATCAACAGCAAGCTGTACGGTTCGTCGACCCTGGCGTCGCACGCTGCCAGCATCGGCTCGCTGGCCACCGACGGCGGCACGACCGACGCGACGGCTGGCGGCGTGGAAGGCTGCGCCAAGTCCGGCACCGACTTCGTGTACTACAAGGTCGTCAACGTCAAGTAAGCATCACCAAGGGATGTGGGAAGGCCCGGCATTGCCGGGCCTTTTCTTTTATGCGGACGGAATATTCCTATACTAAACCCAGCCTACTTTGGTCTCAGTTTGGAGGGCGCCATGCGCCAGAATTTGCAACGAGGATTTGTTCAGAATTTCATCCTCCCGGGAATCGTGGTTCTGGGGGTCGTGATTGCGGGTATCGCTTGGCTTTCTGGCACGGCGAGTACAGGGACGGCCCCTGACCAAGAAAACATGAATGCCATGGTTGTTTTGGCCCAAGGGGTCAAGCTGCAAGCGGCCCTTGAGCGTGCGACGGCGGATGGCGTCATCACGCGAGGCGCGACAGGGGTCATCGACCTGGAGGCCACGCTGCAGCAGAGCCCGTTCATGCCGAAGGCGAGCTTTCCCGTGCCGCCGGCAGCTGCGTTGGCCGTGCCTTCGGCATGGGGCTACGCTCAGCGGCACCTGCGGGCGTTCGATGCGCAGACCACCCCTCAACCGGTGGGCACTGACGCGCCGGACGATGTCATCTATCTCGCCAATCTCACCGCGGGTGTCTGCGCCGGCATCAACTTCCGCCTGTTCGGTACCAGTACGGTTCGCGAGGCTGACGGCAGCTACGCCACAGAGGGTCGCTTGTCCTTGAACGACGGTGTCGTCGAGGGCGCCAGGGGCAAGGTTCCTGCGTCGGCCGCGTCGGCCGCGCGTGAGGGTTGCGTGGTGTCAGGCAGCAGCTATGCCTACTACAAAGTTGTGGGAGTCCACTGATGAATCGCTCTTCTCAACAACGCCAGCGTGGCCTCATCCACAACCTCATTCTGCCGTCCCTGGTCCTCGTAGGCCTCGTGCTGGCGGGGTGGAGTGCCATCGCCAACAAGAACCAGGTCGGGCTGAACATCGGCCGTTCCGTGGACGAGTCGCGGGAGCAACTCAAGAAGCTATCCACTGCCTTGAAGTGGTGCCAAGTCGTCTACCCTGCCGGAAACAACGGGCAGGTCTACGCTCCGGGCGCGGAGAAGCACGTCATCCTGCCAGCGTCGCCGGCAGACGGCTCCTGGGTGTCCGCCCGAACCCTGGTGTGCCCGGGCCTGGCTGACCGCACGTTGTGGGCCGCTACGGGAGATTTCCTACCCAAGCCTGGGCTGTACCTGGGGGATTGGCAGTACCGCAACGACGACACCGGCGTGTACCTGCGCATTTCTGTTGATGCCGCCGGCAACGAGTACGGCCGGGCAGTTCTGCGGCAAATGAGTTTGCGCCTGCAAGACGGCCAATTCGCCCTGACAGATGACGGCGACACCCTGCAAATACTATATGCCCCTTAAATAAGGCTGTTTTTGACAATCCAGGTGCGAGTTCGATTGTCAAGCGCGTTCCTATACTCTTTGACAATCAAAATTCCTCGGAGTAGGACCATGCGCCGCGCCCTCAATCAATCTCGCACCTGGATGCGTAAAACCGCGCTCGCCGTCGCTGTCAGCCAGGCAGCGTTGGCGATGGCGCCTGCCTTCGCGGAAACCGCTACGGACATCGAGCGCCGTATTTCGCAACGAGCCATGGTCCAGCAGGCGCTGTACCAGCTGGTCGCGGAGGGCGGGGACGTTGATGGGGATGGCACCATCGAGGCGCCCGCGATGAAATCTTCGACGCAGGGTCCGAGTGATGGCGGCGTGATTCCGGACAGTTCTGGCGCGCCGAAGACCGACGGCTATGACGGGGTCCTCGGCTACTGTGTATGGGACGCCGGCTCTTTGAAGAGCAGCGCGGGTCGTATTCCGGGCGGTGAGGGGGCGGGCGCCATCGCAGTGGCGGTGATTTCCTATGGCCTGGACAACGCATTCCAGACCACCTGTGCCCAACTGGCGGCTGGCCTGGGTGCCCAGGGGGACGACTTCGCCTTCTGGATGACGTCGAACCAACTGTCGGCCAACAACAGCACGAACGTGTCGCTCTACTGGGGTGCCCCGGTGGAGACGATGGCCATCCTGGAAGGCATCAGCGGCTCATCCTTGCATGATGGTGAAGTGCGCCTGGTGAAGAGCACCAACCAGTTGTTCCGCTGGAGCACGGTCACGAGCGCCTGGTCCATCATCGGTGACGGAGCCTCGGCCTCGAACTGGAAGGACCTGTACGAGAACGCGGTGCTCGGGTCCTACAACAAGAACAAGGTGGCCATCGGCCAGACCTCGTTCGGCCCGGACATGCTCACAGTCAACGGCAAGACTTTCGGGGCGCTCGGCTTGCGCGGTGACACCCGGATGGTGGGCACCTCCATCTATGACTCGACCGGCGCCAACGTCAAGGCCTTCCTCGGCGTAGACAACGACACCAGCAAGCTGGTGCTGTCGGCCGAGACTGGCTCCCTGTCTGTACAGCTGGGCGGCAACGAGCGCATGCTCGTTTCCGCCGATGGCGCACTCTCCCTGAACGGCGCCACAGTCTTTGATGCCCAGCGCAACTTGACGGCCAACGCCGGCACGTTCACCGCCAGCGTCAATGCGGCGGGCTACCAGGTCGGTGGCATGTCGGTCCTGGACGCAGGACGCAACCTCGTGAACATCGAAAGCCTGACCGCGGTCGGCAGCGCCAGCGTGGGCTCCCTGCGCGTGGCTGGCGAGGAAGTCATCTCCAACGCGCGCCTGGCCAAGCTCACGGGCCTGCAGGTGACCGGGGGCGCCTCGGTTTCGGGTGCTCTCATGGCCAGCGGGGGTGTCATCACTTCCGGCGTGGTCAGCTCGGGCCCCGTCATCGCACCGGCTTCTGGTGCGTCGGCCCCCGCCTTCACATTCCCGGATGACACGCAGACTGGCGTGTTCTCGAGCGGAAAGGGCTTGGTCGGCCTGACCGTGAACGGCTCGCCGGTGCTGAGAGCCTCCGGCTTTGGTTTGGCGCTGCCTGCTGGCCTGGTGGTGTCTGGCGGCGACTTTGTTCTCGCCAGCTCAAAGGCCTCAGGAACCCTCGCGAATCGCCCTACGGCTGGAGTGGCCTACCGCCTGTATGTCTCCACCGACACCGACGAAATCTTCTTCGACACCGGCTCGGCGTGGAAGCGTGTCAGCGCGACTGAGGTGTCCAAGCTCAACGACTTCGCACTCTCCGGTTTGGCCAGCGGCCAGACTCTGGTCTACAACGCGGTGACCGGCAAGTGGTCGAACGCCACCATCGGCGCGGGCGCGGGCTTGGCTGTGTTGGGGGGTCCCGGGTCGATGACCATCGGCTTGACCAACGTGGGCACGGCCGGCACCTATGGCTCCGCCACGCAGACCCCGGTCTTCACGACCGACGCGCAGGGTCGGGTGGTGGCCGTCAGCAATGTGACCGTCACGCCGGCCTGGACGAGCGTGACTGGCAAGCCGACGACCATCGCGGGCTACGGCATCACGGCGCTGGACCTGAACGCCTATGCCCCGACGCTGACCGGCACCGGCGCCACGGGCACCTGGGGCATCAACGTCACCGGCAGCGCGACCAAGCTCGCCACGGCCCGCACGCTCAGCGTGACGGGGGATGCGACCTGGTCGACCACCTTCGATGGCTCCGCGAACGCCACCGGCGTCATGACCCTGGCCAACAGTGGCGTGACGGCGGGCACCTACGGCTCGGCGACGTCCTCGCCGGTGTACACCGTCGATTCCAAGGGCCGCATCACGGCCTCGGCCAACATCACCATCACGCCGGCGTGGACCAGCGTGACCGGCAAGCCGACCACCCTGGCTGGCTATGGCATCACGGCACTGGACGTCAACGGTTATGCGCCGACGTTGACCGGCACGGGTGCCACGGGTACGTGGGGCATCAACATCACCGGCAGCGCGACCAAGCTCGCCACGGCGCGCACGCTCAGCGTGACGGGTGATGCGACCTGGTCGACGACCTTCGACGGCTCCGCGAACGCCACCGGCGTCCTCACCCTGGCCAACAGCGGCGTGACGGCGGGCACCTACAACAACAGCGCCACGGCCCTCACTCCCTTCACGGTTGACGCCAAGGGGCGCGTGACCGCGACGGGTGCGGCGGTGACCATCACACCAGCCTGGACGAGTGTGACCGGCAAGCCGACGACCGTTGCCGGCTACGGCATCACGGATGAGGGCATCGTCAACTATGCCGTGAACATGGACCAGAACGTCCGCAGGACGGACGCACCCACATTTGCAGGCCTGGCGCTGACGGGTAATGCGACTGGACAAGCCTTCCGCGCCGCTCCCGGCGCCCCGAATCTGGGCTCGAGCTCGACTGTGGGTTTTGCATTCGGCGCCGACGGAGCCACGGGCTTGTTCAGCACCGTGAATGGCATGGTTTCGCTGTACGCCAACAACGTGGAACTTTTGCGCGGGGGCTTCACGGGCCGTTCCTCCAGCCTAAACGCCCTGGTGGATGTCGTTGCACCAAACTTCTTTGGCTCGCTGCAAGGAAATGCTCGTTCCGCGAGTGCACTGTTGGCTCCGCGCATGATTTCTGCCACGGGTGACGCGACCTGGTCCGTGACTTTCGATGGGGCCGGTGATGTGACCGGGGTGGTGACGTTGGCCGACACGGGCGTGGCGGCAGGCACCTACGGGTCCGCCACAACCTCTCCGGTGTACACGGTAGATGGCAAGGGGCGCATTGTCTCAGCGGCCAACGTCACAATCACGCCGGCCTGGGGCAGCATCACGGGCCGGCCTACGACGGTCGCGGGCTATGGAATCACGGACTCCGGAATCGTGAACTATGCCGTCAACATGAACCAGAACGTCCGGACGACTGACACGGTGACGTTTGGCGGTATCACGTCAAGCGGGCTGCTGAACGCGAATGGAGGCATGGCAGTCAATGGTGCAACTGTAGTGTCTGCCTCGGGCTACTTGAAGCCCTCCCTCAGTGTGACCTCCAACCAAGACTGCTCGTCTCAGGCTGGGCCAGGCGCGATGGCAAAGGGTGCCGCGGGCGAGCTCTACATTTGCACAGCGTACACCTACTAATGTGCCATCTGTGAAGAGGGGTGGATTCCTATAGAAGCTGTTTGCAAAAGCAAACCAGCTGACATGAACCTCAGTTGTCGAGGACCTTCAGCCTAGGTGTGCGCTGTCATTGCCGCCCGCAAGGGCGACAGCACCGTACGGAAGTACGGGTTGAACAACATCGCACCCAGGCCCAGCGAGCTATGGCGCCGGTTCGGTTGCAGCAGACCAGGCGGCGCGACAGCTTGAGCGAGCGGAAGTCCAGCAGTTCCACCGACACTTCGGCCGGCCGATGGCGCAACAGCACCTGGCGCAGTGTTAGGTGGATTTCGTTCTTTAGGAACGCCCGCGCTCGACCAGGCGGTCGTAGCGCGGGCTGCGCACCTTGACGCCTTCCTGCATATAGCAGTAAAGCGACTTTGCAAACAGTCTCTATACTAAATGAAGTCCACAAGGCTCTCCATGGCCGCACAACACTATAGGTTGCTCATCATGACCACCACCGTATCCCGCCTCCTGCTTTCGCTGGCACTCGCAGGGCTCGTGACCTTGCCTGCTGTCAGCCAGGCAGCGGTCGCTGTGGGCTGGCAAAAAGCCATGACGGAGGCTTTCTCCGGCAAGACGTCCGTTCGCGTTGCTTCGACTGGCAATCTGACGCTGAGCGGCCTGCAGGCCATTGACGGCTGGACGCTCACTGACGGTGACCGGGTTCTGGTCAAAGACCAGACTCTGCCGGCCCAGAACGGCATCTACGTCGCTTCCTCGGGCGCCTGGGTGCGCGCAACGGACTCCGACCACTGGGGCAAGTTCATTGGCGCCAATGTCGTCGTCGCCCAAGGCTCTGTGAACGGGCGCAGCGAATGGCTGGCAACTGCGGTTGCAGGAACGGGCAGTGTGCTCGGCACCAGCAGCCTAACCTTCGCCAAGAAGGCGGGCGCTACCACGGCAAGCCTGGCTGCCCTTGCCTCGAGTGGCCTCCTGGTCAATTCGGCGGGCAGCGTCATCAGCCGCAACCTGGTGTCAGGTTCTGCTCGGCTCTCCCTCAGCAACGCGGACGGCGTCGCTGGCAACCCGACCCTCGATGTGGTCGAGGCGGCCATCGCCATCAACAACCTCAACGGCACGTTGACGGTCGCCAAGGGCGGCACCGGGGCTACCACCTTCACGGACAACGGTGTCGTCTATGGCGACGGCTCGGGTGTGCTTCAGGCCACGGTCGCAGGCACCAGCGGCCAGCTCCTGGTGGCAAACGCCTCAGGCGTGCCTACCTTTGTGTCCTTGGTTGGGGATGGCTCCCTGGCTGCTTCGGGCGCCTTCACCCTGACCACCTCGGGTGTCACGGCTGGGGCCTACGGCTCTGCCACGACGGCTCCTGTCTTCTCGGTCGACGCAAAGGGGCGCATCACCTCGGCTTCCAGCGTGACCATCACGCCTGCCTGGACGAGTGTGACCGGCAAGCCGACGACCGTTGCCGGTTACGGCATCACGGCGCTGGACCTCAACGCCTACGCGCCGACGCTGACTGGCACGGGGGCCACGGGCACCTGGGGCATCAACGTCACGGGTAGCGCAACCAAGCTCGCCACCGCTCGCACGCTCAGCGTGACGGGTGACGCGACCTGGTCGACGACCTTCGACGGCTCCGCGAACGCCACCGGCGTCATGACCCTGGCCAACAGTGGCGTGACAGCGGGCACCTACGGCTCGGCGACGTCAGCGCCGGTGTACACGGTCGACGCCAAGGGGCGGCTCATCTCGGCTTCCAATGTGACCGTCACGCCGGCCTGGACCAGTGTGACCGGCAAGCCGACCAGCATCGCCGGCTACGGCATCACGCCTTCTGATTTGAACAACTACGCGCCGGCACTCAATGGTGTAGGCGCCAGCGGCACCTGGGGTATCAGCATCACCGGCAGTGCTGCCACGGCCAATCAGGTCTCTGTCGATGACACGCGGTCGGCGGTTAACACTCCGGAAAGCTACGGTCAGGGTGTGCATTTCGACTTCAAGTCGAATAGCGCCAATGGCTTGTCCGATGGCGGCTCCTACAACGGCGTGATGACGTTCCGAAAGTGGGGCTCAGGTACGGACTGGTCGGGAGGGGCGGCGCATCAGCTGGGATTCACCGAGAACGGTGAGCTGTGGATGCGCACCGGTTCGAGCCTTACCTGGGGCGGATGGCAGAAGATGGTCGACTCGGCCAACGTCGGTACGTTCGCGCCCAGCCTGACTGGCTCCGGCGCTTCGGGCACGTGGGGCATCTCGGTTACTGGTAACGCAGCCACGGCGACCAAGCTGGTCACGGCGCGGACCATCAGTGCCACAGGCGACGCGACCTGGTCCGCCAACTTCGACGGCTCGGCGAACGTATCCGGCGCGCTCACCCTGGCGAACTCCGGTGTAGCTGCGGGCACTTATGGTTCCGCGACCACGTCTCCGGTCTACGCCGTGGATGCCAAGGGTCGCATCACTTCTGCGACCAATGTGACCATCACCCCTGCCTGGGCCAACGTGACCAGCAAGCCGACGACCATCGGCGGGTATGGCATCACGGACCTCAACAGCTACGCGCCGACGCTGACGGGTGGCGGGGCCTCCGGCACCTGGGGCATCAACATCACCGGCAACGCCAACACGCTTGGGACTTACGGAGAAAGTTCGTTTCTTCGGTTCCGCGGGGAGCTCATCGGCGACGCAGGGGCCGAGACGGCCACCGGGGTGGGCTTGTATCGCGTGGCGCAGTCCGGGTACACCGGATTGCTGGCACAACTGGGTGGAGTTGGTGGGTCCACCCCCTCTATGCAGTTGTACGCCACCTACGGGGATGAACTGTATTTCCGTGCGAGCCGAGACTCCCAACACATGTTCGATGGGGCGGCGCTGACTAGCCGTCGCATCCTGCACAGCTACAACATCGGCGAGTACGCACCTTCGCTGACTGGCTATGGAGCTTCTGGCAACTGGAACATCAACATCGGAGGCGGGCTTGAAGCCCTGAAGCCTAGCCTCGGCTACTCCGAGTATGGGCAAGATGTGGGATTTTCGAGCCATGGCGGCCCCCAAGTCCGCAGTCAGGGCAATGGCGCGGCCATGATGTCCTTCCACCGGCCGGGGTATTACGCCGTAAACTTTGGCTTGGGCATGGACAACCAACTGCGCGTCGGCGGTTGGAGCCGCGGGGGCAGCTATGTGGTGCTGGACTCCGGGAACTTCACCGGGTTTGCACCTTCGCTGACCGGTGCGGGGGCCTCGGGAACTTGGGGCATCAACGTCACCGGCAATGCCGGGACGGCCACCAGGCTCGCTACCGCGCGCTCCATCAGCATCACGGGTGACGCCACTTGGTCGACGACGTTTGATGGCTCGGCGAACGCTACTGGGGTGCTCACTCTGGCAAACACCGGGGTGGCGGCAGGCACTTATGGCTCAGCCACGGCTTCGCCGGTGTATTCCGTCGATTCCAAAGGCCGAATCACGAGTGCGTACAATGCCACCATTACGCCGGCGTGGGGTAGTGTGACAGGAAAGCCGACCACAATCGCTGGCTACATCGGCACCGATGCGGTAGACGTCGCCAACATCACGCAACGTGTCGGGTCTGGTTTCTATCAGTACGGCGGAGCAACACAAGCGCTTGGCTGGCCTACCAACAGCAATGGCTGGTACCACCTGATGTCGTCGACGCACTCGAACGGTGCTAACTACTACGCGATGCAGCTTGCTGCAGATTTCTACAGCCAAGACCTTTACTACCGGTCTACGAATGGTAACGGAGCCACGGCCTGGAATCGGGTGCTTACGTCAGCCAATGCGGGGTATGCACTGGCTATGAACCAGCACGTCCGGACTTCTGACAGCCCGACGTTCCAGGAAATCTATTCCAACGGTTGGTTCCGTAGCAATGGTAATGCCGGATGGTACAACCAAGCCCACGGGGGTGGTATCTGGATGCAAGACAGCACCTGGATTCGGACCTACGGCAGCAAGAGCTTCTACGTTCAGGGGGGAAATATGCTGGTCGACGGGACGGTTTACGCCGGTGGCACTATCCAAGCACGTGGCGGCGTCAGCAACGACCAAGGAAACCTGTCGCTCAGCGCTGCAGGAGGCACCATCGTGGCCAACAACCAGATGCAACTGTGGGCTGGTGCGTCCAGCGGTGCGGCCTGCGGCGTCGCAGGAGCAATCGCCCGCGACGGCTCGAACAACGTCTACGTCTGCAAGTAAGCCGACCACCTGGCGGTAACAAAAGGCCCAGCCGATAATGGCTGGGCCTTTCCCTATACTATGGGCATGAAGCACTGAACTTAACTCCTTGAAGTTGCGGCAAACCACTGGATGGTCCAGGCGGTTGCTCGTCTATTTCAGGAGTTTTCATGCGCCATATTCGCTTTTCTCATGCCGCCGTCGCCCAAGACGGCCCCAGTAACGCGCCCGAGGGCTCACCTCACCCTCAAGTCCGGCCCGTCCTCTGGGCGCTCAACGGGCTCCTTGTCCCGGGTGGCGTTTGTGTAGCCCTCCAATTGCGCGGCGAAGTCCTCTGGCTAGGTCTCCGAACCCCAAGCCTCAAGTGGGTCCCGTTAGAGCAGGTGCTGACCAAGGCTCAACTGGTGGAGTGGGCCGCCTGGGCTGACTTTGGGCGCTGACTTGTTTCCTGGTCCAGCATACAGGAATTGAATCAGGAGCCACCCCCGCTACTGTGCGCATAGCCACACTGCAAAGAAGCCGCCGCCAGGGCGGCTTTTGATTTAACTGTTAGCGTAAATGGCTTTTTATGCTATACTGAACCATTGAAGGATGCTGGCATGTCTGTTGTAGCTTTCGAGCGAGACTTGGTCTCTATCGTGACGTCACTGATTCATCTTCGCTCCATTGAGGAGGCCCTGAAGAAGAAGGACTTCATCACTGCGCGGATGACCTCTGTGATGGTCAATACCGCGGCCGAGTTTCAACAACTACAAGAGCAATTCGTGCGCACTGAGGCGGCGCTGCAAGATGAGGCAGGCCCGTTTCTCCAGCAGTGGCTGGCTGCGCAGCGCCTGAGTTTGGGTGGTGAGTTCAGGCTCGAAGGCTCCTCGTCGACGACCGCGCCGGCCTGGTTGCGTGGCCGGCTTGAGTCGATTCGCCTGCACCCTCGCCAGCACGGTGGAGGGCGCTTCGTCGAGCTTGAAGTGAGTGAAGTCGGGTACGCCGTCGACTCATCAGGTCCATTCAAGCCCTATGAGGCATGGGCGCCTGCCGCGCTTGAGTCGGTGGGGGGTAATGGCTGGCATGTGGTTCGGCTACAGGCTCCTGCTTGCGTTCGGGTTGTTCTACCCATCAAGGGAGCTGACCTCCGGGAGCTGGCCACCAGCCCATACAGAGACCGCTACCGAATCGGCTAAGCCGGCAGCATGGCAGGAAGGTGATTGTGACAACGGCGTCCAACCACAAAATTGAAGCAATCTTGGTGTCCATGGCCGGTACGGCCATTCACCTCAACGACCTGGTGACTTCCCTCGAGCGCAAGCCTGTGGTGGCCAAGGTGGTGGTGGCGTCAATGCCGAAGACGCAGTCCGCGTACGAGCGGCTGCTTCTGCAGTTGAGAGCCGCCCAACAGCTCGCAGCAGAAGAAACTCTTCCTGCCGTGGAACAGTGGCTGCTCAATGTGGGCCTGCAGGTGGGCGGCAGCTTCTCCGCCTCGACCAACCGGAAATTCGGCTCGGGCCCAATCGGCAAGCTGTTGCGAGTGCGAGGCGGCATCGCTGCGGCATGCGTGAATCGCACCCTGGTGGATGGAGTCCGGGTGATGGACATCACGTTGGTCGACGGCGAGCTTGTCCTGCCTGACGGGGCTCGAATTCAGGCGGTAGGCGACATCCCAGTGCGGGAGCAGCCCCGCTACAACTTGGCACCCCTGCGGGACGTTTGGGTGCCTGACGCAATCACCGGCGTCCCCTCACGCGAGCTGCATGTGAGGATTCCCATTCAAGCGAACCAGCGAGACCGCTGGTCGACATCAGGGCAGCTGGTGCGAGACTGACGTCGCCTGCCTGGGCTTGTCAGCCCCTTAGGGCGGCGAATACCACGGCCCAGTCGCCGTTGAACGGAATCAGGGTGCCGGGGAAGTTCTTCGCATTGGCCCAGTCCGGGCGGTCATCGACCAGGAAGTCGCGGGATGTGCCAACGGCGCCCTTGTCCGACGAAATGATGACCCGGTCATCCAGCGCCGGCAGGTGCTGTCGAATCCACAGCAGCTTCTCGGTCGCCGCGTAGGGGTTGCTTGCCGGAATCTTGGTCAGCGCGAACACCTGCAGGCCCAGGGCTTGAACCTGTGCCACCGTCTCGGCAGCGCCCGGCATCAGCGGGAGGCCCAGGAAAGCTCCGGCGACGCGCTTGAACTGCGAGGGCGCCATGTTGTGCGCGTCGGCGGCGCGAACAAAGTCCGCCAGCACGCCATCCATGTCGAAGTACACCCGCGGGGTGTCCGGGTAAGTTCTCACGCCCATTTCAGTTCTCCATGAAGGTCAATTTTTGGCCTGCGTACTGCCCGCCGGACAGCCCTCGCAGCGCACCCTTACCCGTTGAGGGCACGCGGCCGGTGGGGCAAACAGGCCCATCCGTGAAATCTCGGTGACCACCCGCTCGGGGGTCGTGGGGCTGCTGAGGTACATCGCTTGGGCGCATGCGGGCCGCCAGGCTTGCACGAGGGCGTGCGTCTGAAGGACTCCGCTGTAGGCGTCGCTGGCGGCAAGCCGTCCCAGCGATTCTTCGGAAAGTCGGACCCCGGCATGCGCCTGAATCGCAGCACCATTGGCTCCGGGCAGAGGCCAGTTGTGCACCACAGCGTCGACCCGCAGGTTGCGGTCCGATAGCCACGCCAAGGCTTGCGCCACGCCCGAGGCCACGGAGGGAGCCGCCAGCGAGGTCAGCTCGGTGCCGGAGGCGTCCACCAAGCGGCCGCCCTCGGAAGTCAGGAGGCCCGTCAGGATGATGTCGCTGGTGAGGCCGCCCACGCAGAGCGCCAGCTCCAGCGACGCGCCAGCAGGCTTGATGATGAGGTAGTTCATGTGTTCTTGCGTCCTACGTGATTGCAAGTATACCAAACAATGAACGAATCATCCAGTCGACCTGGAAAAGTAGGCATTTGCAGCGTTTCTCAGTATACTATGCCATGCAACGCTGCGACTCGAGTATGCCTGATTGCGCTCCGGCGCCTGCCCATCTTTCTGGCTCTCTGAGCCTTGTCCGCGCCGCTCTGGATGCCGGTTGGAGACAGGCTGACGTCTTGCGGCCCGACGACCAGGTGCTGTGTGGAGCGCTGCAGCTGTACCTCGCGGGCCAGCGGCTGTTTGTGCGCATGGTGCACAACACCGGCGGTGACCTGGGCCCGCTGCTCGAGCGCTTGCACGCCGAGGTTCTGCACGAGCTCATCCTGGAGCAGTACATCGTCATGGTCGACTTTGCGGCCGAAGATGTGGCCCGCTACCGCAGGGCTTTCAGCGGGGTGACCACCCGTCGAGTGCACGTCGGCTCTCTGCAGTCCTTCCTTGCCTGGTTGCCGGCCCGTCTCGGGCCTTTGGCGGCGCTGCCGCTAACGTCGCCTGTCCGGGCGTTGACGGAACACATGCTGTGCGTGTCCGCCTGCCCTGAACAGCTCACCAAAGTCCCCTTGGTCTTGCCGAAGAGGAAGACGTCCATCGACAAGTCCTTCGACTTTGGGGCGCTAGGGGTACAGGCGGTAGGGACCCTGTTTTCCTTCTCGCGAGGCGAACACTTCGTGCGCAATGTTGAAGACGACCCGGCCTGGCAAAAGGAAGACGTGGACCTCCTCATCAACGAGTCGGGGCTGGGCGGCCGCCGCCTGAAGGTGGAGGTCAAGAACGAGAAGCACACGGCTGGGAACTTGTCGCTCGAAATCTACGGCAACTACGAACGCCGGACACCCGGTTGGTTCTGCTTTTCGACGGCTGACGTGCTGGCCACCTGTCTGTGGGCCACGGGCGACCTCATCCTCATGGATTTCGATGCCGTGCTCGGATGGGCGGTCAATCCGCCAAGGGGGCCGTTGAAGGTGGTGCCTGGCCGCGCGCCAGGCCAGGACTACACCAGCCGGCTCTTCTTGGCCAAAGCAGACCACCTTCTGGCGGATTTGCCAGGGGTGGTGCACCTGCGAATCGCGGACTGGCTGCCCGCTCTGTATGGCAAGCTGTTTCCAACGACAAGCCAGGTGTTGGCAACGCTGGGTCGCAAAACCCTGCGTCCCCAACGGTTGCAACCTTGGTCCTAAGCGGCGCGCGAGGCAGCAGCAATCACGCTAACCACAAAAAAAGCGCCTTGTGGCGCTTCTTGTGGTTAGCTCAAGAGGGCGGTGAACAGCACCAGGATGACCTCTACCAACACAAGGCCCGCCCCTTCACCGGCTGAACTGCCGCCGCTTGACGCTCCGGAGGCAAGCCGCACCACGCACATTCGCTCGTAGTCTGAAAACGAACGGCCTTGGCGCGCTACGGAAGCCAGGTAGGTTTCCAGCTTCGGCCGCAAGGCGTGCTCTTGGTGGATGAGCCAGAACGGAGGCTCAGCGGCCTCCTGAAACGCTCGTACGGGTAGTTGCGACCAGAACATGGCTACAAGCATGCTGGCTACAGCAGCTATGCCACACCCCATGAACGCGCCCACGAACTGAGCTTGCTCGGGGTCAGGCAGGTTTCCCACCCAGGCCATGAAGCCGGTTAGGCTAACCATGGCCCCGCCGAACGCCCACTGCACAGCAAGAATCCGTCTGCGCAGGCTGGTGAGCTGCGCAGACGTCAGCGCCTGCTTTTCTAGGCTGAAGCTCGCCAAACGGCTTACTTGCCTGCCAGCCAGCCCAGCAGCTCTTCGCCGATGAGGGCCTTGTTCAGCGACTCATCGTCCATCTGCACGAACTGGCGCAGGTTGGTGATGCGCACGAAGCCGGTGTTGTTGAACTGGTCGCCCAGCCGCTCCAGGTACGGGAACTGCGAACCTTGATTGCTGACGCCCAGGAACAGGAAGTACACCTGGTCGCCGCGCTTCTCGGATGCGCGCAGGACTTCGGTCGTGCGCTGCTTGTCCTGGTTGTCGCCGTCGGTGACGATGATGGCCAGACTGCGACGCTTGGCGCCGGCCACGACCTGGTCCTTCTGGCCCATCAGCTTGCCGAAGAAGCCGGCCTTCTTGACGGTGTCGCCGGCCCAGCCGAAGTGCTGCAGCATGCGGTCGACCAGGTAGGAGTAGTCCGTGCCGCCGTTCCAGCCATCGACCTTGTTGATGATGCGCGAGGCGACGAAGTTGGCGTAGTTCTGGTCGGTCACAGGGCCCACGTCTTGGACGTGCGAGGGGCCGTTGGAGAACGTGAAGGCGTCCACTTTGCGGTCCGGGTCAAAGACCAGGCCCCAGGGCACCAGGCGAGCCATCAGTTCGTTGGTGACGCCGGCGCGGTGCTCGTCTTCGAACGAGCCCGAGACGTCCATGCCCAGGGCGACGTCCAGCTTGGGCGGGGTCACGATGCCGGCCTTTTCGAGGCTCAGGACCAGGGACTTGGCGGATTTTTCGAGATTCAGTTGCAGAGCCATCAGACTTTCCTTTTGATGAGGTGAACAATTTCATCCAGCGCTTCCTTGGCGATGAATCGCTGGGTGTCGCTGGGTTTGGAGGGGAGGCCAGCCATTTGGCTGTACACGGCGGGCAGCTTCAGAAGCACGCCGTCTTGCACAAGAGCAGTCAGCTCCTGCACTTGGGTCTTGTCGAGCTCAAGGGTCTGGATTTGGCCCAGAACAAGAGCTTGGGAGGTCTTCAGTGCCGCGATGCGCCCAAGTAGCAGGGAGCCTGGTTGGGCGTCCAGCAGGTCAAGTACGTATTCGGCAGCCAGGGCATGTGCTTGCAGGCTGACTTCCACTGCGCGGCTCTCACCGCTCAGCTCGTCGAACTTGCTGATGAGTGCCATCAGCTGGTGCTGTAGGGGACTCAACAGTCCTTCCAGGGCACGAACTTCAGCTTCAGCGTCGGCCCACGCTTTCTGAGCGGACCGGCGCATGAAGCCGCCGTCCAGCGCTTCGAGAACCTCGTCGAGCAGCGCCAGCAGTCGGGTGAGATGCTGGGTTGCGGCCCGTGCCTCTGAAGCCTCCATCAGGGATAGCCGAGACTTCACCAGTTCAGCGGCTTCCTCTTGTACGGAGGTGCCGTAAGCCAGCCATGCGCTGGTGCCCATGGTTTGAAGGCTAAGGCCCGCCAGCACCCCTTGGACCCGCGGCTTAACGTCCGCTGCGATGCCCGGAAACCGGCGGTCCAGCTCGGCCAGTGAAGCTTCCACAGGCTTGCGTTGGGTTCCCGGCAGGGCCGACGCTTGAACGGGCGCGCTGGGCAGGGGCACGGCCACCCCAGCAGGCATCGCGGTAGGCCTCGGGGCCGGGCACACGGGAGGGGCTGCCGGCGGCACTGGCGTTGCAGCTAGGCCGCCCAGTTTGGTCGGCCCCAGTGTCGTTGGCTTTGCAGGCGCCGCAGCAGGGCCGCCAAGGCGCGTCGGCTCAACCACCCTTTTGGGGGATGTTCCGATGACGGTGGCCTTGAGGGTCATGGTCGGCGCCGGCTTGAGCTGCTTAGGAGAAGTGGCCCAGGACTTCGTTGAAGTCCGAATTGAAGCCAACGCCGATGCCGACGAACGACGCGCCCGAGGCATCAATCATGATGGCGCCCATCTGCACGCCGATGAACTCGCCGAACTGGTTGGACAGCGCGACGTTCAGCAGCTCTTGGCCGGCGGCGTTCTCGACGATGACGCGAGCGTTC
>JACCDQ012200989.1_pt1 | contig 43571 bp, 82 predicted proteins | sample 7446031 | NCBI WGS metagenome assembly JACCDQ01 (sample SAMN15323442, study PRJNA562643) | freshwater metagenome | isolation source: river surface water | place: USA:Blue River Watershed | collected 2017-08-17 | reverse complement strand
TTCACGGCCGCCATGCTGCAACTCTTCTCGACAAGTACGCAGGTATGAAGCCACATGAGAAGGAAGCTTTCCAGAAGAAGATCGGCGCTTCACACGAAGGTCTAAAGAGCGAACTCTAATGGCAATCATTGCAGGAAAAATAGTCGTGGGTGAGCAAACGGTGGCGGAAACGCCACCGTCACCTACTAAAAAGTTAGTTAAGAGTAAGGATGAAATTCGCAAACAAGCATTGAAGCGAATGAATACCGATGCGCGTTTAAGAGATCCACGTCACTTAACTATCGATGATCTTGATGATACGGCTGCAAATAGAAAAGTTTCGCAGTACATGCTTGATATGTACGATAGTAATGAACTTATTTCATTTGATAAATAAGGTATAATGTTCACTAATTTAAACGGAGAAGTGTAAATGGCTCAATGGGGCAATACAGACGATGCGGCTAACTCAGTCCTATGGGCCGTATCACAACTTAACAAGGTAGCAAATACAGGCAACCAGACCGCACTCTATGGTAACACAACCATGGGCGCTTTTGAAGCTAAGGAAGTTAACGGCCAGTTCGGCGTTGATACAACCGAAGCTGCAAATACATCTTCTGATTTCAAGAAGGTAGCACATGCTGGTTGGAATCTTAAGACAACCGGTACTGGTTCGCTAACTGCTATTACTATTGCAGCAGGTGGTACAGGCTACGCTAACACAGATACAATCACTGTTGCAGCTACCGGTACAGGTTCAGTTAACGCAACTGCAACCCTAACCACAAACTCAACTGGCGGTATCACAGCTGTTACTGTTACTAATAACGGTGTAGGTTTCACAACCGCTGCACCAGCAGTTACAATCACAACATCCGGTGGTTCAACTGCTAACCTTGTTGCAACTGCTGGTGGCCGCGCTGGACGTGTTTCATATGAAACACTCGTTGCAATGGGTTCAATTGCTTAATTTTGATGTAACTATGACGGTGGGCCTCAAACCCACCGTCTTTTAAGATATTATACAATATGCCTTTTGAAAAGCTTGACGAAAGTAATTTCCTGCTATATGCTGCGAAACATTATGATAATCCTCAGTGTTTAGATACTGAGGAATTCTATGACGATTTAAAGAGGTTTAAATATCTTAAACGTCTATTTGGTAAATATGAAGAATCTGGCGAGTTACGTGAACGGTTAATTATTAACCATCTCATTGTACTATATAATGTTTTTGGCATACATGCAACTAGAATGTTATTTTATAAGCTAGACCAACATTATAGTTATTTGAAACCCTTTCTGGTTCTATTAAATTACATGCCAGATAAGGTTATTATTAGTGCTGATAGAATAATCTACTCTAGCGATATTGCTATGAATCAGCATATTATAGATGTACTAAGGAAGATTTAATGACTATTAAAAAGGGACAGAATGTTTTCGTTACTCGCGAAAACACTAAAATACAAAATACCCCTACATCCGGTAGAGTACATGCTATTGGCGATAAACATGTTGTTATTCGTACTGTTGGTGGTACCGGTTTATATAAAGTCCCTAAGGAGCACATCTCTACCGAACGTAAAGATAGTTGGCTTGCTAAAAAGTACAGCGGTATTGTCAAAGAGAGTTTCTTAAAGAAGATCTTCGGTAAGAAAGACACCCGCCCAGCTGTAGAGCATCCAAAGGAGCGCTTTCCAAATAGCAACAAGGCTAATGAGTGGATGAGTCAAAAGGTCGCTCATTACGAGCGCCACAAGCCAAATGAACTTCATCATCTATTCTCACCTGCATCCGGTGATTACATGCCAACGGATGTGCATGTAGGATCCTCTTGGAAGAAAGAGCACGAAGCTCATTATAACGAATTAAAGAAGAAGCATCCTGAAGCTGTTGCTAAAGCTAAAGAGATGACCACTGGTATTGCTGGTAGAGTCTCTCTTTCACGCGTCGGTCCAAATGCTGACTTCCATGGTATGTCTATTCACGAGGATGCTCCCGCTAATGCTGTTGGCGGTGGTAACATTGCTGGTATGGGTGTTGGACCTAAAGGTGAACCAGGCGTATCACCAAAAGCCATGAAGAGATACAAAGCCAAGAACGCTGCAGAAGCTCCAAAGGCTGGCAGAAAGTCTTTCAAGATGTTCATGTTAGGAAAATAAGATGTTAAGCATGATTCCTTTTCCATATAAAATGTTGGCAGCGATTGCTTTAATCGCTGGCGTTTTCTTTTACGGATACATGAAGGGATCTGCATACGCTGAGGCTGAACTACAAAGATTCACAGCTGAGTCTTCTAAGAAGGTCGCCGAGCTAGAAAAGAAGAATTCAGAGATTTCAGGGCAAGTTATAACCCAGTATGTCGATAGAGTGAATACAGTCAAGGAAAAAGAATATGTCTATCTCGACCGCGCTAAAAACAATGTTCCTAGCCAGCACATTATGTCTAATGGCTGGGTGTACACGCACGACATTAGTGCCACAAATGGTGATGCCGACGCCTCCAGAAGTTCTGATGCGACAACCTCAGGAATTAAAGACAATGAAGCCCTCCTCACCATCATCTCAAACTACTCCAAATGTGAGCAAAACGCCCAACAGCTAATCGCATTACAAAAATGGATTACAGATAATAAGCTAGCTGTTGACGAAGCTAACGCTAAGGGTAAGAAGAAATGAAAAAGTTCGTAGATTTCCATGAAGAGAAAGATGACGATACACAAGCTGATACTAAGAAGGGCGTGTTAAATTTCATCGTATCAAACTTCTACAGATTTATTAATTCTCCTGATGAGAATGATAATAAGTCCTTACTCATGCTTGTTGCAGCTCTTACAATGCTAAACAATTCTGATCAACCAAATTCTGTACAGACAGCAAGAAGACTTGCACAAATGGCACTAGTTAGATCAGGTAAGAAAAAAGGATAAGACAATGAGTTTATGGCAGAAAATTAAAAACTTCTTCAGCGATGATACATCACTAAGAACACAGTTTCATAATATGATCGAGCAAGAAGCAGTAGTAGCGGCAGCTAAGGAAGTTGCTAGCGAAGCAATGGACGATCTCAAGGTAGAAGTCGTAGAAGAGATTGTTCCAGCTGTTGTCGAGAAGGTACAAGCTGTAGTTAATCCACAAATTACTGATGCGGTAACTACAAAGAAGCCAGCTGCTAAGAAGCGCGGACCAAAAAAGTCGAATAAAAAAGCTTAATAAATAAATGCATTGAGTAACTTATCTTTATTATGAATGAATAAAAACAGGGATAATAACGATGAGCTTTCTCAAAACCTATATCAGTCAGGTGCTACAAGATAATAAAGGCGCATATTCATCAAAGCGCTTTGTTACACTTCTCTGCGTAGCACTTATGTCAGCTGCTTTCATTGCTAACTTGACCTGCGGATATACAGTAGATAAGTTTATGTACGAATCTGTTATGTATATTGTCATTGCAGGATTAGGCTTCTCTGGAGCTGAAAAGTTTGCTCCAAATAGTAATACAGGTTCAGTAGAATAATGACAACAGATAGTGACATCAAGAAGTTAGCCGAAAACGTTAACTCGCTACAAAAAGATATGGCTCAGGTTGGCATTCTCGTCGACCGTCTTGATGTCACTATCGAAAAGCTAACTGAAGTATCTTCAACAGTATCGCAGTTACTTGCAGTGCAAGGTAACCGCTTAGAGTTTCAAGAAAAGATTCAAGAGAAGTTACAGGAATTGGTTGAGAAGCGCAGACAGGAAACCGAAGCCAATATCAAAGACGTCTATGTACGTATTGAAAAGGTTGAAAAGGATCTTCAGAACGACATGGCGGAAAGTGAGAATAAGATCATCTCTAAGATTGATTCTTTACAATCATCCGGTACGCAGCAGCACAAAGAAATGGGCGAGCGTCTAGCTCGTCTAGAAAAGTGGATGTGGTCTGCTGTCGGCGGCGCTATAGTTATTATGTGGATACTGAACCACATTGATCTTGCTGGAATTATTACGAAATAACAGTTGCATACTATAGTGAGCTAGCGTATAATCCATATGTGGTGACTAATACTATATTGGATTAATATGACATCGTTTGCATGGCTTGACACAAAGTACTTATCTCTAGTATCATTCCGACTCCGTAATTACAAGCGTAAGGGAAGCGCGTGGAACTTCTCATGTCCTTACTGCGGTGACTCAAAGACCGACAAGCGTAAAGCTCGTGGTTATATATACCAACAGAAAGGTAAACTAAGATATCACTGCCATAATTGTGGTATTCCCGGTGTCGACGTACCAAAGCTCATTAAGCATCTCGATCAAGGACTCTACGACGAATATGTCAAGGAGAAGTTGACTGACCTACGCGAAGAACGTGTAGATCCTTTACATGAGTTTGTAAACAAGATGAAGAAGCCAACCTTCATCAAGGATACACCTCTCAAAAAGCTTAAGAAGATATCACAGTTCTCCGCTGACTCTGTTGTCAAGAAGTACATTGAGCAGCGTAAGATTCCTACTAAGTATCATTACAAGCTCTTCTTCTGTAAAGAGTTTAAGAAGTGGGTGAATGAGTTTAAGCCAGGACAGTTCGAGTCGATCGAAAATGATGAGCCTAGACTAGTTATACCATTTATCGATCAAGAAGGCAATCTATTTGCTGTGCAAGGTCGATCGTTTCGAAAGAATACAAACCTCCGCTACATTACTATCATGTTCGATGAAGAGAAGCCGAAGTTGTTTGGCTTGGATACTATCGATACGAAGCTACCTATATATACGGTAGAGGGTCCAATTGACTCTATGTTCCTACCCAATTGCTTAGCATCTGCGGGCTCAGATATTACATCAAACCTATGCACTGTATCAGAAGATAAGTCTAATTTTGTTATTATCTATGATAACGAGCCGCGTAATAAAGAAATTGTTAAGAAGGTAGAGAAGGCTATTGAAGCTGGTTATCCAGTATGTATCTGGCCTGATAATATAGAGCAAAAGGACATCAATGATATGGTACTAGCTGGTATGAAACTGCGGAAAATAGTTGAAACTATTCAAGAAAGTACCTATACTGGTCTAGAAGCTAAACTGAAATTCCAACAATGGAAGAAGATTTAATATGTATTCGACTGAAATGATTCGCAAGTTTCCTCAAAATCCAGACAAGCCTATCCTATACGTTGTGTATAATGAGGATCTGATTGTTGATGCTAAGGTTTTGATTACAACTATTCACGGCGTCGATTACCTCGATGAGTACGTCACAATTGTACCGTTAAATACTAAGGTTGAAGATCATAGGAAGTACCTCGTGTATATTGATCCAACCGTGTATAAGTATATGCACTCCTGGAACGATTAATGTGGAAACGCTTGCTATGTCGTTTTAGTTGGCATGATTGGACACCCTGGGATAATCCAAGGTGGCTAGAGAATGGTAGTGCTATGCAATATCGTAAGTGCACTATCTGTAATAAGCAACAAAGGCACATACTCTAATGGTTATGACATTTAGACAGAGAATGGAGTACCTGGGTGAAGTGAAAGAGAAGAATCGGCCTATGACTCATCCTGATGGTACGTATATGTCAGCAACACTATCTAAGCGTTCACAGAAAGCGCTCAATAAGTGGGTTCAAGACAATAACATTCCTAACGCTGCTGATCCAAAGCAGTATCACTCAACAATTATCTACTCACGTAAAGGCGTTCCAGGCGTCAAGGATTATAAAATCCAGCTTCCTATGAAGGCTAAGATTAAAGAGTGGAAGATCTTTCCAACACAATCAGGCGCTAAGGCGCTTGTCGCGATCATGGATTCGCCTGAACTCGAAAATCACCATAAGACAATTCGTAAGGATTATGGTGCAACACACGACTATCCAGACTATCATCCACACGTAACTGTTAGCTACGATTTTGGTAGTGATAAGGTACCGTCAGAAGTACCTGATCTAGAGCTCGAGTACGACGGTACCGATATTGAACCTCTAGATCCTCAGTTTGTACCTCCAAAGAAAGATTGACAATGAAGGTAGTTATCGCTGGCACTCGCTATAAAGATAATGATAATAAGGTTCCATTTGATGACTACGGTCTAGTCCTAAGATCTATTGAACGTAGTGGCTTTGATGTTACAGAAGTCGTATGCGGGCTAGCTATAGGTGTTGATAAGCTAGGTGAGCAATATGCTCTAACACACGATAAAGCTATCATCTACATGCCTGTAACGCCACAGGAATGGAATAAATACGGTAAAGCGGCTGGTCCTATGAGAAACCGCCGCATGGCTGAATATTGCGATTGCGCTGTTATTATTTGGGATGGCATTTCGCCTGGTACCCGTAATATGATTGATGAAATGATTCGCGTTGGTAAGCCTTACTATCTTGGTATGACTAAATCAACCGTAGAGGATTTTCTTTAATGGATATCAAAAAGACAGATATGTCTGAGCTGGGCCTAGAATACGTTCAATGGCCCATTACTCATGTTCGCATACATAGAACAGATGGACAATGGCTTGTAGAATATAGACGTAAGCCTAAGTGGTTTCTTGACAAGTGGTGGTGGTTTAACGATGGTAAGTTCGTAGACTATACCGATGCTCAAGATCGCGCCGGAAAGCTCCAAGCTCAAGGATATGTTCTGTCAGTGCGTTACCGTAAAGATCAATATATTGTGGAGTGATTATGAATACTGTGACTCATGAAGATGCTATGAAATGGCTCGATAATCTTCATCAAGATGCTAATAGGCGCGGTAACCATAAAGAGCAGCGAATGGTCGAATACATCCAAGAAGTACTTTGGCGTGATAATGATATGAGGACAAGCTAATGGCAACACCACCTAATTGGTATGAAGTCGGAAGAGATGAGATGTTCGAATATCTCGTCGAAGAGACTGGACTTACTTTGAAGCAAGTTAAGAGTGTATATGTCGAACTAACCCATATTGGTTTGATTGATTATGATACTGAAAAAGATGTTATTTGGGAGCAGTTTTGCGATTATGACTGAGCGAGCAAGTGAACTAGAATGGCTACAGTACTTCTATAATAATGCAGATTTCGGTCCTGCTCATGAAGACGTAGTCGATATTATTGCAACACATTTTAAGAAAGAAACTGGTAAGCTGCTACCAGAAGGTTATGATTGGAGAGAAGATAGTGAGTGAAGTAAATTTAATTGCTGTGAGTAAACCAAGCGCGTATACTGGGTGCACTAATGCGCAGGACTTAGTTGCATGGTGTGCAAGAGTGTCAAACCCGTCGAACCAAACAAATCATGAAACTGCACCGAAACTAGTGCGCTACCTGCTTAAAAATAAGCATTTTAGCCCTCTAGAAATGGTCCACGTCTCTATGGAGATTCATACTACACGCGATATCGCTCGTCAGATTCTTCGCCATCGTTCTTTCTCCTTCCAAGAATACTCACAGCGTTATGCAGATCCAACTCTGGATCTAGGTTTTACTCGCCGCGAAACTCGATTCCAGGATACAAAGAATCGCCAGAACTCGATTGAGATGTCTGAGATTGAAGATCTAATGACTTCATCGCTTATCTCCGAAGAGTGGCAGATGCGTCAGCAGACTCTTATCGAATTAGCTAAGGAAACACATCAGTGGGCTACTAAGAATGGTATCGCCAAAGAACAAGCTCGTGCTGTTCTACCTGAAGGTAATACTGATTCAGTTATGATTATGTCTGGTTCGCTTCGTAGCTGGATTCACTATTGTCAGCTTCGTATGGATAAGGCCACTCAAAAGGAACACCGCATTGTAGCAGAGCAGTGCTGGGAAATTATTAAGCAACATTTCCCAGATGTTGTTGCTGCAACTACCGAAGCGGAGTAATTAATGAGCCCTACTCAAGTAGCTACCCAATATGTCGAACTGTCACGTCAGAATGGCAAGACAAAGACACTTGTTATGGCATTGCCGGATGAGAAGTGCGCTGTACTAACTGCTGCAGCTGAACAACACGCATATATTAAGAAAATGATTCAGGATCTACGCCCAGACTACAAGATAAGTAATATCACGTTCTTAGTGTATTCACCTGGTTCAGGTTGGCGGGATCAACTACTGTTTCGAAATATGCATGTATTTCTAGATAACTCCGTTACAGATCTTAATACACTATATCTAACAAAAGCTATTAATGATGTATACGGAAAGCAAGCAAATGATTAACGTAATTAAGAGAGATGGCCGTAAAGAGCCTCTTAATATTGAAAAGATCCATAAGGTAATTGATTGGGCATGTGAGGGACTTAGTGGCGTATCTGTCAGTGAAGTTGAACTAGCTTCTCATATTCAGTTCTACAACAATATTAAGTCTACTGATATTCATGAAACAATGATCAAGGCAGCTGCTGAGCTCATTACTGAAGATACACCGAACTATCAGTATGTTGCTGGCCGCCTTATCAACTACCAGCTTCGTAAGGAAGTATATGGTAAGTATGAACCAAAGTGTCTTGAGCAACATTATCGAGAAGTAACAGCAGCGGGTTACTACGATCAAGAATTAAGGACTTTGTACTCATTTGATGAATGGATGCATCTAGATCAATATATCGACCACGATCGCGACAATTACCTAGCATATGCTGCTATGGAACAGTTCCGCGGCAAGTACCTAATCAAGAATCGAGTCACTGGTCAGATCTACGAAACGCCTCAGATGACTTTCATGCTCATCGCCATGACCTTATTCTCTAACTATCCGAAGAACACTCGTATGAAGTGGGTTAAGGATCTATACGACTCACTCTCCAACTTTGACATCTCACTACCGACGCCAATCATGGCGGGTGTACGTTCACCGCAGCGTCAGTTTTCATCATGTGTTCTCATTGAGACAGACGACTCACTAGACTCAATTTCTGCTACATCAGCTGCTATCGTCCGCTACGTATCACAGAAGGCTGGTATCGGTATCGGCGCTGGTCGAATTCGAGCGATCGGTTCTCCTGTCAACGGCGGAGTCGTTAGCCATACTGGCGCCATTCCCTTCTTCAAGCATTTTCAAACAGCTGTAAAATCGTGCAGCCAGGGCGGTGTTCGTGGTGGAGCTGCCACCCTTCATTATCCTTTCTGGCATCTAGAAGTAGAAGATCTTCTCGTGCTCAAAAATAATAAGGGTACAGAAGATAACCGCATTCGTCATCTAGATTATTCTGTACAGTTTAATAAGGTAATGTATGAAAGACTTCTTTCTGGAGGTTCGATCACCCTCTTCTCGCCTCATGATTGCCCGGATCTCTACGACGCGTTCTTTCGAGATGTTGATGAATTCCGTACTCTTTACGAGAAGTACGAAAGAAAAACCTCAATTAGAAAGAAGACCGTCCCTGCGATTGATCTCTTCTCAGCCTTCATGCAAGAGCGAAAAGACACCGGACGAATCTACTTCCAAAACGTAGACCACTGTAACGATCATGGCTCATTCGATAAGCGTAAGGCTCTGATCAAGATGTCAAATCTTTGTCAGGAAATTACACTTCCTACAACGCCATTAACGGATATTAACGATGAAGCAGGAGAGATCTCACTTTGCACGTTGGCTGCAATCAATTGGGGTAAAATTAAGAAGCCTGGCGACTTTGAGAAGCCATGCACCCTGGCCGTCCGCGCACTCGATGCTCTTCTTGATTATCAATCGTATCCTGTTAGAGCCGCTGAAATTGGCACTCGCAACCGCCGTCCTCTTGGCGTGGGGATCATTAATTTTGCTTATTGGCTTGCTCGTAATGGGTCCACTTATACCTCTCCTAATCTGGATCTGGTTCACGAATATTGTGAAGCCTGGTCGTACTATCTGATTAAGGCATCTGTTGATCTTGCTGAGGAGACAAATCCGTGTCCAAAGCATGTCGATACACTCTACGACGCCGGTATCATGCCAATCGATACATACAAGAAGGAAGTCGATGAGCTTGTAGCACCTGTCTATAAGATGGATTGGGACGCCCTCCGCCTCAAGGCTAACATGTACGGCATCCGCAACTCAACTCTGATGGCTCTTATGCCTGCAGAGACTTCAGCTCAGATCTCAAACTCGACTAATGGTATTGAGCCACCTCGCGCTCTAGTATCTGTTAAGCAGTCTAAGGATGGTATTCTTAAGCAGGTTGTACCTGGTATTAGCAATCGTAATGTCAAGTATGAGCTACTTTGGGATCAGCCATCACCAGAAGGCTATCTCAAGATCATGGCAGTGCTGCAGAAGTTCATCGACCAGTCAATCTCAACTAATACTTCATACAATCCTAAGTTCTATGAAGATGGTAAGATTCCAATGTCAGAAATGCTTAAGCATCTTCTCATGATGTATAAGTTTGGCATAAAAACCGGCTATTATTTCAATACTGCGGATGGCGCTGGTGAGATTGACGTGACAGATCTGCAGCCTGGCGAAGTAGATGACGAAAGTTGTGATTCATGCAAGATCTAAAGCTGACTGAATTTACATTCAATTCGAATCCATACTGGGAAGTACCGCTTAATAACGCTAAGCCTATCCATTACACAGTACCTGATCTTTTTGATCAGAATGGATACGATTTATGTATGATTGAGCAGCTTTACGCTGATAAGAATCGTTCTTATTTCGAAAGACATCGCTCTCATAGAACAGCGATTAGACGTCCTTGGTTTCAACAACAATACAAGAAGGAGGGTGCGGTGTTAAACCACGCTCTCCTTTTTGAGCGTAAAGGTTATACAGGCCGCGCTCTAGAGCAACTGGAAAAGTGGGCTCAAGAACAACCTGCTTATTATAGACTTATTAATATTAAACCAAAATGGGGATTAGATTTCTCCATGGATTACTATGATAGTGAAGGAAATACTTTCGAAGTACTTCACTGGGAGTATGATGGGTTTAATTACGATGAAATAATTGATCGAAAGATTGAAGTAGAGCAAATACTTCTCAATATAGATTGGGATGATGCTGCAAAAGAAATACTAAAGCGTAAAGATGAGTGGTATCATCTTGATTTCTTTAGACAATCAGACTATAAGTGTAATTATTTCGGTATAGGACCTGAACGATGGAAGATGGTAGTGTGGAACTAAAGCGAGGTAAGCGTCGTAGACTTACTGCAAATGCAATTGAACGACAAAAGCAACTAGCTAAATTAGCTGGTATTAGCCCTGCTCATAAGCATAATGATCAAGATCATCGTTTCGCAAAGATGCATGCATTGAATTGTGGAGTACCGAACTGCCCTATGTGTGGCAATCCTCGCCGTGTCTGGAAAGAAAAGACGCTGCAAGAAAAGAAAGCTGATCTATGGATCAAAGAATAAAGGTATATTAATGTCAGTTTTTAATACGAGTAAGCAAAAGAGTCATCTAGAGCGTACGTGCTTTTTTGATGAGCCTGTAGATATCGCTCGATATGATAAGGTACGTTATTCAGCTTTTGAAAAACTCACTGAAAAGCAGTTATCCTTCTTTTGGCGCCCTGAAGAAGTAGTTCTATCTCGCGACTCAAAAGATTTTAAGGGTCTAACTGATCATGAAAAGCACATTTTCACATCGAATCTCAAGCGCCAGATCCTGCTTGATTCTGTACAGGGCCGCGCTCCATCTCTGGCTTTTCTGCCAATTGCTTCGCTTCCTGAGTTGGAAACCTTCATCCAGACTTGGGCGTTTTTCGAGACGATTCATTCCCGTTCCTACACTCATATCATTCGTAACGTCTATTCTGACCCTTCCAGAGTCTTTGATGAGATGCTTGATATCCAGGAAATCGTAGACTGTGCTGGTGATATTAGTAAGTACTATGATGAATTAATCTTCATGAATAACGCACTTGGCTCTATTCCTAATACATATAAGGATAGTCCAGAGGCTCAGTACAATCATAAGAAGTATCTGTGGATGTGCCTCAACGCTGTTAATGCTCTCGAAGGAGTTAGATTCTATGTCTCGTTCGCATGCTCGTGGAATTTCGCTGAGCTTAAAAAGATGGAAGGTAACGCGAAAATCATCAAGCTTATTGCTCGTGATGAGAACGTTCACCTGGCCGCGACTCAGCAGCTCCTCAAAATTCTACCAAAGGAAGATCCAGACTTTGCTAAAATTGCGGATGAGACACGAGAAGATTGTGCACGACTCTTTACTGAGGTCGTCGAGCAGGAGAAGGCGTGGGCTGCGTACCTCTTCAAAGACGGATCAATGATCGGTCTAAACGAGAAGCTCCTTTGTGATTATGTCGAGTGGATTGCTCATAAGCGTATGGGTGCTATCGGTCTAACATCTCCATATAGTGGTGGTTCAAATCCACTACCATGGACTCAAAAGTGGATTGCAGGTTCAGACGTACAAGTCGCACCACAGGAAACCGAAATTACGTCGTACATCACTGGTGGTGTGAATCAAGACGTGACTAACGATACGTTCAAGGGGTTTAGTTTGTAATGAAGAAAACATTTGAAGAGCTAGAAAGATTGGTAATCGACTGCCCTGTACAAATTGGTCAGTCCTGGCGCCACTATAAAGGCGGTATATACAAGGTAGTCGATAAGGTTATCGACTGCAATACTAATGAAGTAGTTTTGACATATGACTACACAGAACCGAACACGTTTATGACTATACGATTTTGCAGACCTCTAGCTGAATGGCTATCAACTACGGAAGATGGTCAGCCTCGCTTTTCACTAGTGAAGAAACGCGAGCTATATCTTACAGATGAAGAGTATAAACAAGTAAAGGGAATCTAAAGGAATGAAGTGGTACGAATGCCAAAGTTGCGGAGAAGAATTCCGTGTTATAACAGACTCTAGCGCCTACGTTGAGTATTGCCCATTTTGTGGATCTGACGTCGCTGATGACGAAGATGAAGACGAAGAAGAGTTTGAAGAAGACCAAGACTACGATTTTGACGAGTAATAAATAACACTACAAGATAGTGGAGTTTATTATGACTTGGTTGTATAAAGGTAATGTATTACAAGACGAAATGATTCCGGATAAGTCAGAAGGTTTTATATACATGCTGACTTATCTACCAACTGGCCAGCGCTATATTGGCCGCAAACTACTCACAAAAGCTCATAGACGACAGAAGAATAAAAAGATAATTCGATCTAGAGTCGAGAGTGATTGGAGAGAGTATTGGTCATCCTCGCCTGACGTCAAGCAATTGGTGGAAGAGCAAGGGGCCGACAAATTTGTTAGAGAGGTATTAGTGTTTGCCCAAAGTAAGGGCCAACTCAATTACCTTGAAGAGAAATTTCTGTATTGCGTGAGTGCACTTGAGTCTACTGATTGGCTTAATTCAAACATTAGATCGAAAATGTACAAGCGTAATATTCTAAACAAACTTGATACGGATGAAATTAATGCCGTATTACACTCCGTCATTAACGATAATAAATAGAAGGTCTCTATGAAGTGCAAAAGATTCTCGAACACAAGCATTTAATTGTCCGCGCAGAGGTTAACAATCCACCTAAGAATCCAGAATTAATGGCTGAGTGGATGTCTAATATGGTAGAAGCTCTTGGTATGAGAGCAGAATTTCCTCCTAGAGCGTTTTATTCTAATATGACAGGTAATCGTGGACTCACATGCGATGTGATCCTGAATACATCTAATGCAGTTATCCATACATGGGATGAAGTTGACCCTGGCCTTTTTATGCTAGACGTCTATACTTGTGGAGCACTAGATCCAAATATTATCTTTGGTCTATTGGAAGAATTTAAACCAATTAAAATTGAGTATATGTATCTCGATCGTGAACACGGACTAAAGGTTCTCGAAACAGGTAATAAAATGAAAGGTGATTAAATAATATGGGTAAGAAGGTAAAGCGTAAGACTTACGTCTCAAAGGGCCAGCGTCATTCCGTCGCTCGCTCAACTGTTAAGGCTGTACGCAATGGTCGTAGTGAACTAGACAAGGGTCTCAATCAGCTAGCAGCTTGGCGCGCAGGTAAGAATCCATGGATCACTATTCCTGGCCCAGCATCTAACATGCGTATGGTACGCGTACGCGCAAATGCTGCATGGGGTGATCCTCGTCGCACTGCAAACATTTATAAGGCAAGAGACGAAGAATGAAGGTAATTATCTATACAAAGGATAACTGCCCTTATTGCGTCAAGGCTAAAAGTCTCTTGAGCATTAAGAATGCGCCTTATACTGAGGTCAATATCGGTAAGGAAATTACACGAGAAGATTTTATTTCTCTATTTCCTGAACAGAAGACTGTACCTCTAATTATTATTGATGAAGTGAAAGTAGGTGGTTATGACCAACTCCGTGAATACTACGACAATCGATCCTGATTTTAGTCTAGCAAACAACAAGCAATCAATCGCAGCTCTTCTACGCACTATCGATGCTGTAGTCACCTTTATTAAGAAGGATGGTACAGAGCGTGCGATGAAGTGTACTCTTCGCGAAGATGTTGCTATTTCATATGAAAAGAAGACTGATCGCACTCGCGAGCCAAAGGAAGATATCCTTCCAGTTTGGGATCTCGAAGCTAATGCTTGGCGATCGATCACTATTTCAACTATCCAAACAATCGCAATCGATCTAGGCTAATATAACATGGCATTTGCACACGATAAACAAGCTGTGAACGCTATGGGCGGCACAGAATTGATGAAGTTTGGCCTTCAAAAGAGACTACCAGCTGATCTTCTAGATGAATTTCAGATCTTCGTTTCGCGTATTGATGAAGATCTAGATGAATCAAAAGTTCGTATCTACTGGCTTCATGATCTACCAGGCGATCCAGCAGCAGAGCACCTTAAAAATGGCGGTTGGAATAAGTTCCATCGTCTAGTGTTTGCTTCTAATTGGCAGATGCAAGCTTTCATCAACCATTATGGTATTCCATGGTCGAAGTGCCTTGTACTTCAGAACGCGATTGATCCAATTCCACAGCACGAGAAGCCAAATGACGGAACTATCCGACTCGCATACTGGTCAACACCACACCGTGGTCTCAACATTCTGGTCCCCGTGTTTGACAAACTGTGTGAAAAGTATGACAACATCGAGCTCGATGTCTATTCATCTTTCAAACTCTACGGATGGGAAGACCGTGATAGGCCATTCGATGCACTTTTCGAAGCCTGCCGCGCCCACCCAAAGATTAATTATCACGGGGCAATTCCTAACGAAGAGCTGAGAGCTAATCTCGAGAAGACACACATCCTAGCTTATCCATCTATTTGGCAGGAAACATCTTGCATCACTATGATGGAAGCTATGTCCGCCGGTCTTGCATGTGTACATCCTAACTACGGCGCTCTCCATGAGACAGCAGCTGGTTGGACGCATATGTATCAGTGGCATGAAGATCTCAACGCGCATGCCCATGCCTTCTACCAGGTTCTAAACGGTGTCATTGAAAACTATCACGATGATAGCGTTCAAACCCGGATTCAGTCAGCGCAGTCATATGCGAATGTTTTCTATAACTGGGAAATGAGACAGTGGCAGTGGGATGCGTTTCTACGCTCAGTGGTTAACGAGCCACGAGAATTGCCAAAGCCTGCAGGCGAAGAATTCGTCTACCGAGTCGGATAACAGTTGCATTTAATCGTGAATGGGTTTATATTCATAATATAACAGATAGGATATAATCTATGGCACGTGCTGCAGCAAGTAAGAAGTTGACCACTAAGCCGAAGCTCGCCAAGCCTAAGCTGACGCGCTCTGCGGTTAAGTCGATCGACGACAAGTATTATGGTTCAGAGCCTCTCACGTTTGATACTGCTGATCACAGCAAGTACCGTGATGCTCTGAACTGGTACAACTATATGCACGATCAGGATCGTGCGCGTGAATGGCTGCTTGAGCATATGAAGCGTTCTGGTTTCCAGAAGGCTCAAATCGCATGCGTAAAGCGTTGTCCTAAGTATCGTGTGCCGTCAACGATTGGTTGGCAGGCTCGTATCATGATGAACGGCAATAAGCTTACCGAACAGTCCATGAACTTCTTCAATCAGAACCTGGATGAGCTTTTCAAGATCGGCGAAACGATCAAGGAAGTGTCTGAAGTAAAGGTTGAGAAGCCTGTTGTATCCATTCAAGAGCGTACGCAGGCTAAGATTCAAACTCTGATTACCGAGTGTGAAGAAGCAATCGACAAGGACTCTAACCTTAACATCTACGAATGGCTTAAGGGTAAGGAAGCGACGTCTCAGGCTGCTTCTGCGGTCTGCGATTACTACGCTAAGACTGTTAGCGACTTCGAATACGTAGACGAGTTCGAAACTCGCGCCGAGAAGAAGGTACGTCTTGAGAAGCTGAAGTACTGGACGCAGTTTGTCGAAGACTGTGAACGGTTTATTGGCAATAAGAAGGTTACCAAGATTCGTAAGCCTCGCGAGAAGAAGCAGAAGTCTGCTGTCGATCTCGTCAAGGGTCTGAAGTATCAGAAGGAATTTCCTTCGCTTAAGATCGTCTCTGTTAACCCAGCTGAGATGGTAGGATGTAATCAGCTATGGACGTACAACACCAAGTACAAGAAGCTCACCAGGTACGACGCATCTGGCCCGAATGGAATCCAGGTGAAGGGTACCACGCTTATTGGCTTCGATGTCGAGAAGTCCTTGACCAAGAGCGTCAGAAAGCCCGATATCACCATTCAATCGCTGCTTGGCGCAGGCAAAGTGGCTATCCGTAAAATTATGGACGAACTCAAGACTAACGAATCCAAGCCGAACGGCCGCATAAATAGTGATACCGTTCTCTTGAGGGTCATTAAATGAGCAATGTCGTAATTTTTCCTAAACAAAAAAGAGATACTCCACCGCAAACAATCGAAGAGCTCTACGAAAACGTAGAAGGTACACGTAAAGAGCATATTGAATTTCTGCTTGATGATGTACTGGCTTTTGTTTTCCAACGCTGCTATGATGAAGGCTTCGACCTTGGTCAAGATGAGTGTATGAAATCGACCGCTTTACTAGTTGAATCTTTTCGCGCTGGGTTATATAATACAGTAGGTATCCAACATCCTCTACAACATGTTGCTGATTCAGTATTTGTAGAAGATAATGGCGAAAAAGATAATGAAGAAAAAGATTCTGGAGACGAATCTCAAGAATCATAAATACATGATGAAATGGATAAAGTGAATGTTAATTGTTGACCTCAACCAAGTAATGATTTCCAACTTTATGGCTCAGATTGGAAATCACACCAACATTAAGATCGAAGAAGATCTGCTCCGCCATATGATTCTTAACTCGCTACGAGGCTATAATGCTAAGTTTCGAGCTGAATATGGCGAGATGGTTATCGCCTGTGACGATAAGCGTTACTGGCGTCGAGAGCTATTCCCATACTACAAAGCTAATCGCAAGAAGGATCGCGAGAAGTCAGAGATTGACTGGAACGCTGTATTCGAAGTACTCAATAAGGTTCGTGAAGAGCTGAAGGAGTACTTCCCATACCGAGTACTCCAGATCGATACTGCTGAGGCTGACGACGTCATTGGTACACTGTGCCATGAGTTCGGTAATACCTCCGAGAAGATTCTCATCGTATCCGGCGATAAGGACTTCAAGCAGCTGCAGACGTATATGAACGTTAAGCAGTATGATCCTGTGCGTAAGAAGTTCCTGACTGAGAATAACCCTGAGCGTTATCTCAAGGAACATATTATGAAGGGCGATCGTGGCGATGGCGTACCTAACTTCCTCTCGAAGGATGACGTATTCGTATTGAATGGTCGTCAGAAGCCAATTCGCCAGACTAAGCTTGATGTATGGCTCGAGCAGGATCCTGAGACTGAGTTCGATGAACAGATGCTGCGTGGGTTTAAGCGTAACCAGCAGCTTGTAGACCTTTGGTGCATTCCTGGTGTTGTTCGTACAGAAGTAATTGACACGTACAATCATCAAGCAGGTAAGGGTCGCGATAAGCTCTTTAACTATTTTATCGCTAAGAAACTACGTAATCTAATGGATAGTATCAATGAATTCTAAAGGACTAATGTCATAATGTCTCGTAAACCAATTTCTTGGATTTTAGATTTTACATCTAAGCTTCCAAACGAAGAAGAGCAGATCAAGTGCCTCCGTGCTAACGACAACTCTGCTATCAGAACCATTCTTAAGTTCTGCTTTGATAAGAATATCAAGTGGCTGCTACCAGAGGGCGATGCACCGTACAACCCTTGCAGCTATCCAAATGTAGACAACATGCTGTATTCTGAAGCACGTCGTCTCTATCTCTTCGTTGAAGGTGGTAATCCGAACCTAACTACGCTTAAGCGCGAATCAATGTTCGTCGACCTACTACAATCCATTACACCCGAAGATGCTAAGCTCCTAATCTCCGTTAAGGATAAGAAGCTTCCATATAAGGGTCTAACCTCCGCTACTGTACTAAAGGCTTTCCCGGGGCTATTTTGATGTCAAAGAAGTTTTCACGTAACGTTCGCGATGAGTATGATGAAGAAGATTACCGTCAGGATTACTACCAAGAACTGAAAGAGCGTCGTAAGAATAAGCGTATGCGTAACGCGCTTCGCTCATGCAATGTCGAAGATCTTATGCGCGATCTCGACGACGATTACGACGTTTACTGATAAATACAGACATGCCACTATATGCTATCCACAACATTGAGACAGGTGAGCCAGAAGATGACTTCTGGGGCTCATGGAGCGCCTTTCAAGAGTATCTTGAAGAGAACCCTCACCTGTCTCAGACACCTACAGCGCCCACAGTCATCTCTGGCATTGCTGGTGTAACTCACAAAAACGATTCCGGGTTTACTGATATGATGGGCCGTATCGCGGCTGCTAATCCTACCTCACCGCTTGCTGAAAAGTACGGCGATAAGAGTGTTAAGGCATCAAAGACCCGTGAAGCTGTCAAACGCCAGAAAGCGAGGCAGCTGTAGTACTAATTTTTTATATTATGCTTCTGTGACAACACTAACCTCAGGAGCCTTTATGGTTGCAAAAACTCAGCGTTTAACAAAGAGACAACAACGTTTAGCTGAAAAGGGAAATGAAAAGCAAATACTGAAATTCCCAACTATGGGCCAGCTCCATCTATCTCTTAAAGATATTGGCCCGATAACAGACAACCAGATTAGTACATTTCAGGCCTTCGACAAAGGCAACAATCTCTTCTTACACGGATGCGCAGGCACCGGTAAAACATTTATATCCATGTATCTCGCTTTGAAGGAAATTGAAGGTGGCCGTTCTCGCCGACATAAACTGGTCATTATTCGCACAGCGCAATCATCCAAGGACATCGGCTTCCTGCCAGGTGATGAAAAGCGTAAGCTCGAAGTATACGAAGCCCCTTACAAAGCAATCTGCGCAGAACTATATCACAGAGACGACGCTTACGAGATCCTCAAGCAGAAGGGTATTATTGAGTTCCACAGCACGTCGTTCCTACGTGGCACGACCATTGACGACTCTATTATACTCGTCGACGAGGTTCAAAATCAGCGCTACGTCGAACTACGCACTGTCCTTACACGCACAGGAGACAGATCACGTGTCATACTATGCGGCGATACTAAGCAAGATGACCTCACTAGCGATCGATACAAAGAATCCAGTGGCCTTTCTGACATGATGAAGGTATTTAATAAGATGGGTCATATGACAACTGTACAGTTTGAAATCGATGATATTGTTCGTTCTGGTTTCGTACGTGACTTTATCATTGCAGAGAATGAACTAGGCCTCTATTAATGGAATTTAACGATTGCCTCAAGCTCGTATGGCTTGACTTACTACATAAGCACCGTGAATGCGCACGTAATCGTGATGAAACAGAACGTGAGCGTATCTTTAATATGATTGACGAGCTTGAGGCAATCTATCCACAATTAAGTGATTGGTAATATGGATAAACGTGAATTTATAATGCAGTTTGTATTGAATAGGGCTACTTCAGCTGTATCTACGGATGGGCCGTTTTGGGTAGCACAAGCTGAAAAAGCATGGGATAAGTTAAACGCTATCGCACCTGCTACTCAAACATACGCTATTAATAGTTCAGCTGTACCAGCGAGGCCTTGGTAATGTTTCGCCACAATCTAATTGAGTTATCATCGCTCGTACGAATCGATGGTGAGCAGCGTCATTACCTAACACCTACTGGTGAAAAGTATCCATCCGTTACCACTGTACTGGATAAGACTTCTGATAAGTCACATCTCATGAAGTGGAAAGCCAGGGTTGGGGAGGAAGAGGCAGCGCGTGTCACAAAGAGGGCAACAACCCGGGGCACCGCTGTCCACACACTTTGCGAAAAGTACGTACTAAACGAGGCTATCGATCTCTCTAAGGAGATGCCTTTCAACGTTGCTATGTTTAAGCAGCTTGAACGATTCCTACACGCTAATGTAAATGACATTCGTGTATCAGAAGGCTCCTTGTACTCACATAAGCTTAAGGTTGCTGGTTCCGTTGACCTTGTAGCATCCTATCAAGGTAAACCAGCTATCATCGACTTCAAGACGTCTACGAAGCTTAAGCGTCTAGACTGGATCGAAAACTACCTTCTACAGGCATCAATGTATTCGTTCATGCTCTGGGAAATGACTCAGATCCATCATCCTACAATCGTCATCGCTATTTCAGTGGAAGAAGAAGAACAAGCTCAGATCTTTGTTGAGAATGCATCTGATTGGATCTCGAAGGCTCGCGATCGTTGTAAGAGGTACCACTCCTTCTACGGCTAAATATATTTTTAGCCTTTGGAGGGTATTATGAAGAAGTTTTTAGCGTTATTTTTATTCTTAGTCGCATCGCCAGCATACGCATCGCAGTGCGATAATCTTTTTCCAACCGGCAAAGAGATTGTAGTTCCAGATACTGTTACTCTCTGTAGTGAGTTCTTCGTAACAATATTCGACACTAAGAACAACGCTAATGTGCTTTCCTCTGAAATAACCACCCCACGTACCAATAAGGTAGTTCGTAAGAACGACTTCCGTGCTGATAGCCGTGTTACAAAAGGTCCTACACCAGAAGATTATACTAACACTGGTTACGACCGCGGTCATATGACACCAGCTGCTGACTCTAACTCAGATAAGCAGATGTCAGAAACATTCCTGATGACCAATATGACTCCACAGCTACCATCCGTTAATCGTGTAGCCTGGAGAATGTTAGAAGATCGCGTCCGCTCAGTACCATTCACATATGTCATCACTGGTGCCGTATATCAGTATCCAGCTAAGACGATTGGTAAGAACAAGGTACCTGTTCCAGTAGCACTCTATAAGATTGCGTACTTTGCAAGCGGTAACCGTGCTGTCTATTATGTTGAAAATCTTGATAAAGCCAAAGTCCTCACTATGACGGTCGAGGAGATAGAGCAAAAAGTAGGTTTCGACCTTCCGTAAAATTAGGGCCTTCGGGCCCTTTTTTTTTGAAATAACGGTTGATGTTTTTCTCAAAAGAACTTATAAGAAGATATAAGATGAGGAGAACGGAAATGTTTTCGATCGCTGCCTTTGAGTCTGACGAAGAATTCTCGGTTGAAGCTGAGCGTGAGCTCTGGGACGGCTACGTTGCCTATCTTGACGAGCAGGCAGACCGTGCTGCTTATGAACGTATGGTGGAGATGTAAAATGCAGACGATTACTTATTGGGAAGTTGTTGAAGATACGCTGGAAGGTACCTCACATATTGTGGCTAACTTTCGTGACGGGTACTATGCCTCTAGTTTCTGTGGTAAGAACTCGTACTACCGCGCCCGTAAGTGCGAACTAGTTATTTTCGACAACGTTGAAGATTTTGAAAATAACGATCTCGAAAATGTTCGTAAGCGCGCATTGGCCAAGCTGACCGGTGCCGAAATAAGGGCTCTCGGGCTAAAATAATAGTTGCCGTTTTTCTGAAAATAACCTATAAGAAGTTATAGAGTGAAAGGAAAGAGAAATGTTCAAGTACGTTGCTATGATCGCTGGTATCGCCATCACTTGCGTTCCGGAAGATGCTGGTATGCTTCGCTTCATTCTCCAGGGCGGCTTCGGCCTTGCTCTGTTCGGTCTCGGCGTCCTTCTCGCTCTCGATGAAGCAGAATAATGCGCATTCAACAATTCAAAGATATGAACTTTGATGGTCATCACCTGGTCGGATTCGTCTGGCCGGTGGTGTCCTCACGTACCGGTGAGAGTTACAAAGTTCAGCTGACCGATCTCGGATTCGCATGCAACTGTACAGCCGGTTCTATGCGCGGTAAGTGCAAGCACGCTCAGCAGATTCACGACCAGCTCATTGCGGATGATCCCCTTCCACCTGATCTTTTTTAAAATAACAGTTGACTCTTTATCAAAAAGAGCCGATAAGAAGATATAGGATGAAAAAGAGGAAGTAAAAATGATCAAGGTTTATCAGTTTCACCTCAACGACCTGGAAATGTTTCAGCTGCGTGCTGAAGGCTGGGAAAGCGAAAACGTCAAGATCCGCGCTTACGGCCGCAAGAGCCTCGGTAAGGTTGAAGACGTCAACATGGAATACTACACCCACGTTGCTAACGTCTACACCAATGACAAGGAAGTTGCTTTCCGTGAGATGAACCTCTGGGAAGAAGTGAATATGGTTGAAACCTTCGGCGACTGCTACTCGATGTCGGTCGGCGACGTTCTCGAAATGGAAGACGGTTCGCGCTTCATCTGCGCTAACTTTGGCTTCACTGCTCTCTAAGGAATTTACAATGTTTGATTTCTATCTCATCACTTCGGTTATCGTTAATATTCTTCTTTTCCTTATGTGGAAGAAGAACAACCTGCTCAACTTCTCGATCAAGGTGCTCCTGCTCCTGCTGTCTGTCAGTGGCACGCTGGTTATCATCAATAACTATCATCTGGTCGGCTAACATGATCAACCCTCATGCTGCACAGGTGTGGTCGCACATGTACAAGAGCTGGATTCGTAATAATCCGGAACTGGCTCTTGAACGTGTTGAGAAGTTCGTTACCGAAGCTAAGGCTGCTGGTATGATGCTCCGCTATCATGAATCTGAACACTACGTTGACATCATCGCCGCGCGTGATGAAAAGTACCTCGAAGGGGAGTATGCATAATGATTACCAATGAATGGATCCTCTACACCGACTATCTCGCGCAGCGTAGTAAGTGGAATACAGATGAATGCCGCTTTTGGTGTCAGAGCGGCATGAAGCTCGAGTATATGCTTGATGGCAAGATCATTAAGCGTAAGGATGGTGGATACCTCATCGGCCAGGAACATGTCGACAACGATCGCGAATGGGCCGAAAGGATGAATCGTCCTCGGGAATATTCTGATGATGATGTGGGTAAGATTCACGTCTGGAATGAAGAGCGTGATGAATACGATGTCATCGATGCTTCAAACTACTACATTCGTATGAATCAGAAGCTGTTCGACAAGTATGTTGAGCTGAAGGACACCGTTCAGGTAGGCGACTTTGTCCGCTTCAGTGGTTCGAAGGGCTACAAGTGGCGTAAGATCATTGAGATCAAGGGTAATACTCTGTTCGGTCAGTGCGCTTCTAAGCCTGATGACTCTGGTCTCGTATTTCATTCCAGCGACAACGGCATCCTGACTGCCGTGGAAGTTGTTCGTAACGGACAAAAGATCTTTTACTGAAAATACCTGTTGCACTTATTATCAAAATAAGCGATAAGAAGTTATAGGATGAAGAAAAGGAAGTAAAATGATCACCGTCGATCTCACTCAGATCCCCGCTATCTCTGCTGACGATGCTTATGTACTGTCTGGTGTAGAAGCTGCTGATTTCAATCAGCCTGGAATCTATCACATTCTTATCGGCTCGCGTGGTGAGATCGAAGAATTCGAATTTCTCGGCGATGCTACTTCTATCACCTTCCCTGAAAAGGAAGAGCTGATCAATGGCTATGATGCGAATGATGAAGAAGATCGCGCTGAGTACGCTGAACTCATCGAAGAGTTCTACGGTATCGGTATCGAAGAGGATCATGTCAACTTCGGTTACGCTGAAGAAGGTTATGACATTTATCTTCGCATTTAACAGTTGCTTTTATTCTGAAAATAACTTATATCTTAGATATTGAAACAGTGAAGAAGGAAATACATTATGTCACATGAACTCGAATTCGTCAATGGCCAGGCTCAGATGGCTTATGCTGGTGATGTTCCTTGGCACGGCCTTGGCGTTAAGGTCTCGAACGACCTGACTCCGGAACAGATGCTCAAGGCCGCCGGCCTCGATTGGACCGTTGATCCTGTTGAACTCTTCGCCGAAGTTGGCGGCAAGCAGCTTCCTACCGGTCACCGAGCTCTGGTTCGTTCGACCGATCAGAAGGTCATCGACGTCATCACCAATGACTGGAATCCGGTTCAGAATGACGAAGCGTTCGAATTCTTCAACGACTTCGTTGCTCACGGTGACATGTCCATGGAAACCGCTGGTTCGCTCAAGGATGGTAAGATCATCTGGGCTCTGGCGAAGGTCAAGGACTCGTTCGACCTGTTCGGTGGTAAGGATCGCGTTGATGCGTATCTTCACTTCACTAACCCTCACCAGTACGGTCAGTCGATCGACGTTCGTTTCACTCCGATCCGTGTCGTCTGCAACAACACTCTGACCCTGTCGCTCAACACCAAGTCGAAGAACATGGTTAAGGTTTCGCACCGCCGTGAATTCGACCCTGAGCAGGTCAAGGAAGCTCTCGGTGTTGCCAAGCACAAGCTCGCCAAGTACAAGGAAATGGCTGAGTACCTGTCGCAGAAGCGCTACAACAACGAAAACGTTGTCGACTACTTCAAGCGCGTCTTCCCGGTTCTGACCACCAAGGTTGATTCGAAGAAGGAACTGTCGAATTCCGCTCAGCGTGGTATCGACATCGTCAAGTTCGATTCGCAGCCTGGTGCTGAATTCGGTAAGGGTAGCTGGTGGGAAGCGTTCAACGCTGTGACTTACATGACCGACCACGAAATCGGTCGCTCAGTCGATGCTCGCCTGACCTCGGCTTGGTATGGTGCTAACAAGAACCTCAAGACCAAGGCACTGGAACTCGCAGTGGAAATGGCCGATGCAGCGTAATTATACCGCTGCTGATGTGAAGAGCTACAGGGATGAAAATTCCTGTAGCATCTTCGAGGCCAAAGCTCACTTCGAGAAGAAGTTCTTCCTCGATATGATCAGCGAAGTCCGTCTCACTGGTGATATGAAGCTCCTTATCGATATCGTATGTGAGCTTGTTGAAAGGACACGGTTCCAATGAAGCCGAAGATTGCTTATCTGATTGACGAAGGGTCGTATTGGGGTAATCCACCGGATTGGAAGTTCTACTCTGAAGAAGAGTATAACCGAGACGATCCAGTTAGAGCTCCTACAAGGCGTATTGTGTATTGGGAGGTAGATAATGGAACCGCCGATTGATGAAATTGAAGGTATCATCGAAGAAGGATATGCCAAGATGATGCTCGGATTCTATAAGCTGCGTACATCTGGTCAGTATCAACGCGAATATGATTCTATCGGCCATGTTATCGGTCTGCTCATGGAAGATCGTCAACACATTCGTAAGACATATAAGGTGGAACTATGACAACGCTCTATGATGGATCATATCAAGATGTAGCTAATCGGTTACGTGATGACGAACTCATCTCATTAAAGCTCGTCAATAATGCAGCTGACATGATTATGCGTTATGGTGATGCACTCAAAGAGATTGTCGATGGTTATAATTATTATAATGGAAGCGCAGAGTACTTCGCGAAGATCGCTATAAGAGCGCTTCACAATGAGGAAAACACGTAATGCTTGCTACCTATCTTATTGTCGCAGCGATCATCGTTGCATATTTCTTCTACTACGCTGGTAAGTGGGAAAAGCCACCAAAGGGCGAATGGCAGTTCTTTGATGATCAGCTTGACGTAATCAAATTTGGACTTCTAGCTGCTCTTTTCTGGCCGGCGGTACTCACTATTATCATCGTAGTTGGACCGTTTGTTTTGTTCTTCCGGCTCGGAGTTAATAAGCGCGAAAAGATCAATGCTAAGAAAGCAGTTGATTCTAATTCGTAATTGCATATAATGACAATGTAGTCACAAACTACTATAACATGTTTTGAAAGGTGTTTAAATAATGAATCCTCTTATTATGATTGGTGGCGCTGCTGTTCTCGGCCTCATCGGTATCTCTCTCTTTCTAGCCGTTATTTGGCGTCGAGTTGTTCCTACCAACATGGTACATATCGTACAGTCATCTAAGTCGACTGTTTCATATGGTCGTGGTCAGTCAGCTGGTAATACTTACTATGAGTTTCCAGCGTTTATTCCAATCGTTGGTGTGACTGTCACTCAGTTCCCTGAGTCAGTATTCGACCTTAACCTGAAGGACTATGATGCTTACGACGTTGATCGTCTGCCATTCCTAGTCGATGTTCGCGCGTTCTTCCGCGTCAGTGATTCACAGATTGCTGCACAGCGTGTTTCGAACTTTGCTGAACTTCAGGGTCAGCTAGGTGGTGTTCTTCAGGGTGCTGTTCGTTCGGTTCTCGCTCAGTATACTCTCGACCACATCATGTCTGATCGTGCTACGCTTGGTAAGCAGTTCTCTGACGTAGTTGACGCTGGTCTGAAGGAATGGGGTGTATCGACTGTTAAGACTATCGAGTTCATGGACATTCGTGACGCTCGTGACTCACAGGTCATTCACAACATCATGGCGAAGAAGAAGTCCTTCATCGAGATGGAAAGCCGTATTGAAGTTGCCAATAACATGCAGGCAGCTGAAACTAAGGAAATCGAAGCTAAGCGTCAGATCGCTCTTTCGAACACCGAAGCTCAGCAGCAGGTAGGTATTCGTAACGCTGAGATGGAAAAGACCGTTGGTATCGCCAAGGAAAAGTCCAATCAGGAAATCCAGCTCGAAGCTAAGACTACTACTGAACGTCAGATGGAAGTTCGTAAGGTTGAAGAAGTTAAGACCGCTGAAATCGCTCGTGATGTTGCTGTCGTTAAGGCAGAACAGGACAAGTCGGTTCAGGTTGTTAACGCTGAAGCTGAGAAGGAAGCTACTGCTACTATCGCTGCTGGTAAGCTAGACGCTACCAAGAAGGACGCTGAGGGTATTGCTGCCGTTGGTACTGCAAAGGCTGAAGCTGAGAAGGCTATGCTACTTGCACCAGTCAACGCTCAGATGGTCCTAGCTAAGGAAATCGGCGGTAACCAGGGCTACCAGGCTTACCTCATCGAAGTTCGTAAGGTTGAAGCTACTCAGGCCGTTGGTGTTGAGATGGCTGCTGCTATGGCTAAGGCTGATCTCAAGGTCATCGCCAACTCTGGCTCAGTTCAGAATGGCGTAGCCTCACTCGGCGACATCTTCACGCCAGCTGGTGGTACTTCGATCGCTGGTATGCTAGAAGCTCTCTCACAGACTGATTCTGGTAAGGCTCTCATCGATGGCGTAACTGCTAAGCTCGGTGGTGCACCAGCTAAGCCTGCTAAGAAGTAATTCTAGCTAAGCTAAAGATTAGGAGGTGGGTCTTCGGATCCCCTCCTTTTCTGTGGCCATTTTAATCAAAGTCATTATATATAATAAGGTACAGTGGATAGACCGCCGTACGTGATAGCCTCAAAGGAGTTTTGAGCAATGGAAGATTGGAATGATGATCTTCGCGGTCCTAAGATGTCGACCGCAACTGGTCGCGTTATCTACAAGTACCAAATGCCGGTTCTAGAGGAATTTGAGATGACTCTTCCTCAGAACGCAGAAATTATTCGCGTCCAAGACATGGATGGTTATTTCTGGATGTGGGCAGTGGTTAATACTGATGCACCTACCGAAACCCGAAAATTTAGAGCTTTTAAGACTGGCGCCAAGATTCCAGATGGCTTGGAACTTCGCTATGTTGGCTTCTGTGCTGTGTTCGTTCAGATGGAACTCGGCCTCTATATCTTCGAGGTGATGTAATGCGTGTTGGTAGTCTTCCCCAAGACATGGGCCTCATTGATCTCTCTCCTTCGGAGATGATGTTCTGGATGTATTGCCCGATCAAGATTCCGTACGGCCAGATCGTGCTACCTGCAAACCTCAATCAGTTTAAGCCGATTGTCGAAAAGGTTCTCGAGAACGAATACGTTGGTGCCTCTTACATGTATATCACGGCTAAGACTCTTTGGGTTAGTGGTGATTACATTGGAAATCGTCCTGGTTGGCATATTGATGGCTTCGGTACGGATGATATCAATTACATCTGGTGCGATCGTGCTCCTACTGAATTCATCTATGGCGACTTTGGTATCTCGGATGACTGCGAACAGTCGATGAAGGATATGGAAGCACTTGCTGAGAATAACGAATCGGTTTTCTTTCAAGATAAGCATCTCCTGCGACTCGATAATACCGTGATCCATCGGAGTCCGGTTATGTTTGCTCCTGGAATGCGCTCATTCGTAAAGATTTCGATTTCGAAGAACGTCTACAATCTGGAAGGTAATTCGATCAACCATGAACTGGGTGATTTTATCGACTATCAGCCTAGGAATGTGTCGCGTAACCACCCTGCAATTTAACAGTTGATAATTTTTAAAAACTAAGCTATAAAATATTTAAGGGGATAGACCTCTTGAACAATCGACTCAAAGGAGTTTTGAGCAATGGAAAAAGAATTTGATCTTCTCGTCTTTATCGGTCGCTTTCAGCCGTTCCACGTGGAACATAAGCGTATCATCGATATCGCTCTCGAAAAAGCCAAGCACGTTCTAGTGCTGGTCGGTAGCGCAGGAAAGCCTCGTACCGTACGAAACCCATTTACATTTGACGAACGCAAGGGTATGATTAACGGTGCATTCAACTGCAATGGTGGTCGTCAGTGCCGCCTAATCATCAAGCCTCTCTTCGACAAGACCTACAATGATGTTGCTTGGATCAATCAGGTTCAGCACATTGTCAAGGAAACCGCTCTGGATGCCGTTAATAACTTTGGCTTCCGTGCTAGCGGTCTGTCGAATGCTAAGATCGGTCTGATCGGCATGTCGAAGGACAACACGTCTTATTACCTTAAGATGTTCCCTCAGTTCGAATCGGTCGACGTGCCGATGACTCGAGTGATGCATGCTACTGCTATTCGCGAGGGCTTCCTCAGCGGTACTATGCAGAAGCACGAACTGTTCGCCAACGAGCTGACTCCGAACGTTGCTAATTTCATGTTTGAAGATTTCAAGCACACCGATGCATATGCACAGCTACAGCGTGAACTTGAACATGTCCGGGCGTACAAGAAGGCTTGGGAAGCGGCTCCATATCCCGTCAAGCATATGACGGTTGATGCTGTTGTCGAGCAGAGTGGCCACGTACTGGTTGTGAAGCGTCGGGCTGAACCCGGCAAGGGTCTCTGGGCTCTCCCTGGCGGCCACCTGGAAGTCGATGAGACTCTGGTTGATGGTGTCATTCGCGAACTTCGCGAAGAAACCAAGATCAAGGTTCCAGATCCAGTGCTCCGTGGTTCGATTCATGCAACCAATATGTTTGATGATCCTCATCGTTCGAACATCGGTCGTGTGATCACGTTTGCCGCTCATATCAAGCTGGCTGACGATACGAAGCTTCCTAAGGTCAAGGGTGCTGATGATGCTGAGAAGGCTGTATGGCTTCCTATCGGTGACGTTAAGGAAGAAATGTTCTTCGACGATCACTTCCACATTATCAACCACTTCCTGGGGCTCTGAACATGCAGAAATATGCAATAAGTGATAAAGTTTGGGTTAACTATCCATACGCTTCATTAAAGCCCTATATCGGAACAGTATTAGAGTTTGCTGGAGAGCCACATAACACCTATCGTGTTTCAATGGATAATGCAGTACACTATAGCCCGTGGCTTAGTGAAGATAATCTAACTCTGCTAACACAATATGAATTGGACTTTGATCATGTCTGATATTTTTAATACGCTTAATCAATTCGAGAATGCATTGATTACTGCCTGGACTTATGATACCAAATTGGATCTTCAGGAAGATTATATTTCTTCAACACAGATGAAAAGATGTGATGAATATCATGCTAAGTGCCGGCAACTCAAGGTAGATCTTGTTGCTGAACTCAAGGAGCTGATGGAGTTGGCTAATGGTTAAGGTTGTAGGCCGAGATGAACAAGCAGTAAAGCGAATTACATGTAAGTCATGTGCTTCCATTCTTGAATATACTCTTAATGAAGTTAAGAAGTATAGCAGTACAGATTGGTCTGGTGGTCCGGATGGTCATGAATGGATTGATTGTCCAACTTGTGGCAACGAAGTTATCATTAGGAGCTGGTAATGTTGAAGCGAGTCAAAGGTAACCTAATCGATCTGGCTGAAGCTGGTGAATTCGATATCATTGTTCATGGATGCAATTGTCAGAACACAATGGGCTCGGGTATCGCGCGTGAGATGCGTGAACGTTACCCTGGTGTTTATCAGGCTGATACACTTGCAACAAAGCAATGGAAGAATCCCGTTGCTAAGCTGGGGAACTTTAGCACATACTCTACTGTCCATAACAATCATGTGTTCGTAGTCATTAACGCATACACACAGCTTCATTTCATGCCTCGTGGTGTTGATCATTTTGAATATGAAAGCTTCTATCTCATTCTGAAGAAGCTGGAATCGTTCGAAGGATTGCGCTTCGGCTTCCCGTATATTGGTATGGGTCTAGCTGGTGGTAACTCAGAACGCATTATGGGTATGCTTGAAAACTTTGCTAAGAAGATTGCAGAAAAGGGTGGAACCGTCACCTTAGTCGAATTTAACGGTTGATTTAATCTCAAAAGTATACTAGGTTTAATCATCAGCTGGAAAGATAGACTTTCCAAGCTCACAGAAAATAGAGGAGTTCTATTATGCACAATATTATTCTTAACGCAGATAGCTATAAGTACAGCCAGTTCAATCAGTACCCTGAAGGCACCGAGTACGTTTATTCGTATATTGAGAGCCGCGGCGGTAAGTTCGATGAGACTGTATTCTTCGGTCTTCAGGCATTCATCAAGGAATATCTGACTACTCCAGTCACTATGGATATGATTGACGAAGCAGAAGCTATCATCACCGCACATGGCGAGCCCTTCAATCGTGAAGGTTGGGAATATATTGTCCGTGAGCATGGTGGTATTCTCCCTGTACAGATCATGGCAGTTCCGGAAGGTACAGTTGTACCTGTCAAGAACATTCTGGCCTCGATCATCAACACCGATCCGAAGTGCTACTGGCTGACGTCGTTCCTCGAAACTGCTCTCCTTCGTGCCGTATGGTATCCTACTACGGTTGCTACTAACAGCCGTGAAATCAAGAAGGTAATTCTCGATGCTCTCGAACGTACCGGTACTCCTGCCGATATCGACTTCAAGCTTCATGACTTTGGTGCTCGTGGGGTTAGTAGTCTCGAAAGCGCGGGAATTGGCGGAGCAGCCCACCTCGTTAATTTCATGGGCACGGATACCGTTGAAGCTCTGCTATTTGCTCGTCGTTACTACAATGCTGATATGGCTGGCTTTTCTGTTCCTGCAATGGAGCACTCAACTGTAACCAGCTGGGGCCGCGAAAACGAAGTTGCTTCGTATCGCAATATGGTTAAGAAGAACGGTAAGCCTGGTGGTATCGTCTCGGCTGTATCGGATAGCTATGATATCTTCAATGCATGTAAGCTTTGGGGTACTGAACTCAAGCAGGACATTCTCGACTCTGGCGCGACCCTCGTTGTCCGCCCTGATAGTGGTGATCCAGCTGCAGTCGTTCTCCGTTGTCTCCAGATTCTTGATGAGCACTTCGGTAGCACCATCAACGAAAAGGGGTTCAAGGTTCTGAACAACGTTCGTGTTCTCCAGGGTGATGGCATCACTATCGAATCGATTGGTCTGATTCTCGATACAGCTATCGCTAAGGGCTTCAGTGCTGACAACCTGGTCTTCGGTCAGGGTGGTGCATTGCTTCAGATCGTCAATCGTGACGATCAGAAGTTCGCTATGAAGTGCTCGGCTGCATTTGTCAATGGTAAGTGGGTCGATGTCTTTAAGGATCCTATTACCGATAAAGGCAAGCAGTCGAAGAAGGGCATTCTGGCTCTTATTCAGAATGATGAGGGTGAATTCATCACTTGTCGTTCACAGTACATCGATGCTGACTTTGAACGTAATGTTCTGCAGCTTGTCTTCATGGACGGCGCTGTATGGGCTGATCAAAACTTCGAAAGTATTCGTAAGCGCGCAAAGCTAAATTAATTTGCATCATTGCAGGGAATAGCGTATAAATAGGACGATGGAAGAAAAAGCTAAAGTCCTCTACGCTATTCCTTGCGCCTTCGGGCCACCGGATGATCTCGAAGAAGATAGTCTGTTTTTTCTTACCTTTAAAACAAAAGACGAAACAGAAGCATACAGGCTAGCTAGCTGTGTATGTGGAATTAAAGGAAAGAATGCCTTGGTTATAATTAGCGAGAATGGAGAAATATTTCAGTTGTAACATAAAATAATACTGGCATATTATAAAATTCGAGCTATATATAATTCAAGGGCGGTGGTTTCATCGTCCAATTTTTTCTAAAACAGCCTTTTTAGGGTTGCCGTTTATAACGAATGGGACTATAAGAAGGTATAAGGTGAACAGATTCGAAACGAAAAGTTCATCGTTCTTTGACATTGTTGGTTAGAGTATAGTGCTTACAGCGCTCGTACAAGCTGGGAAAGGTCCCGAAGGTACGAGCTAAGCATACCGTTAGGTCTTCGGTATGAGCTGAAAGCACTTAGACTTATTTTGTGAGCGCTGAAGATGTAAGGGTGGTGAGGTTCCTCCTCCTGCGGTATGGACAGGCATTCATCGCTGGTTCGAATCCAGCCAGGGTTCACATAATAAGTCTTATCTGGGAGAGGGCAAATGGCGAGCCGCCGCGTTTGGGGCGCGGAGACAGTGATTTCGAATATCACCTTCCAGACCAGTTTAATGGGTCGGTGGCGGAGTGGTCCAACGCAAGCGCCTGCAAAGCGCTAACACCGTGAGTTCGAATCTCACCCGGTCCTCCATTATATGTGCAGTAAGATCCTCTGTTGTGGGTCGGGAGCGACTATGGGCTTTCTTCGGTTGGTTCAATTCCAACACTGTACACCAAGTTTTAGGATCCTTACCGCATACCTTGTTTTGCTATAACAACCAAGCGGATCCTGTAGATTTTGCCTCTGCCGTTGGTATACGGAGACGGGTCTTCTAAACCTGTTATCGTCGGGTTCGATTCCCACCAGGGGCTCCAAAATATAAGTTGCATTAAATCACAAATGGGCTTATAAGAAGATATGAAGTTAGTAAAACATCTTGAAGAGCGGGGTATGAATCCTAAGCTTTATAACTTGCAAAAGAGTTATTCTGCTTCTGTGATCACCTTCTATCTCTGGAACCTTTCTGGTCAGCTTGTTGGGTATCAACAGTACAGGCCGAATAAGACAGAGAAGAAGAATAATAGCCCGAAAATGTCTAGGTATTTTACTTACCTTAAGCGTGATATGGATGGTGTTTTTGGTTTAGAATTGCTTGATTTTAATCAGAAAACAATCTATATCGTAGAAGGTGTTTTTAAGGCTGCGGTGTTACATCGTTTAGGATTTAACGCTCTTGCAGTTCTTACAAATCATCCGAAGCGTCTGAAGCCTTGGTTTCGTATTCTTCGTGCGCAGGGTTGGAACCTTGTTGCGATCGGAGATAATGATCCTGCAGGTCAAAAGCTAGTTAATACATTAAAGAGTGGCTTTTTATCTCCAGTTGATCTAGACGAAATGAAGGACGAAGATATTTTAAGTTTACTCCGCGGGTGTAAGGCACCGTAAGTCGGCAGATATAAATGGCCTGTTAGCTCAATCGGGAGAGCACCGCACTGTCCATGCGGAGGTAATCGGATCGAAACCGATACAGGTCGCCATTTCATTGGCATGTAGTCTTCTAGGTGAAGGCGCTCCGCTGTTAACGGAGATTGAGGTTGGTTCGAATCCAACCATGCCAGCCAGTTTTAGAGTTGTTACAGCAAAACACTACGCTTAAACAATGGATGTCTTAGCGGACAAAAACAACTCTGTAGATTTTAGGATCAGTTCAGCACTTTTACTTAACGGTAAAGTTTTTGACTCTTGGTCAAAAATGACTAGGTTCAATTCCTGGAAAACAAAATGATCCTGTAGAATTTAAATTTGGAACGGTTCAGCAAACAACCTTATTGGTAGCTCAATGGTAGAGCATCTGACTTCAACTCAGACTGTAGCAGGTTCAAATCCTGTCCAAAACAAACGTTCCAGTTTTTAGTCGATCCGGAGTAATTAACCGGAAAGACAGTCACAAGGTTCATTATACGGTAGGAGTAATTAACCAACCCAAAATGACCTTGCTTCGTTCGTCTAGTGGACAGGACACTCCCGTGTGGGAGTAACATGGGTTCGAATCCCATACGAAGGTTCACGACTTTTTAGATGAGTGCATATTGGATTACGCCGTAAAGCATAGTTAGACGCCATAGCCTCTTTCTAATGTGATGTGCATTCATCTAAAAAGTTGTATAAATAGAATAACGCCGGTATAGCTCAGCAGGTAGAGCAGTTGCCTTGTAAGCATCAGGTCAGGGGTTCGATTCCTCTTGCCGGCACCAGAATTGGGGATATAGCTCAGATGGGAGAGCGGTAGCTTTGCAAGCTTCAGGTCCAGGGTTCGATCCCCTGTATCTCCACCAGAAAGTAAGTTGATATGACAACAGTTGATCTTTTAAACAAATTGCTTTATATGATGAAAGCAAGGACGGCGACCGAAGAGGAAGCTAAATTGATCCTGATGTTGTGTCAACATATAAACAGCCAGTCACTCGACGATACTGGTGCCTGACGAGGCTTGGGGACAGTATAACGTTGCGAAAGTAATAACCTGCTCCACCAATATTAGACCTGCTCGTGGGAGCTAGTGCACTGAGACGGATTCGACTTCCGTAGGTCTTCTATCAATAACGGGGCGCCAGATGGGTGCTGACTCTGCCCTTGCACGGCGGAAGACGGGGTTCGATTCCCCGGCGCTCCACCAAGTTTAAATGCCTCTGTAGCTCAGCTGGTAGAGCAGTGGATTGAAGATCCACGTGTCAGGAGTTCGAATCTCTTCGGGGGCACCATTTATTAAAACCCTGCATGGGCGGCTAATAAACAGCTAGTAAAATCCATGCATATATTTTTGCTCTCGTAGGCCAATTGGTAGAGTCGACGGTTTTAGGTACCGTACAGTGTGAGTTCGAGTCTCACCGAGAGCACCAAATTTAACCGGATAGAGTATCCGGTTTTTATAAATAGCTTCCGAAATGGAGGCTATTATGTTATTTGAAAATGCTACTACATATACGAAGCAAGGTGATATCGGTGAAGCACGCGCGATATACGAGTATACCAGGTTAGGGTATACAGTTTCACGTACTATATTTGATAGTGCTAGATATGATCTTATTATCGATGATGGTACGAAATTATTAAGAGTGCAGGTTAAAACTAGCACGTATGAAACAAAGAGTGGTGCGTTTGAGGTTGGTGTAAAGACTTCAGGTGGTAACACAAGAGAGAATACAGTTCGTCTAAGAGACGAAAACGACTATGATGTGTTGTTCGTATTAACTTCTAGTAATCGCTGTTGGAGTATACCAGCAAAGGAACTAGGTACAGCGAGATATACTATCACAGTTGGCGGTAATAAATACAATGAATACGAAATAATTTAAGGGTGTGTTGGCACTATGGCGTGTGTGCCCCGAGACTGTAAATCTCGTCCCATGTGGTAAACAATGTAGGTTCGACTCCTACCACACCCACCAATATAACGCGGGCATGGCGTAGAGGTAACGTACCTGGCTTCCACCCAGGGGTCTCCAGTTCGATCCTGGATGTCCGCACCAGTTTAAGTCCTGTTAACGTGACAGGCACATATTGAGACGAAAGTCTCTCCGAGTTGCGCGGTAGTGTAGCGGCTAACATACTAGGTTCATACCCTAGAGCCGGAGGTTCGAGTCCTCCCTGCGCCACCATTTAATGCCCTAGTATCCCCCTCCGCTACGAACGGAGCGAAAGGTAACTGGAACTAACATGTAGGTTCGAATCCTACCTAGGGTACCATTTTCGGGAAGTAGATCAAGTGGTAGATCACCTGCTTTGGGAGCAGGGGGTTGCAGGTTCGAGTCCTGTCTTCCCGACCAAGTTCTTTTCCTTGTTTTGAATCGTAAAACAAGGTGGTGGATGCAGGATCCTAGTGGTCCGGCCCTTAGTTTCCGGATCTAATAAAACCGGCCAGTTTATAGGAGTGTGATATGAAACGTATGTATCCAGATGATGGTGGGCTAAAAGAGCCAGTGCGCAATTTTAGTGATACGCCAAGCGTTGTTAAGATACTTGTCGAACACTTCACAAAGAATCGAAATGTCGGCTCACCGGACAATAGATAGCATGCATCCAAGCTGCTTGGGTATAATGCAGGTGACGAGTAATGCGGTGCTCTGCTCGTAAAATCTAATTTACATCGCATTATATCGGTGAGGGAAAATGGTAATCCGCAGGTCTCCAAAACCTTGAAAACTCAGTTCGATTCTGAGCACCGATGCCAGTTTCAGCCGCGGTGGCTGGATAAAATAACCGTAAAAGGATAGGTTATGTATGAAGAAGCAAAGCAAGCAATTTTAAATTCGAGCCCGCAGTCTTCCGTCTACATTGGTTGTGACTCGATTCGTTATAAAAAGAATGGTCAGTGGCATGCGAAGTATTCCACAGTGATCATCGTTCATATGGATTCGAAGAAGGGTTGCAGACTCTTCCACGATTCAGTAGACATGCCAGACTACGGTAACTTGAAGCAACGACTTCTTAACGAAGTTAGCTTTGCCGTTACTGCAGCAACTGAAATCCTAGATGTTGTTGGTGATCGCCATATGGAGATCCATCTCGACATCAATCCGAACCCAAAGCATAAGTCAAACGTTGCCGTTAAGGAAGCGCTCGGCTGGGTCAAGGGTTCGCTTAATCTAGATGCTAAGATTAAGCCAGCATCGTTCGCTGCTACTCACGCAGCTGACCATGCTGTAAGGCATCTCAACTAAGATTAATCTCCATTCCTTGTATTCTTCAGTTGCATCTTTCTAGAAAAGAGCATATAAGAAGGTATAAGGAATGGAGATTATCGTGATCAAGTTCGATTATATCAACCTTACTGGCCTCTCTGAGGAAACAGTTCTCGAGAATTCTCGTGATCATGTAAAGTATATGAATGACCGCTTCGGCGAAGAGATCTATACGTTGCAAGAAGCTGTCGATTCTGTTATCGCAGCGGCTGTTGAATACAATCAGGGAGCTTGATGATGTTTGAAGTTATTCTTACGAATATGGGTTATTCGATTTACGAAGGTCCTTGCCGCGTTTCGGCGATCGGTAAGGCAACTCTGAGTGGATTTGAAGCTACTGTTCTCAAGGATGGTCAATACTTCGCTTCCTACAGCCCTATTAGCGGCTGGAAGGCTTAATACATTTTCATGCCGGTGTCGACTTCTGGTGAGGCCACCTGCTTTACACGCAGTCTAAGGTGAGTTCGATTCTCACCACCGGTACCAGTTTATGAAGTATTATACAGACAGAAAACGCCATCTCGTATGTGTTCCTTATTCAATAGAGAACTTGCACGAGATGGCTCGTTGTCTCGGTATTAAGCGTTGTTGGTTTCATAGAGACCACTACGACATACCGAAGAGTCGTATAACTGAGATTGAAGCTCAATGCATTATAGTCTCCTCGAAAGAAATAGTTGCTATTATTCGCAGTTGAAGCTATATAATGTCTATGAGTGAGTTTTATAACAAATGTGCTGAATTGTTAGGCACAGAATACAATTGTGAATCTTTTAAGTATCCATATCGTACTAGATGGAACAACAGAACACCCGGTTCTGGTCGTTATCCTGGTTTCGGTATTATACGTAAGTTCGGTAATAAGATACATGTGGCTCTTCAGAGACCAGTATCTCATCACGGGATATACGACACGGAAAAAGAGGTCTTGCAATTATTACAAGACTTGAATATAAAGAAGTAAGAGTTCATTCCCTAGGGGCCCTATTGGTAGGGGCACTTGGCTGTTAACCATGTCGTTGTAGGTTCGAATCCTACCTAGGGAGCCAGTTTTATCCGCCCTGAATCAGGTGACTAGCTGTCCCGGGAGTTTTTGCAAAGAGGTTCGAAACTCAGAGTAAAGGCTAAAAGCAGCGAGCTGGGATCGTTACCCAGGGGTGGGCCAATTTTATCTTCGGGTGACAATTTATTGGGTCGTAACACGCGTTAGCGACAGTGAGGGAAGGACTCACCCCGAAGGCCAAGTTTATGGTGGTTGAGGTGTTAATGGATACATGCAGGACTGTGACTCCTGAGTTGCCGGATCGTTACCGGTCGACCACCCCAGTTTTGGTTCTATAGTTAAATGGTATAACGGGTCCCTGATAAGGACTTGTCGGAAGTTCGATTCTTCCTAGAACCACCAAGTTTGACTCTGTAGCATAAAAGATCCGACGGGATGACTAAATGCGCCAGATACCGACGAGAGTAGTAGTACTTAAATGCTCTCGCCGATGAACAACAGAGCTGAGGTGCAAACCCTCCAGAGTCACCAATGTTTAATGCGGGCGTAGCGTAATGGGTTGCGCGTCTGGTTGCCAGCCAGAAGGTAGGAGTTCGATTCTCCTCGTCCGCACCATATCCGGCTGTCCTCTAAATGGACTTAGGAGGCCTCCCTTTCAAGGAGTACAATGCGGGTTCGAGTCCCGTCAGCCGGACCAGTTTGCTGTTATTGATCGATGAAACCCTGGAATGATTGGGATAACATTGGTTGGTCTAGCGTAGTCGTAAGCATGGAAATATTCGATATTCGTTTATTCGATAGGTCGTGATCAATGTGGTCGCTGTAACGGGCAGCAATTTTAATCAAGCCTGTATGCTAACAGTATCCGGGCACCCGTGGCATCCAAGGTGCACCTTATCGAGACAAGCAGTGAAGTAGGTAAGGAAAGTGCGTGGTCACTGTATACGGGTATGTTATTTTGGCCCCGTCGTCTAATGGCTAGGACCTCTGTTTTTCAGGCAGAAGAAGACGGATCGAAACCGTTCGGGGCTACCATATTACATTCCTCGATCGTCTAACGGTAGGACAACAGACTCTGACTCTGTTTATGTTGGTTCGAATCCAGCTCGGGGATCCAATTTCATTGCTCCTTCGTCTAAAGGTAGGACAGGTGGTTTTGATCCATCTAATTGGGGTTCGAATCCCTGAGGAGCATCCATTTATTAACAACGTGAAGGACTATACTATGACTGATAATGTTTCCGCTGAACAGCTTCGCCAGTTTATCGAACGCGTCGAGCGTCTTGAAGAAGAAAAGAAGGGCATCTCTGACGACATTAAGGATGTCTACGGTGAAGCTAAGGCTACCGGTTTTGATGCAAAGATTATGAAGCAGATTGTTCGCCTACGTAAGAAGACTCGCGATGCTCGTATGGAAGAAGAAGCATTGCTTGAGACCTACAAGGAAGCTCTCGGCATCGATTAATTTAAAATAGTAGTTGCCTTATTTTCATTCCGAGCTTATAAGAAGGTATAAGGAATGGAGATAAGGCAATGGAAGTTTTCGTTTTGATGGGTGAATACGATTACGAATCGCATCACGTGCTGGGTGTTTATTCTTCGGAAGAAGAAGTGCGGAACGCACATGCAGTTTATGTTCGTGATCATGAACGCCATTTCGATTACTACTACTTTGAACGTCGTGTTCTCGGTTCGCCGGTTGACGATGTTGAAAACGGCGAGTATTTGTAAGTTTAACATGGACCATTAGCCCAGATTTAATATTTTAACGGACGCGTTGGACAATTGGTTGGTCCAGCAGACTCTTAATCTGCCGCAGAAATGCCTTGTGGGTTCGAGCCCCACCGTGTCCTCCAAATTTTATGTCGGGTATGGCATAGTTGCTGTCTTAGGGAGTCATGACCCAAAAGACGAATGGTGAAAATGCAGTTGATTCTAGATTTGCTGCAAGGTGCAATAACCTCCGCCCGACACCAATTTTACAAGTGACCGTTAAACGTACTAGACGGGATTGGACTATGTGCGTGACGATTGAGGAGAGACTCATACAGACTCATTATGCTAGTATTGCGACCTGTGGTTGCAAACACTGAAGGTTGAAGTCCTTGATGGAGTGAGGTCCCGGAAGCCGGTTCGAGTCCGGTTATTGGCTGTGGTTCGCTAAGGGATAAGCTGGTGGTTTGAATCCATCCCAGAGTAGACGTTGCAATATTAGCGTAATGAGTTTGTTATCTGTGTTCTTACCGGTAGAGATGTTTGAGATAGGATTGGCTGTCTATTCGGAAAGTTCTATTAGCAGAAGTAATCTTTGGAACTATCATGAAGATTACACAGTTTTATACCCCTGCGTAAGATGCATAAGAAACAGGGCGAGTAACTAAGCCTCGGACATGGCTGCACCGAGTAGATGATGGGGTAAGAAGCCCAAGTTGGCCACGAGATTCATAAACGGCAGCGTACCTAACCTATCCTAGGTAACATTGGATTAGGACATCGGGTGAGAATATTGAAGGCACTGGAGTTAGCTACTCTGGTAGTGCGCTTTATTTGAAACGGTGATGCTGCCACCAATATGGCCCGGTCGTCTAGTGGCTAGGACGTCTGGTTCTCAACCAGGAGAAGCGGGATCGAAACCCGTCCGGGCTACCATTTTATTTAAAAACATTAACTCTGCCAGGATACCAGCTTTCAGGTATAGGTTGCTCACGCGATATAAACATATTATTTGTACCGTTTGTTATCCATCGCTTACCATATGAATGGCTTTTCCACCCTTTAGCGTATCTTTCTTTCATTTCATTCGATCTACTCTTTTTAAACTCTTCGGTTTTATTTAGAGCAGCTCTAGTAGAAGAAAGCTTCGCGCGACCGCCATCAGTTAGAGTCGTACCCGATATACCTGTTAATGATTGAGATATTTTAATTCTCGTTGCTTCAGCAACGACATTACCTCTCGGCGCACCATCTAGGCCGTTTTCAGCAATTAAATTAGCCCAATCTTTAGATTCGACAATATTATTATCTAAAGAAAAATTTAAAGCAAAGTTATTACATACGTCTACATCATCAAAGCCCCATACATCGAGGGTTTGAATAAATTGTTTACCATGTTTATTGATGTGTCGTCGCCATAGCTTACCCGATCCATTATATTTAAACGGGTCGCGCGATGTAGTTTTACCGAAGTACTTAAGCTTGGTAATAGAATGCTGTTTGACGTAAAGATATATAATCATGCTAGTTGCTCCTATAAGCGCTAGAGTGGTTAGATGCGTCAACATCGTGAACCACATCTATTTATAATCTGGTTTCGATCTAGAAGGATTAAAATGCGGTATAGCGCATGCCAGTATTTCTATGGAGGGGTAACTCGCCAGGGTGCGGGCACCGCCTTGAAAGCGGTTGGAGCTTGAAAGACAGCTTGGGGATCGAGACCGCCACCCCTCCTCCACATCCAATGAGGTATATTATGAACATTAAGACATTTATGGTAGCAGCTGTGGCTGCTCTTTCAGTCGCTGCGTGCTGCAAGGCTCCTGCTCAGCAGGAAGTGGTAGAAGTACCGGGTAACGAAGCAGCTGCAAATGTTGAGCTAAACGAAGATGGCTCTGTTAAGGCTACAGAAGATGCTGCAGCTCAGGAAGCAGAAGCTGCTCAGGCTGAGGTAGAAGCTAAGTAATTTTCTAGTTGCACTTTTTATCAAAACTTCCTATAAGAAATGTACAATGGAGGTTGAGATGAAGACACGCAATCATATCGCTCGCGTTGCTTGGAAGTTTAATAAGCCTAAGGTTTATAAAGCTAAGAAGGGCAAGGGCTCTTATAACCGTCTGAAGAAGGTTTCGGTTAAGGATTATCGCAATGCTGCCTAATTCTAATCAAACCTATTCAGACGGTCATATGTTTTGCGAAGTTGGTCTCCCTAATGGTACAGTACAATGAACTACTATCTCGTAGAATGTGACTTTCCGAAAGCTAAGTTACGACATTATAAGAATTCACGCGTTGCAAGTTATACCCTAGAACAGTTGAATTTAACTGCAGGGTATACTAAGTATATGATTATCAGCGATAATGAACCTGTTGTTACACTTTCTGTTAAACGACAGTTCAACGTTGATCCTTTTGCGCCAGCAGATCAAGTGATCGGCCGACTCTCATAAGGTTGGCTTGGGTGGAGCGTTACCACCTGCTGGTACCATGGACCTGTAGCTCAATAGGTTAGAGCGCCCGACTTTTAATCGGGATATTCGAGTTCAAGTCTCGGCAGGTCTACCATTTTTGTGAGGAAATATGATTAAGATCTTTCTCGGATTTGCGGTAATTTATCTGTTGATTTATGCAGCGTATAAAGCTATCGTAAGTTTAGATATTGAGGAGCTTGAAAAGCTGTTAAAGAGCGCTCCCACTATCGCGCTGTGCGTTCTTGCAGCAGTGTTTGTTGTATCTTTTATCGTAATTAGTTTTTAATTGAAGGATTTTTATATAATGAATCGTTTTGCTAAGGTTGCCGTTCTCGTTGGTCTCATGGCTTCGGCCTCGGCTTGTACCCGTATTGAAACTGGCGAGGTCGGTGTTCGTATTGGCATGGATAAGCAAGTCCAGCAGGGTGAACTGCAGCCAGGTTCTCTGAATCAGGTTATGTTTGGTGACGTTCTTACGTTCCCTGTCAAGGACGTTCAGGTCGATATTGCTGATATGACTCCTCTGGCGTCAGATAACTCGACGGTCAAGGATTTCGATATGGCTATCGTATACTCGATCAACCCTGCGTCAGTTGCTGAACTGTACATCAATAAGAATCGTGGCTTCCATGCTACGACTGAAGAGGGTGATACCCTTCTTATGTACAACTACATTCGCCAGCTCGGCCGTAATGCTGCCTACAAGGTTGCACGTAAGTACGAATCACTGAAGATGGCTGATAACCGCGCTGAGATTGAACAGCTTGTTCGTCAGGAAATCGTTCAGCAGCTTGAAGCTGAAAAGCTCGGTGGCGCTATCAACGTTTCGCAGGTTCTGGTTCGTCAGATCCTCCCCGCTGACAACATCGTAGCCTCGGCTAACGCACTGGTTCAGGCTCAGAATGAGCAGAAGCAGAAGGAAGTCGAAGTTCGTACCGCTAAGCTCGAAGCAGAGCGTATTGCTGCTCTGAACGCTAACGCTGGTGCAACTAAGTATATGGAAGCGACTGCCATCGTTACGCTGGCTGAAGCTGTCAAGGCTGGTAAGGTTAACACCATTGTCGTTCCGTACGACTTCAAGGGTATCGTTAACGTAGGCCGTTAAGAGTTAATGCGGAGCCGATAAGCAGAGCGGCCTCTGTCCCCGCTTGGAAAGCGGAGGGTACCAGAAATGGTATTCGGATCGACCCCGAACGGCTCCGCCACTCATATTGGAAAGTCAAGCAGTTGGGTGACTGTCCTTGTTTGCTAAACAAAGGGAGCCTAGAAATAGGCTTGCGGATCGAGACCGCGGCTTTCCTC
>JACCDQ010611177.1_pt1 | contig 43580 bp, 53 predicted proteins | sample 7446031 | NCBI WGS metagenome assembly JACCDQ01 (sample SAMN15323442, study PRJNA562643) | freshwater metagenome | isolation source: river surface water | place: USA:Blue River Watershed | collected 2017-08-17 | reverse complement strand
GCACACGCACAGGCGGAATGATAACGCCGGCGGTTGTTGGTACCCAGACCCCTGCAAGCACAACTCTTTTGAATTTTGTGGCTTGGCGCACGAACAACGCAACAGCCCTGGCCGTCGCGATTGATGTCGCCAGCGTTTACGTGGAGACGGACTACTAATGGACTATCAAATCATCATTGACGAAGGCGTTGTCATCCGCGTTGCCGATGGCAAAACGGTGTCGCCGTGCCAGTCTCTAGACGATGCCGATTTTGTGGCATACGGCGCATGGGTTGAGGCAGGCAATGCGCCGCAAGAAATCCAGACCAGGAGCGCATAAATGGCAGCATTGAATTTCCCAGCAGGCCCAACAGAAGGGCAAACCGCATCAATCAACGGACAGACATGGACGTTCACATCTGGTGCGTGGGTTCCTCATGCGTATGTCGTACCAGCCGCAGCAGAGGAAGGGACGAACTTTCTGGAAAAGCAAATATGGATGCAGCAGGGAATTTTCGGGACAACGCCAGCAAGCGGTGCAACGGTTAACAGCGCAAGCGACACTGGTTCGCAAGACTCGCCGTTTTATCCGTCAGAGACAACAAGGGCATGCACACGAATTGTGGTTGCGCCATCTGTCCCAGGTGCATTTTTTGCTTGGCGTTTTGCCTACCCGCTTGTTAGCGAGCTTGCAAGCGCGACCCCATCTGCCGGACTCAATATGGGCGCAGGTTTCTCGATTGAGTTTGGCGCATCAGTGATAAACGCTAACACGCAGTTTTTCATTGGCCTGGCTCCATCCATGACTGTGGCAGCGACGTTCACAAACGCATTCTCAAATGCGTTGATTGCCCGAATGGTTGGTTGTGGTTTTGAGGTTGGCGATACAAATCTGCACCTTGTTAAAAAGGTTGGCGGCGTTGTCACAAAGTATGACACCGGCGTCCCGCTGACAAGTCTGATCAATGGAGTCTTCAGGATTACAGGAAAGCTGACTCGCGGAACGCGCACATTCAACCTTACACTCACAAACATGAAGACAGGCGTTGTTGTGGTTTCCAACTGGGCCTCAGAGATTGACACACCAACGGCCAGCATTGCGCCAAGCTATCAGCTCGGCGCAGGTGTTGGAAGCAGGGGTGCAGGAAGCGGATCCAACTCCGCTCTTGTTTTGTGCCGCATGGCGGCAGAAATGGACTACTAAATGCGCGACTCAGAGATTGAACTGAACAACGAAGTGATCCAGGCTGACATTGAGCGCCTGGAAAAGAGGCAGCTTCGTGCAATGCGCGAGCATCTCCTTGGCGACCCTCTCGCGCTTGCAAAGCTACAAAACACTGACGACAAGATAAAGGCCTTGCGCCAATCCATTTTGTGATTTTGTGAAATTGTGATTTTGTGATTTTGTGAAATTGTGATTTTGTGATTTTGTGATTTTGTGAAAATCCCCATGTGTGCTTTGTCATCGTGGGGATTTTTGCTTTCTGGGAAATGTTGCATTGATTGGTGCATATCCGCACAAATACCGCAACAATCCAACACGCAGAGACATTGTAGAACCAGCCAGAACACTGCACACAGGTTGGCAATTCAACACGCAAAACACTGCTGCAAACCCATTAAAACAACCACTCCAGCCCATTGGACAATGCAACCCTCACACACATGGCTTGAGGATCCGCAAAGACGTTGGCAAAATGATTGGCAAAGGATCAGAGAGTAAGACCCATTGGCACCAGGCCATCCCAACGTTCTCGACACCAACGGCGGCGAGAAGCCATTGACGGCGGAGTGACGGTCAACGAATTCGAGAGAGCATCCCAAATCACGACCCGATCATCCCGAATTTTGGGGTGATGTGCTTTTGGAGCATTTTCAATTTTGGAACACTTTGGTTTGGGGCGTTTTCAATTTTGGAGCATTTTGGTTTTTGGAGCATTTTGAATTTTGGAACACTTTGGTTTTCGATTTCTCCAGATTTCGATTTCGCGAATTTCCACGATTTCCTTTTTTCAGGCCATCGATTTTTCGCAATTTCGCATCGTTTTTTCTGCATTTTTTCTCTATTTCTCGCTCAAAAATGCTCGATTTCGCCATCAAAAGATGCTCGATTTCGTGGCTCAAAACACCAAAACCTTGCTGCCATCCAGCACTAAAACCTTGCCAGCCTCTGGCCCGGCCCCATCCAATCCAATCCAACCAAACCCCGCCAGCTTGCGCCTTTGGGCCTCGTTCTCGATCCTTTTACGGGCTCGAGTTCAAGCCTGCCAGGTGCGGCGGCGTGTCAAAGCGGGTTCGATAAAAGGCCGGTGGCCCTCTATCGGATGCGTTTTGGGTGCGAAAGCGAGAAGGGCCCGATTGGGCCCCTCTTGATCACTGAACAATCAAGCGTCCAGCCTTCAAATCTGCCAGAACTTCTTGGGTGAAATTTGCATAACCATGCATTGCGCTCTCGACGAATTCTTCTTTTGTCATCGATTTGACGGCATCTTCGAACGCTTTCGGATCCTTCTGGATTCGCAGATCAATCCAGGCCTTCAGGCCGCGGGCGTACTCTTGAACGTTGAATTTTGCCTCTTGGGCTGCTGCGTTTGCCATTTTGATAACTCCTGGTGGTGTTTGATGCTTTGGGAAAGAATCCCGTAAAGCCCCGACCCGCGGGGCTTTCCGTGATGCTTTAGGCTTTTTGCGCGAAATGTGAATCAACGAGATTCCAAAGAGCAGGGCCCGCGCAGCTTTCCTTTTGAACAATCGCTTTTGCTTGCGGGTAGCTCATCGATTCCTCCGACATCCACCATTTGACATTTTTGATGCACTTTTCATAAAAGTTAGCAACAATTTCTTGATTGGTTTGGGGTACATTTTTGCCGCCTGTTACTTGGATAATCATTTTTAACTCCTGGTTGTGTTTGATGCTTTGGGGTAAAAGTGCCCCGCTAAACCCCGGCCAGCGGGGCTTAACGTGTGACTTTTAGGCAAATGACCATTTAGCCGGGTCACCTTTCAGAACTTCAAGAGGGCGGCGGATCTCATTCACTTTGGACTCAATCCAATATAGGATTTCTTCAGAATCTTCCCAGTCTGTCATTTTGAAATGGCAAAGATGATCAGTTTCATCAAAATAAAACAATGCGCAAACACCGCTTTTGGAAATTTCAAGAGATTGGAATCCCCATTCTTTTGCGTATTCTTCCAGCTGTTCGCGGGTCAGGTTTTTATATTCGTTTTCTTCGTTTTCGATTTGGACAATCATGATTTTCTTTCGGGTAGTTGATGGGTTGAGTTTTGGGCGGATTATTTGAGGGCTGCAGTTTCGGCGGCTTGGAGTTTTGAGAGCGTGACGGTTTCGGCTTTGGGTTGCGGTTTCGCTGCAACTGAGGCGCCGAAAAAGAGGGAGCCGATGAGGGCGGAAACGATTAGGGTGGCGGCGATTTTCATATTATCAAAATCCATTTTTGGTTAGTATCTGAAGGGGTTATCTTTTCCCCTTCCCGATGACTCTATTTTAATTGAACCAATAATAAAATGTTGGCGCTATAGTTTCATGTGTATTCACTAAACTATTATTTCCTCGTCTTTACATAACTTTACAAAATATGTACATATTCAATCGAAGTACATCGATGATCATCAATCAGCCCTTCATATTGGCGCGCGCCGCCCTCTTATAAAAAAGCTATCACGATTTCGCCAGCGATAGAAGAAACCTATCCCACCCAACCCAACCCCATCATCCCTCTCGATGCCACCGCAACCACGGCGCCGCCCGTGGTGAGGATTGCCCTACACGGCAACGCCCAACGCGACCCCGCTGGTGCTCCACGTCACCCACACCCCACGGCCAAGCCAACCCCACCACGAACACGCACCACAACGACACCGAGCACAGCAACGCCGCCGCCATGACACGCCGCCGCCCTTAGCGCTTACGCTTGATAGCTTCACGCTATCGCACCACCACGACACCGAGCACAAGGCCGAGCACCACAACGGCCCCGCCCTGACACGCCGCCGAGTACATCGACACCGAGCACCACCACGACACCGAGCACCACGCCAACGCCCTACACGCTGCAGCACACGGCCCCGTCTTGACACGACACCGCAATGGATGGACACGACAACGAGGACACGACACCGACACACACGAGGCCGAGGACACGGCAACGCAATGAGGCAAGGAGGGGCGGCGCCGAGAGGGGATCGAATTCGATAATGATTTAATTCGATTACGTGAATCAATCGATGACGGGGAGGGGGCCTAAGGCGGCGGCCGGCCAGGCCAGGGGGTGCACCCTCTAAACGCCGACAACTTCACGCCATGGTGAAGAACTCACACAGAAAACCTAAAAGGACCACCCACCCACAATTTTTAAAAAAAACAAAAAGGCGATTTCGCTTCCCGTGAACTTCCATGGAAGATAGCTTGACATGGCGTCGTGTGGGGTAGGCTAGTCTGTACTCCCTGAGTGAACATCATGCCAACTCCAAAAAACAAATTCCTTGTAACTGAGCTCCATCGCAAGACCGTGCGAAAGATGTCTTCGTTCGGAATCACCCAAGACGAAATCGCCCAATGCCTCGGCATCGACCCAAAGACGATGCGCCGCCACTTCCGCGCTGAACTGGACGAGGCATCAACGGAAGCGAACTCGAAAGTAGCGGAAGCGCTCTTCAACAACGCCACCAAAAAAGGCAACGTCATCGCACAAATCTTCTGGATGAAGACCCGTGCGCGTTGGCGTGAGAACCACGAACCCGTGGATGCCAGCGCAAACAGCGGCCCCGTAACAAAGGTCGTTGTCGAGATCCAGGACCCCGCAAAGGTGCGCGCTGACCGCGCCAAAGAGGCGGAGCGCAATGGCGACTAAAGCGTCAGGAGCCCGCGCACTTCAATTCTCTCTGACAGGGCCGCAAGCGGCCTTTGCAGTTGCGGATGACAAGTATCCGGCCGTCGTGGCCGGGTATGGTGCGGGCAAGACGGAATCCTTGCTGGCCAGGCTTTTGATGCGCAAGGTTGCGTACCCAAAGGGCTGGGTGGGCTACTACGCCCCGTCGTATGACCTGGTGTCAAAGATTGCCAGGCCGCGCATCAGCGAGCTCCTGGACCGTCACGGCTTCTCCTACAAGGAGAACAAGAACGAGAACATGATCCACGTCCAGGGCTACGGTGCGTTCATCTTTCGCACGATGGAAAACCCGGCCGCGATCGTGGGTTACGAACACGCTGACGCAGGCGTGGACGAGCTCGATACCCTGAAGGAATCCCACGCCGAAGAAGCCTGGTTGAAGATCGTTGCTCGAAACAGGCAGCGCAAGGGCAACGGCGACAAAAACACGGTTGCGGTGGCAACGACGCCGGAAGGCTACAGGTTCACGTACAAGAAATGGTTCCTTGGAAACACGGATCCGAAGAAAGGCCCACTGGGCCCAACACCCGGTTACGTCCTGTACCGCGCGACGACGTACTCAAACCTGCATAACCTCCCTGACGACTACGTGTCCACCCTCGAGGGCGACTACCCACCGCAATTGCTTCAGGCGTATTTGAATGGCGAATTCGTCAACCTGACTGCCGGCGCCGTGTATCCGGACTTCAAGCGCGAGCTGAATTACACCAAAGAAACCATTGGCGCGCAGGAAGAGATCCACGTCGGCATGGACTTCAACATCAACAAAATGGCCGCAGTGATCTTTGTCATTCGCGGTGGCGAGCCGATGGCGCTGGATGAGGTGAACGGGGCCCGGGACACACCACAGATGATTGAGATCATCAAAGAGCGCTACGGCAACAATGGCCGGGCAATCAACGTCTACCCAGACCCTTCCGGCGCTAATGGGTCGTCCAAGGGTGCTTCGGTCTCTGACATTGCGATGCTGCGGTCGGCAGGGTTCGTGCCGTTCTACCCAAGCAAGCACCCACCGGTGAAGGATCGCGTGGCCGCGGTCAATGCACAGATCCTGAACGCGATGGGGCAGCGAAAGCTCAAGGTCAATCCAGACAAGTGCCCGGTGTTCGTGCAGGCGCTGGAGCAGCAGGTTTACGACAAGAACGAGCAGCCTGACAAGAGCTCAGGCCACGACCACGTTACAGATGCGGGCGGATATTTCATCCACCGCCGTTTCCCCATTCATTCCGCGATGCAGCGGATGCAAGTCATCGGAGGTTAATCATGCCAGTCTACACAAAACACCCAGAGTACATCGACGCAATGCCGAAATGGAAGCGCGTTCGCGATGCTGTTCAGGGCGTCGACGCCGTGAAGGGCGCTGGCGAGGTCTACCTGCCGAAGCTGGAAGGCCACAGTGCTGCAGAGTACAAGGCCTACCTGATGCGCGCCAACTGGTTCGGCGCCACGGCCCGCACCATGGACTCGCTGCACGGCCTGATCTTCAGGAAGAGCGCGGTCGTGAAGGCTGCACAGGCGTTGGTGGACGACGTGACGATGACAGGCAAGAGTGCCGCAGAGTTCGCGTCTGACATTGCCCGTGAGATCCTGGAGGTTGGACGCGTTGGAATCCTGGTAGACCATGCGCGCGCTGACACCGTGGTGAGCAACGCTGCAATGGCCGCCTCGCTTGGCCTGCGCCCATACATCACGTCGTATTGCGCTGAAAACATCATCAACTGGCGCACTGCCCGCATCAACGGGAAAATGGAATTCACGCTGGTTGTGCTGGAAGAGTCTGTTGAGGTCGAGAGGGTGGATGGCTTCGAGGTGGAGATCAAGACACAGTACAGGGTTTTGAGGCTGGCCGATGGCGTCTACAAGCAGCAGATCTGGCGCAAAACGGATGGTGATGGCGGGGACTGGTCTGTTTTTGACGAGAACACACCTATGATGAATGGCCGGCCAATGAGTAGCATCCCATTCCAGATCGTCACCCCGGAGCAAGTCAGCACTGAGGTGGTAGAGCCTTTGCTGCTGGACCTGGCTGACATCAATTTCAGCCACTACCGCTCATCAGGCGACCTGGAGCACGGTGCCCACTTCACTGGCCTTCCAACTGCGGTTGTGTCTGGCTACCAGAAGACTGACAAGAACGAGGTGCTTTCCATCGGAAGCATGCAGGCCTGGGTGTTCCCGGATCCTGCAACGAAGGCGGAGTACCTGGAGTTCCAAGGCCAAGGCCTTGGCACCATCGAGAAGCTGCTGGACCGCAAGGAAGCCCAGATGGCCCAGATGGGAGCGCGCATGCTCACAGAGCAGAAGAGCCAGGTTGAGTCGGCAAAGGCATTGGAGATCCGCAGCTCTGGCGAGATGTCAATCCTTGGCGGCATTGCCATCGTGGTTGGCCGGGCCATGACAAACGCCCTGAAGATGGCATCGGAGTGGATGGGTGAGTCCAAGGATGTTTCCTGCCTGGTCAACACTGACTTCGCCATTGCCTCCATTGATTCCCAGCAGATCATGGCCCTTGTCGGCGCATGGCAGTCTGGCGCTATCAGCCACAAGACTTTGTTCTGGAACCTGCAGCAGGGCGAAGCGATCGCCGCTGACGTTGACTTCGAAATGGAGCAGTCATTGATCGAGGCAGAGGGGCCAAGCCCAATGGCCCAGATGGTGGCTGCGCCAGCTCCAGCTGCGCCAGCAGGTGACAAGACCAAGACTCCAGCAGAGTAAGCAATGGAACAAGAGCATCAAGACGACATCAACGACAGCGCGACAATCTCGCAGCTGGTCGTTCTTGGCTTGGCCTACCAGGCAAGCGCGGCAGCCATGCGCGAGCTGGCGGCCCTGCGTGACAGGCTGACGGCCATGCTGCTGGCGCAGGGATCCCTTGCGACGGCCAGTCGCCCGACAATCGTGAATCTTGTGGAGTCCATCAACGCAGTGGTTGCGGCCGGGTACACACAATCGATTGAGGCGATGGATCTTCAATCCATTGTCGACTCTGTGGCAAAGATGACAATCGATGATCTTGCGTCATCAACGGGAAAAGAGATTGCTACTCCTGGTGCCATTGCAACGTCTTCTGCCATCCAGAACACCCTCATCCTCGGAGCCGGACTTTACGCCTGGTGGAATCACCAGGCGGTCGACACTGCGTTCCGTGTGACCTCTGCAATCCGTGCTGGCATTGTTGCAAGATCCGAAATCGCGGAAATCACGAAATCGATCCGGACAGAAATCGAGACATCAAGTGCCAGGAGCCTGGACACGTTGGCAAAGACTGCGGTGCTTTCTGTCGCAAACGAGGTGCGCCAGGCTGTTTTCTTGGCCAACCAGGGCGTCGTGATCGGGAAGATGCAGATCAGCATCCTGGATTCAGCAACCACGCTGACATGCAGGACCTACGCAAACGCAAAGTGGGATCTGGCCGGCAACCCGATTGGGTTCAAGAAGCTTGCGTTCGGATCAGGAACACCACGTCACTGGAGGTGCAGGTCTTTCATCGTCCCTCTCCTTTTCGCCGATGCCAAGGGGATGAGCACTTCTGACCTCGGGCGCGCGATCGAATCCATGGGATCCGATAAGGCGAGATCTCTTTTCGGCGCCGGGCGCGTGGCCAAGTGGAAGTCTGGCGAGATCACGACTCAAGAGCTATTGAATTCGGTTCGCTGACAGAACGGCATCGATGGATGCAGAAGCCTCTGCGGCCGCATCTTCCGCTTCGAACTGGCCAAGCAGCCTTTGGATCGTCCGGCTCTTTCCACGTGCAGACCGCATAGCATCAGGCTGCCGCCTGTAGAAGCACCTCCAGACGTCCGTACTGATAAGCGTATGCAGTTCTGGATCTTCTTTCCTTGAAATCATCCGTTTGACCAAGCGCGATCGCGTCCTGTCGTATTCATCAATCCATGTGATCTTTGTGCAGAATTCCAGAAGCATGCGCTCAACGGGTCCCATGATTCACCTCGGCGCAGTTGGCTTTCATGTTTTCGAGCCTCCTAACCTCGTATCCGCAGTATTCTCGATTTCCCTTTAGCGCCATCGAGATACCGGTTGGGCTTCTTTTATTCAGTGATCTTGATGCAATAGTGATGGAGTCATAAACGGAAACTTGTCCAGTTTTGATATTTTTCAATTCAACACGCACCCAACTTTCGCGGCACTTTTCTGAATTCAATCGAATTTCCTTGTCTTTTTTCTTGAATTCTTCCGTCATCCTAGTTGCAAGAGCTTTCTTCCGTGCCTCCTCAGAATTGATCTTTTCAAGATTTATTTGCCTGAGCTTTGCCGCATCCTTTGCCCGCTTGCTGGCCTTGAGTCCTGCAGAAATTCGAGCGCCAATGCTTGGATTTGCCATCTTTGATTTCAAGGATTTATCGAAGACGTCTGGATCATCTAGTGGATTGAATGTGCTGAGGGTCGAATTAAGTCGCAAAGCTTCTGGAACGGATAGGAGCGTTTCAGCCTCAAGCTCACGAAGATTTTTTCTGGACTGTCCGCATGGGCAAACAGTGATAACGGAAAAGGACTCCTCCCCATTCTTGTTGAAACTGTTTTGCAAGTGTTTGCAGTGATGATCTCCGCTTCGAAGGCGCAGCAAATGCTTTCGAATCCTGACCTTGCAATCTACAGAGCTCCCAACGTACGCCTTACCGCCACACTTGATGATGTAAACCCCATGGATCATCATTCGCTTAGCCATGATTCACCTCGGCGCCGTTGGTTTTCACCGATGCCAGCATCTGCTCGACGGCGTCCAGGGCCGCCTGAGCGGTATCTTCGGCGTCGAATTGATCCATCATCTCGATCAGTTTTGATACGCGGCTGTTGCGCATGAATTTGCCTTGCCTCTTGTACAGGGCGCGCCAGACACCGATACCAACAACCCGCAATGGATCGTCACCTATTCCACTAAAGATAACAGTCCTGTCTATTTTGTAGCAAAGGCGACAAATGACTTGGAAGTCAGAGTATTCGCGAGCAGGCCTAATCCCACCATGCGCAAGGGCAAATAGCGCTTGTTCAACCTTTCCCATTTTTCTCATGATGCAACTCCTTCAAGTGATGTTGCAAAGATACAACACATTGCATTGAGATGTCAAGCACTATCTGCAAGATTTGACAAGATTTTTTCAGGCAGATACTGGTGGCATGAACCAACCAGCCAATGCCCGCAAAAAGCCAGAGCCAGCACCGATTCCGATGCCTGAGTTCGGCCGCATCAATCTGATGCCGGTTGGCCTTGTTGTCGCGCTTTTCACAAAGCGAGACCACTACAAGCAGGCGATGGGTGAGATTGGTATCCGCGAAGAGAACTGGCACGCCTGGCCTGATGCTGGCGGCGCCTGGGTTGCGCACTACGTTGACGGCGAGAAATGCCCCGGGAAGCACATCGTTTGCTGCCTTGGCGACACGGCAGGCATGGACGGAATCGACATTGCATCGATCCTTTGCCACGAAGCCGTGCACGTTTACCAGTGCTACATGGATCACGTAGGCGAACGCCGGCCCGCAGACGAGCAGAGCGCCTACGCCATTCAGTCGATCGCGGAGACGCTGATGCGCGAATTTGTACGCCTTGAAGGCGTTGTGGCCAAGTGAAATGCCGATGTACGCCTACCGCTGCGTTAAGTGTGACCACGCTTTCGAAAAGCTGGTTCGCATGTCCGAAGTGCTGAACAAGCAGGATTGCCCAAAGTGCGAATCCGCTTCCGAAAAACAATTGACGGCACCTGCCGGATTCGACCTCAAAGGAACGGGATGGTACTCGAAAGGCAACGCATGACCTCCACAACACTCATTGCCATACTGGTTTGCATTTCCCTTGTGCTACTGCTTGTCGTGACAGACTTTGTTACGCGCAGCGGAGCATTTGATGAGTGGAGCCGCAGCCCAGAGACTGGAGCGCGCGTCTTCCTGTTTTACGTCGCCTTCTGGCTGATTCCGTCGATCCTTATGTTCGGCGGAGTTTTACTTGCTGCGACCAAAGGATAGCAAAATTTGACATAGCACGCACAGTGCTATCTTCAATGCATCGATTCCTGAGGAATCACAAAACGGAGAGGCCCTGAGGGCTAATGGATATGGCAATTGATCGTAATGACCCGGACGTTGTAGCGTTGATCGAAGAAGTAACAGCATCGCTGGCTTCTAAGAACAAAGAACTGTTGGGGGAGCTGCGCAGCGCAAAGGCAAAGGCAAAGGGTTCGGACATCGACCCAGAAGACTACGCCCGCCTGCAAAGCGAAGTTGAGGATCTGAGTGCGCGTTTGCAAAACTCTGAAAAGTTGAGCAAAACAGAGCTGGCAAAGCTTTCGAAGTCACTGTCCGAAAAAGACAGCGCATTGAGCGGTTTGCTGGTTGATTCAGGAATTACTGATGCCCTGGCGAAAGCTGGTGTTGCACCGCACTACGTGAATCCTCTCAAGGCCATGTTCAAAACTCAAGCGCAATTGCTCAACGAAAACGGCGCCTACAAGGCTGTGATCGGTGACAAGGCACTTGGTGAAGCGATTTCTGGATACCTGGGTGGTGACGAAGGCAAGCACTTTGTTGCAGCTCCAGCGAACTCTGGCGGCGGTGCTGCTGGTGGTTCTTCGAAATCGAGTGGTAAGAGCTTCGCGAGCATGTCGACCGAAGAGCGTACCGCACTGTATCGACGCGATCCAGCGGCTTATGAAGCTGCAAAGAGCGCAGGTTAACCCTCAGCAAAAACTGATTTTTTTGAATTTATTGGAGTAGAAAAATGGCAGCAGTTCGCCTTTCCGACATCGTTGAACCAGCAGTGTTCCTCGATTACCAAACCAGCAACACCGTTGAAAAGACCGCATTTGCGGAGTCTGGCATCGCTGTTCGCACACCCGTTCTGGATGCCAAGGCAAACAGCGGCGGCAAAATCGTTGACATTCCCTTCTGGAAAGATCTGTCGAACGAAGAAGCCAACATCTCCAACGACGACCCTTCGTCTGTTGCAGTTCCTGCCAAGATCGCTTCCGGCGAGCAAGTGGCACGTGTGAGCTACATGAACAAGTCTTGGTCCGCCACTGACTTGGCCAGCGAGATCGCCGGTTCCAACGCCATGGGACGCATCAAAGAGCGCACCGATGCCTACTGGACTCGCCAGTGGCAGCGTCGCCTGATGGCTTCCGTGCAAGGCGTGATGGCCGGCAACCTGGTCGACAACTCTGGCGACATGGTGTACGACATCGGCACTGATGCCGCTGGCGCTCCTGCAGCTGGTCAGTTGTTCAGCCGCTCGGCCTTCACTTCTGCAGCTTTCACCCTGGGTGATGCTTTCGAAGCGACTGGCGTTCTGTGCGTGCACTCTGTTGTGTACAAGCGCATGGTTGACAACGACGACATCGACTTCGTTGCTGACAGCGTTGGCCGCATGACCATACCTACCTTCTTGGGTAAGCGCGTGGTTGTTGACGACGGCATGCCTGCTGTGGCTGGTGCTAACCGCATCAAGTACACCAGCGTGCTGTTTGGTGCAGGCGCAATCGGATACGGCATAGGCTCTCCTGAGACCCCTGTCGAAGTGACCCGCGAAGCCCTGCAAGGCAACGGTGCTGGCGTCGAGATCTTGACCACTCGCAAGACTGAGATCGTGCACCCATTCGGCTTCAAGTTCAACTCTGCATCTGTGGCTGCTACCAGCCCAACGATCGCTGAGCTGAAGCTGGCTGCAAACTGGACCCGCGTGTTCGACGAGCGCAAGCAAGTCCCCGTGGCGTTCCTGGTAACCAACGGCTGATCGTTCAAAACACGGCCCCCTTCGGAAGGCGACACGGCGTCTTCTGTTGGGGGTTTTTTATAGGTGAAAACATGTCAGAAGAAACACAAAACGAAATCGCCACTGTCCACGAAATCGAGACAAACGAACACGGTGTGGAGGTCGGAGTCGACCTTGGCATCTCTGATGTCCTTCGCATGCAGCGCGAGATCTGGCGCAAGCAGGCAGAGGCGGCTGCAGAAGCCGAAACTGAAGCTGGCGAAGAAGCCGAAGAGCCCGTAGTGGCAAAAGTACAGAAACCAAAGCAGAAAGAGGCTCTCCATGCTGGTGCACGAGGACGGAACCGCTAAGGCGGACGCAGAGTCGTTCTGCTCTGTTAGCTTCGCGGACCTTTATCACGAAGCCCGCGGACTCGTGTCCTGGCTTGACATGGATGAGTCTGCAAAAGAGGCCGCGCTTCGCAAGGCTTCGGACTACATCGAGTCGAACTACTCCACACGCTGGAAGGGCTTTAGGGCCACGCAGGACCAGGCACTGTCCTGGCCTCGCACCGACGTGATGATTGACGGCTATTCACTTGGCATCTCCTTCATGCCGAAGAGCCTTCAGCGTGCATGCGCTGAGCTTGCTTCCCGCGCTGTTACAGCAGAGCTGGATCCGGACGTTGGACGCACGGTTATTTCTGAAAAGGTTGGCGAGATTGCTGTGTCCTATGACCCGTACGGGCCAAAGAAGACATCGTATTCATCGATTGATGCTCTTCTTTCAAACCTGCTTGAGCCGATGAGTGGCTCTGTGGCAACCAAACTGATCCGGGTCTGAGCAATGACAACGATCAAATTCCGCATGCGCAGGCGCTTTTCAACCCTGGTGACGATCCTTGCGCTTGTCATCACGCTTGGCCGCGCTCCTGTCAAGACTCTTTTCGAGATTGAGGTTGATGAATGAGCTTCTACTCTGGACTGCAGAAAACATCGACACGCCTGATTGCTGGAAAAGGACAAAACGTCCTTCTTCGGCGCAAGGAGGGCGGCGCCTATTCGCCTGCTGATGGCAAGGTCGTTGGGCAGTCGGAGGTGATCGTTCCAATGATGGCTGTTGTCTTTGACATCCGCTCGTCGGAGAGCAAGATCAGGGCCCTGGGCGCTGACGACGTGCCAACGGACATCCAGTACGCCGACAAGAAGGTGCTGATCGGCGGATCCATTCCGCTCATTCCTGAGGTTGGCGACGTGATCGAGATTGCAGGCGTTCCGCACTCGGTCATGAAATGCACGACCACTGCGCCAGGTGGTGTCAACCTGCTGACATCTGCGATCGTGCGCGCTGGGGCCTGATTGCCATGGCGCAGAACACCTGGAGTATTCCTCTGGACAAGCTGGCCAATGCGATTGGCGAGCGCATCGACATGGTGGCGAGGATGGCTACCTACGAGGTGTTCAAGTCAGTGGTCGACAAGGGGCCAATCGACACAGGCCAATTCAACGCGAATTGGTTCGTGCGAAAGGGCACCTACGAAACTGACTTCAAGGAAGGGCAGACCAACGAGTCGTTCTCCTATGCCCAGGTCGCAAAGGCGCTTGAGTTGAAGCCAGGAACAATTGTTTTCTTGACGAACAGTACGCCATACGGCATTCCTCTTGAGTACGGCTACAGCTACAAGTCAAACGCACAAAAGGAATCAGAGGGCTGGCCAAGGTCACGTTCTGATTCTAGGCCTGCCCCTGGCGGAATGATCCGCTTGACATTGGCAGAGTGGAATCAACATGTCAACAAGGCTATCGAAGCTTCGAAGTCGAAATCTCTTGGTTGATTCATGTCCAAAGTCGTAACCCGCAAACTGCTCGAGACGCACCTTCAAGGTGTGGAAGCTTTCTCCATTGCCACGGCATGGGAGAACACTGCATTCAAGCCGGCTGCAGGCACGCCTTGGGCGCGTGTGAGTTTGCTGCATGGGAAGCCATTGAATCCAACGCTTGGCGATGGGTTTAACCGCGAGCCTGGTATTTTTCAGATCGCTCTTAGCTACCCGGAAAACACAGGAGCGTCGGATGCCATGACCATGGCCGATGCCCTGTGCAGCAATTTCAAGCGTGGCCTTGTGCTCGAAGAGGGTTCCGTAAGGGTCCTGGTCGACAAGGCGCCGTCTGTAGGCGGAGTCACAAGCGACGGCGCTTGGTTTCGCGCAACCGTTTCCGTTCCCTTCGTTGCCGATGTGCAACCCATTTGAAAGTAAATCATGACCATCGCAACAGGCGTAAACAAGCGGGTATCCGCAGCAAAAGAAGTCACCTTCGGGGTGAAAGCAGTCACGGCCGGCAAGTCGCTTCGTCGCGTCAGCTCTGACCTGGCTCTGTCGAAAGACACCTACGAGTCCAAAGAGATCCGCGAAGACTACCAGGTTGCAGACATGCGCCATGGCGTGCGCAAGGTCGAAGGCTCCATCAAGGGTGAGTTGAGCCCTGCAGCCTACGCTGACTTCATGGCCGCTTCCGTTCGCAAGGACTTCGTTGCCGGCGTAACGGCAACGGACAACGACATCGCTGCCACTGCAACAGGCTTTGAGCGTCTGACTGGATCCTTCTTGACAGAAGGCTTCAAGGTTGGTGATGTGGTTCGTGCTTCTGGCTTCGCAACCGCTGCAAACAACGCCTGCAACTTCATCGTGACCGGCGTCACCGCACTGGCCCTGACTGGCCGCTTCCTGATCGAGCGCGCAATCACTCCTGAAGCAGCTGGCGCAAATGTGACCATCGCAGTGGTCGGCAAGAAGACTTTTGCCCCATTGACTGGTCACACTGACAACAGCTTCACCATTGAGCACTTCCACAGTGACATCAATGAGAGCGAGATCTTCAAGGGTGTGAAGGTTTCTGGCCTGGACATCTCTTTGCCTCCTACCGGAATGGCTGAGATCACAGCCAAGCTGATGGGCCAGGACATGGAGCCACAGACCGGCGCTCACTTCGCAGCTCCAGCCCCAGCATCGACATCCGGTGTTCTGGCAGCCGTGAATGGCCTTGTGTTTGCCATGGGCAAGCGCCAAACCGTTTTGACCGGCCTGAGCCTTGCAGTCAGCGGCAACATCTCTGGCGATCCAGTGGTTGGCTCCAATGTGATCCCTGAGTTGTTCAACGGACGCATCAAGGTGTCCGGCAGCATGTCTGCCTACTTTGACACCGTTGAGTTGCGCGACGCCTTCCTGGCTGAGTCGGAAGTTGCACTGTTCGCAGTGTTCACATCCACCAACGCAGCTGACTCTGACTTCGTTGCCTTTGCAATGCCCCGCATCAAGCTTGGCGGATCCAGCAAGGACGACGGCGAGAAGGGTCTGATCCAGACCGTGCCCTTCACAGCACTGCTCGGTTCCGGCGCCAATGGCTTCGAAGCCACAACCATCTCGATCCAGGATTCTGACGCCTGATCGTGGCCCTAGCGGGCATCAGAAAGAGGCCGCCTTGTGCGGCCTCTTTTCATTGGCGCTGATGCTATTGACTTTGCTTGGCAGGCCGTACTCTTTACTTGTGCCACGAAGGCATTTCACAGAAAAGGTCCACCATGAAACTCTCAAAATTCGACACCGTAACCAATGCCGAAGCAGGCGTTGACGTCACCTTGATTGACATCTCGACTGGCCTCGAGTCAGAGGCGGTAATCAAGGTCAAGGGAACCGACTCTGCAATGTTCAAGCAACTGAATGCTGAGCGCGCACGCATGGCGATTGAGCGCAGGCGCGCCCGTGACGGAAAAGACCAAACCGATGAAGAGATCGAAGAGGATTCGTGTGCTCTTTTGGCAAAGCTAACTGTCGGCTGGCGTGGTCTTGAAAATGACAATGGCGAGCCATTGGCATTTGACTACAAGGCAGCCCTGAGCCTGTACATGAGCTACCCGCTGATCCGTGAGCAGATTGACCGCGCGATCGCGGACCGCAGCCGTTTTATCAAGGGCTGACGCGCCGGCTGCTCGAATTCGCCGAAAACGAGTTTGAGCTTTCGAAGCCGCAAAAGGACGGCTACTCGCTCAGGGCTGGCTTGGAGGCCCATGAGCGGGCTTCGCGAAAGCCCATCGAGCGACTCCATCGCAAGTGCCCACCAGGCATGGAGTACCTGTGGGGCTGGTTCATCGAGATGTCGAATGCCCGCGTTTCAGGCGAGGCAATCGGGTTCAGAGACATTTCAGCATGGCAAGAACTCACTGGAATCACTCTGAAACCATGGGAGCTGGAGGCGCTTCGACGCCTTGACATTGCCTATCTCAGGCCAGACTCATCTAGTAACACATCAAAGGCATAACCGTGGCAGACATCGCAACACTGGGCCTGGCCGTTGACTCTTCCGGTGTCAAGCGTGCCACGGACGATCTGAAAGCATTCGCGGCACAGGGCCAAGCCACGGAGACGGCTGCGTCAAAAGTTGCCGGAGCAGCCAAGGATATTGGCGACAAGATGACTGCATCTGAGCGCAGCATCCAGAGCATCACTGCAAGCCTGAAGCTGCAAGCAAACACGCTTGGAATGACTTCAGACCAGATTTCAATCTACAAGATGAGGCTCGCCGGCGCAACCGATGAGCAAATTCGTGCGGCTCAGGTAACGGCCCAGGTCATTCAGAACTACAGGGCATCAGCACAGGCGGCGCGCGAAGCTGCTGCAGCATCTGCGGCTGCATCTTCTGCCGCGATCCGCAGGACGCCTCAGTCAAGCTACCTAACCCCGTCAGCAGACACTGGAAACTCTAGCGCAGGATTGCTTGGAATGGCTTCTGGGTTCCGGATGCTGACTGGCGCAGCAATTGCCTACCAGGCTCTGAACATGGGTCGTGAGTTTATTCAGACTGCTGATGCGATGGCAATGATGAACTCAAGGTTGTCGCTTGTTACAACTGGGGCATCAAACCTTGCATCCGTACAGAGCCAGCTTTTCGCTGCTGCACAGGAGAGCAGGGCCGACCTTCTGTCCATTGGCCGCTTGTATTCAAACATTGCACTTCAAGCAGATCAGCTTGGGGTTTCACAGACAAGGCTTGTAGGATTCACGAAATCAATCAGCCAGGCCTTCCAAATCAATGGAGCCACTGCACAGGAGTCTTCTTCTGCAACGCGCCAGCTCACGCAGGCACTTGCGTCAGGAGTTCTTCGCGGGGATGAGTTCAACTCAATCATGGAGAACGGAGCGCCTATAGCGCAAGCCCTCGCACAGTACCTTGGAAAGACAACTGGCGAGCTTCGCAAGATGGCCGAAGAGGGCAAGTTGACTGCGGAAATTGTATTTGCAGCAATTGAGGCAAGTGGTCAAAAGTTCGAGGACCAATTCAACAGGCTTCCAGTAACCGTTGATGGAGCATACACACTCGTAAAGAATGCGACATCAATTCTTGTTGATGACCTGAACAAGCAATTCAACATAACGGGCACTCTTGCATCGTCTTTGACATGGTTCGCGAACAAGCTTCTGATCATCAATGCGCAGCGGAAGCTATCAAATGGCTATGAAGTAACGGATCCAAGTGTTGCTGCCGGTGTTACGGCGCTGAAGAGCGAAAACAATGCGCGAGTCAAGGAGCTTGAGGGGCAACTTGAGATCATATCGCGCGACAGGTCTCGCGGTATCAAGAGCGTTTTCGAAATGGGCGGCAGCAGCAAAGAGTCAATCAAGGCTGAGATTGAGCAGCTGAAGGCAAAGAATGCCGCGATGACACAAGAAGTGACCATCAAGAAGACGCTTCGCGAAGTCGAAAACGAATACTCAGCAACAGAGAAGGCGGCAGCAGACGCCAAGCAGAAGCGCATAGATGAGTACGAGAAGAAGCATGGCAACAGAGCCATGAAAAAGGCCGATGCGATAAAAGATGCGGCAACAATCTACGATGGCGAGAAGAACATACCTGCGTGGCGCCTCAAGGAGATTGACGAGCAGTTCAAAGGCCCGAAGGGACCATCCGCACCAAAAGGAACGCGCGATACAACCGTGTCTGAGATGATGCGGCAGGATGTCCTTGATGTGAAGGCCGTTTTTGCTGATCAGGAGTCTGCGTACAAGGAGAACCAATCTCGAATCAAGGCGCTTCGCGCTGCGGGCCTTCTTGATGAAGAGACTTACGCAACGCAGTCCGCCGTTTACTCTGAGTTCCAGGTAGCCGCAACGAAGGCCGCATTTGCGGAAGAGCGCGCGATCCTGCAGGCCCGGGCTGATCTGCTCGGGAAGTCAAGCAAGCAGGAAGACCTGAACGAGGCCGCAAAGATCAAGACTGAGATTGCACGCGCAACGGAGCAGGAGCGCAAGGCGCTGCAGGCCCTGGACAAAGAGCGCAACAGCGAAGTCCTTGCGGAAACCATCCGCAAGGAAAAGATCCTGCGCGACGCATACGCCCAGGCAGACCAGGCGACGGCAGAGTACGCCGCGCGCGTCAAGGAGCTGAACGAGCAGAAGCGCCTTGGTCTTCGCGACGACGTGTACCTGAAACTCATGGGTGAAGCCCAGGAGAAGTATCGCGTTGGCATGCTCAATCAGCAAGCGGCAGCCTGGACCCGCTTCCGCGGAGAGATGCAGCGAAGCAAAGAGCCAATCGACCAGCTGCGCTTCCTCACCATCACGGCTGCGGAAGACATCCAGAACAGCCTCGGCGAGACAACGAAGAACCTGCTCGAAGGCAACTTCGATGCAATCGGCGCATCGTTCGAAAAGATGGTCAGCAACATGATGATGCGCGCGGCCCAGGCCCAGCTCGATCAGCTCCTGTTTGGCAACGCAAGCAAGGCTATGGGCGGCAGCGGCATGGGCGATGGCTTCATTGGCAAGCTTTTTGGCGCCGGCATGAGCCTGTTCGGCGGAACTGCATCCACATACGGCACAACAGCCGGATCCCAGCAGACAGCCATGCTGGCCGCGCAAGACGCCGGCATTGGTGGTGGCGGCATTGGCAGCTTCCTCAGTGGAATCTTCGGCATGGCTGAAGGCGGATCTACGCAAGCCAACTCCACCTACGAAGTCGCGGAGAAGGGCCCTGAGATCTACAACCAGGGCGGCCGCCAGTACCTGCTGACAGGCAACCAAAGCGGCAGCGTCACCCGCAACAGCCAACTCGGAGGCGGTGGCAATGCAAACGTCAACGTGACCATTCTCGGAAACGCGAAGGTCAAATCAGACACAACGCGCACGGCACCGGACGGCTCAAGCCTGCGCGACCTGGTGATCCAGGTTGTCAGTGGGGACATCGCCAACGGCGGGAACATCTCTGAAGCCATGCAGGGCACGTACGGCCTCAACCGCTGGAATGGAGCGCGGTAATGGTCTTCTCTGAATTTGAGCCACGGTTCCCGGCAGTCCTGCCTCAGCCATTGCAGGCTGGGTACAAGATCGAAAGCGTGGATGCGTCGCGGTCGTTTGAGACCGATAGCGGGATCACGCGGCGTCGATCTGTGTACCGGAGCGCGCCACGCAAGGCAACCGTCACATGGAAGCTTAATCAAGCGCAGCTGGATGCGCTTGATGAGTTCTTTGAGGTTGCGCTTGAGGGCGGCGCACTGGCGTTCGCGATTGATCTGTATGGCGTAGGTCCTGGCCTTCGCACAGCGCACGCAAAGTTCACGGAGCCATACCAGGTTTCCGTCATTGACATCGGCCTGTACAGCGTTTCAGCAAATCTCTGGATCCTGCGCAGTGTCGCATTCGAAGGCCGCAACATCATTGGGCCGGCAGTGCAAGACACGACGAACGTTGGCTGGGATGGCGCTGACAGCTACACCACAACGGCACCATAACGAATTGCTGGATGACCATGCAAGAATTTCCATCAAACCTCCCATACCCATCAGCCATCAGCCTGAAGAAGGCGGGCCGCGCGCTCTTCTCGTCAGTCGAGGGTGCGCCAATTTCGCGCGGAAGAGACATGCCCGTCGTGACCGCTGCGCAAGTGACATGGGATCTGTCTGAGTCGCAGACGGAAGACTTCCTGGCGTGGTTTTACGACGTGTTGTCTGAGGGCCGCAAGCCTTTCAAGATCATGCTGCAAGGTGAAGGCGGGATGATCGAGCGCACGGCAAGATTCACAAGTGCACTTGACCAGGCATTCTCTGGCTCTGGATATGAGGTGTCGTCGACCATTGAGCTCACAAACAAGCCTCTGTATGTGATCTTTGCCCTGAGCGAGCCAGTAGTTACCTTTGCGCGCGTCAACAACCAGGTCTTGTTCACGCCATCCACACTGTCGCCCACATCAACATCCATGATAATTTCATACGAGATATTCGTCGACGGCGTGAACAAGGGCAACTCATACTCACCGGTTGCTGCTGACATTTCCAAGAAGATCTATGTGCGAGCAAATGCGACTGGTGGCGTAAAGGTCATAACCTCAAAATCCACAGCTATGCTTGTTTTGCCTGAGCCAATCACACTGACGAATCCAACAATCACTCTGGCGCAGGTCGGATCGCCACTCGCTTACGCATCGGCGACACCCTCGCGTGTCGAGCCTGGTGTGACAGTTTCGTACGAGATCTTTGTCGACGGCGTAAGCGTTGGAGCGTCTTACACGCCCGCCGCTGGTGACGAGGCAAAAATAATCTTTGTTCGCGCAACACTCAACGGATGGATTGACGCAGTTTCATCTCAGTCTGCATCTTTGAGCATTGAGTCGCAGCCAATTGTTATGAGTGCACCAGCAATAACAATTGCTCGAGTTGGTGAGCCTGTTGCTTATTCAGCCTCAACACTTGCGCCAGCATCTCCAGAGACCACAATTTCTTACGAGATTTTCGTGAATGGCGTGAGTATGGGGTCGTCATACACGCCTGTTGAAGGAGATATTGGGTTGCCTATTTTTGTTCGCGCCACATCTTCTGGCGGAACTGTTCCAGTAACAATCGACTCAGCGGCATCGGTTTTTGTACAAGGCACATTTGACCCGTACGCAGCCAACGTCTTCCTTTTGGCAAAAATGGATGGGTCAGATAACGGAACAACATTCACAGACTCTGGACCGCTTGGTCTTGTTATGACGGCAAGCGGCGGTGCCGTCACATCCACATCAGACAAGAAGTTTGGAACGGCTTCAGCACTATTCAATGGTACTGGAGGTGTTGTTCACGTAAACCAGGGAGCCCTTAAACTTTGGACTGATGACCTGACGGTCGAGATGTTCTTCAAGCTAAATGCTGCTGGTGGTGGTACCCGATACATTTTTGGAAACACAAGCGGAAACATCATCGTTATTGCAAAGGATGCATCCGACAGAATTCTTGCAAATGTAAATTACGTCGGGATAACGTCAACCACAGCACTTGCAGTCGGCACCTGGTACCACATTGCATACACAAGGAAGACTGGGCAGGGCAGGCTTTTCATTAACGGAGAATTGCAGGCGAGCTCTGGTGCAACTCAACACGCCATTGGCATCAACACGACAGAGTTGTTCATTGGAAGCTCAGCACAAGTTGGCTTGAGCACAATCAATGCTCGAATTGACAACCTGCGTGTTACAAAAGGCGTTGCGCGCTACGATGCAACATTCACGCCTCCAGCAGCGCCTTTCTAGCTATTGACTTTGCCTTGATGGGTGCATCCTTGATGCATGCCCATCACCTACAAACCAGCCCGCCTCGGAATTTCCCAGTCGCAAGCCCTTGCGGAAGCCTACGCGTCCGCGACAGCCACGCAGCCGGAACTCATCACGATTGCGCTGTATCACAGCAGCTTCAAGGACGATGACGGAAACACGACTGCGATTTACTGCGTCAACGATTTTGAGCCACTAAATGCAACGATTGAGGCCGGCGCAGCTCTGCACGGAGGCCTAGAGGTCACGTTTCAGCCGATCCCATTCACGTTCGTGCGGCCTGAAGAGGCTGACGGTTCTGCACCTCCAGAGGTGACATTGGAGATCGACAATGCGGCGCGCGAGGTGTCTCCATATTTGAAAACTGCATCACAATCAAAAGAGCCCGTGATCCTGATCGCCAGGGTCTACCTTCACTCTGACACTTCGGCGCCTCACGAGATCCCACCTCTGCAGCTTGTGCTGAAAAACGTTGTCGTTACGCCTCAAAAGGTGAGCGCAAAGGCCTCATACGGTGACCTTGTGAATCGCAGGTTCCCCACGCAAGAGTACGGCCGTCGCACACACCCTGGCCTGACGGCAGGCTGATCATGCATTGGGCTGCTCAATACATCGGTAAGCCGTATCGCCTTGGCGCGATGGGCCCTGACGCGTTCGATTGCTGGGGGCTGGTGAGATACGTTCAGCGCCAGCACTATGGCCGCGAGATGCCACACATTGCGGTGTACAGCAGCACTGCAGAGAACCTCGAGAACCTGCACGCAATCATCCGCCACAGCCTGTGGAAGAGGGCCTCTGACGAGGCTCTGGATGGCGATGTATTGCTGATGCAAGGTGCTGATGGGCCTCACGTCGGCATCGCGCTCGAGATCAACGGAATCATCGGCGTTCTCCATGCGATTGGCTCACAAGAGAAGCCGTTGTCCGTGGTGTTCACGCAGCGCCTTGAGGATCTTGCCGTCCTTGGCTTCGCAAAAATTCAAAAATGGCGGTTCACAGAATGAAAAATCAACTCGCAATCATCACGCCAAAGCCGGTCAAGACAGTTGTTGCGCAAGCCGTCGAGGTCGTGACAGAGCGGCAGGCAATCTTTGCAATCTCTCGCAACCCAATTGCCGTCGACATCATTCCTGAAGACTTCTCTGTCGTGCCAAATGGCGCAACGCTTGAGAGCCTGATCCCAGATGAGCTGAAAGGCCATCCGATGGTTTGCATCATCAATGGCGTGTTCATCTCGAAGGAAGAGTGGAACACGCTTGCGCGCCCTGGTGAAATCATCATCTTCCAGGCGATTCCGCTTGGCGGTGGTGGTGGCGGCTCGAACCCCCTTCGCGTGCTGCTGACGCTTGCCGTGATGTACGTTGCCGTGCAAAGTGGCGGCGCCTTGGGCGGATTCCTTTCCGGTGGAGCACTGTCTGGCAGTGCTGCCCAGGCGCTTGGCGGATTTGTCATCAACTCCCTTGGATCACTGGCCATCAATGCGCTGGTTCCGCTTCCATCGCGCCCAGTTGGATCTGACGTTGCGACAGCAAGCCCAACCTACTCTGTTTCATTCCAGGGCAACAGCGCGCGCGTAGAGCAGCCGATTCCTGTTGGCTATGGCATCCAACTGTCGTACCCTGACTTCGCAGCGCAGCCGTACGTTGAGTACATCGGCAACGAGCAGTATTACCATGCGATCCTATGCATCGGCAAGGGGCAGTACAACATCCTTTCGACGCGGATTGATGACACCGACATCCGGACATTCAAGGATGTTACAACCCTTGTGATTGGCCCCGGGCAGGCGGACGGTACAACTGTCGATGGCCAAAGCCTGATTGATTCGTCGATCGTAACTGCAACCGAAGTTGCTGGCCAGGAGCTCACAGACACATCATGGGTTGGTGCATTTGCCGTTTGCCGTTCTGGGTTCACTGTCAACCAGATCCAGCTGGACCTGCTTTGGCCGCGTGGCCTTGGCAACATTGGCGAGACAGGCGGAATAAGCAACCGCTCCTGCAGCTACGAGATTCAGTATCGCCAGATTGACGATTCCGACACTGAACTGTCTACGTGGATAACACTCGGTTCTGAAACGGCCACGTTCGGAACGGCAACACCTCAGTCGATCACGAAGAAGTACAACGTTGCCGTTGGGCGCTACCAGGTTCGCATCCGCAGGACTACAGTGCACGTTGACGACAGCCGCACGCTGAACGACATGTCATGGATTGGCCTGCGCGGACGCGTCAGCGAGTCAGGCATCAAGGACACTGGATCCACATTCCTGTGCGTTCGAGTTCGCGCCTCGAAGCAACTCTCTGGATCAAGCCATAGGAAGTTTGCCGTTCTTTGGCAGCGTCTGCTTCCTGTTTGGAATGGGATCGCCTGGACCATGCAGGAGACTCGCAACCCGGCTTGGGCTATTGCGGACATCTGGCGCAATACGGAGTACGGCCGCGGACTTCCAGACTCAAGGATCGACCTTGAAACGCTTTCATCTCTTGCGGCCACATGGGATGCAAGGCAGGATCGCTTTGACTTCATCTTCGACTCGCGGACAACTGTTTTTGAGGCGGCTCAGCTTGCAGCACGGGCCGGGCGCGCAATACCGCTTGTCCGGCGCGGACGCTACACAGTTGTGCGCGACGAGCCGCAGTCAATGCCCGTGGCCATGTACACACCTCGCAACATCCAGAAGGGCAGCCTATCTGTTGAGTTCGCAATGCCGAACGAGGAAATGCCTGACGCGCTGCGCCTGAAGTATCGCTCTGGCAAGTTCTGGGATGAGCGCAGCGTGATTGCGCAGATGCACGAAGGTACCGTGTACGTGTACCGCGAGAATGCGGCCACCGTTGGTCCAGTGTCTGGAACAACAAGGAAGGATCTTGGCCTGAACGACGGGCTTACATTCCCTGAGAATTTTCCGACACCTTCGAAAATCCAGGAGATCTCTCTTCCGGGTGTGATTGGAGAGAAGCAGGCAATGCGCGAGGCTGCGTTCATCATTGGGTCTGGCTACTACCGCAGGCAAACCGTTTCCTTCTCAACGGACCTTGAGGGGCTGTTGCCATCCTACGGGTCTCTGATCCTTGTGTCTCACGACATGATGCGATGGGGTCAGAGCGGAGAGATCATTGCTTTTGATCCGTTGACGAAAATTGCGCGCACGTCCATCAGCCTGCAATGGCAGGATGGCGCCACGCACAGGGCGCGCTTTGCATCCCCATCCGGAGATGTTTCTGCTGAGATTCAAGTGACAAAGGTTGTTGATGAGTTCGGTCCAGGCTTCGCACTCGCCTCTCTGCCGGCATTCGACATCCTGGCTGGCGACGAAGAGCGCGAGAACACGCGCTTCTCATTCGGCGATAGCGTGACTGTTTCTGAAAATGTGCGCGTCAAAGGCCTGCGTCCGAAGTCAAGCGGGCAGGTTGATGTTTTGGGTGTTGTGGATGGGCTTGAGGATGGCGGTGGAACCATTGATAGCCACTGGCTCCCGTCAGACGGACTTGCTCAGGATGCGATTGTGTTTGGGACGCCAAGCGTTTCGAACACAACACTGAAAACAATCTCAAGTGTCGTCTATTTTTACGACGTAACAAACGTTAACCAGTATGGTCCAGAGCCGACAATTCCATTGCCAAATGGTGGAACATGGGTTCGTCAAAGCCCATCCCACTCCTGGCACTACAAAATCCCGGCTAACGTTCCTCCTCTGTCTGGATCTAGCACTGCATATGCAACCAGCCCAATACTGACTGAGTTCGCAAACTTTTGGGTTGTTCAGGCAAACGAGGGTGACACTCGAGCAATCACATACTCTCTTGACCCAAACTCGCCTGGAATTGGTGTTACAGATGGCGTTGATCCAATTGGAAAAAATACGTTCTGGGTTTTGAATGACTGGGATCCCTCAACGGGGTATTCTGATGTGTCAGACCTATATACGCCAAACATGATTGTTGAGACATCGATCCAGACATTCCCGAACCAAACGTTCAACACGCTTGCGGACTTCAGCGTTGGCGACGACGGATACAAGTTCCCTCGCGTCAAGGTGACGACTGGAGGCCGCCTGCTGACATACGTTGTTGGCTCCAACAATCTGGATGAGCTTTACACAGTGACTGGCAACGAGTCGTCACTGGGTGGCGTGATCGCCTCACAAGAGAACTGGGACGGAAAGTGGATCCAGGAGGCTCCCGTTACATCCATCGACGCCTATGCCTACGATATGAAGCTTGAGGTTTTCGACATCACCCTGATGTCAGCACCTGGAACAGCATCTGACACGCAGCTCAACCTGCACGGGCTCAACTCCACCTACGCCTATGCCGTGGTTGGATGCCCTCTGGATACCTGGATCCCGATGTCGAACGATGTCACGTTTGGCCTGACCCCTCCAAGCCCAGGCAACACAATCATCGAGGCAGTCCTGGTGCTCAGCTTCCGAGAGCGAGCCAACCCAACTGGCAACAGCTCAAGTCGCAAGATTCGCCTGTACGCCGGCACATCGCAATAATTTTTCAAAAAGCTATCAAAAAACCAACACGGCTTGCAAAAGATAGCTTATACTGTTGCTACGGCGCCACAGTGGCGTCGTGTAACCACATGAAAGAAGCATCATGCCAGCACAAAAAACACCACGTCACGTCCTCGAACAGGCGGTCGAACTCGTCAACCAACACGACGGCGACATTTCAGCCGCAGCACGCATGGCAGGTTTGCCGCGCGGAACTCTGAACAATCGGTACCAGCAGGCAATGATTCGCCTGTCTTCGGCTTCAGCTGAGAAGCTTGCTCATGACCCCATGAGAAAGCTTGATGCAATGGCTGCAGCCATCAAGCAGCAGATTGCAGAGCCAGTGAAGGCCCTGATCGACTTCGGCGCGCGCAGGTTCGTCGTGACGTCCGCACAGAATGCCACGCCAGTTGATGTAAATTACTGGGACGCACTTAAGAACTTCTGCCGCCACACTGGATCGCAGTTGATAGTCATCCCTTACCGCTACAAGAACCCCACATCCACATGGACAGCAGACCAGGAAGAAGATGACTGGTGGGCGCCTGAAGTTCAGCCATACCTGCTGACAAACCGCACCGATCTGAATGACAGCCTGGTGATCCTGGCCGACATCAAGACACAGCCGACCGCCTCGCGCCCCCTGTCTGGATTCCAGACTTTTTCTGGCGGCAAGAGCGCGATCATTGGCCATCCGAAGCTCGAGCTGGAGACCGTTCCGACGCCCCAGCACAAATTGCCGAAGATCCTGACAACAACTGGCGCATGCACTGTTGCAAACTACAGCGACAGCAAGGCTGGCAAGGTTGGCACGCACCACCACACCCTTGGTGCTGCAGTTGTTGAGCTGGATGGCGATGCATTCCACCTGCGCCAAATCAATGCCACGCACGATGGTTGCTTTTACGACTTGACAACCTACTACATGCCGCACGGCGTGCGCACCGGCGTGTCTGTGGCTGCGCTGATCATGGGTGACTCTCACATTGAGGTGATCGACCCGAATGTGGTAGAGGCAACCTTCATCGGCGATGATTCAATCTGCCAAACATTGCGCCCCGAGTACCTGGTGTGGCACGACGTCATTGACCAGTACGCCCGCAACCACCATCACAAAGGTGATCCTTTCATCGCCTACGCAAAGCACAACAGCGGAATCAAAAACAACGTTGAGCAGGACCTGCGTTTTGCGTTTGAGGTGATCGACCAGCTGACGCCTGACTTTTCGAAGAACATCTTCGTGCCATCGAACCACGTAGACGCATTGAAGAAGTGGGTCAAGGACACGGCGGCCGACCCAACGCGCGATCCGGAGAACTTGGTGTTCTGGGCAAAAACTTTCGTGAAAATGTTGGAAGCTACGACCATGGGCGCAACAGGAGCATCGACTCCTGATCCATTCGTGATGTGGGCCAAAGAGTGGCTGCAGTGCGCAGACCGCAGCCTGTTCTTGAAGCGCGATGAGCCATGCCAGATCAAGGGCATCGAGTTGGGCTACCACGGGGACGCCGGCCCAAACGGCGCGCGCGGATCCCGCAATGCCTTTGGCCGCATCGGCGTGAAGACTGTGATTGGCCACAGCCACAGCCCTGGCATCCGTGACGGCGTGTACCAGGTTGGCACATCGAGCATGTACGACCTGGAGTACGCATCAGGCCCATCGTCCTGGTTGCACACCCACTGCGTGATTTACCCAAACGGAAAGCGCGCCCTCATCAACATCATTGGCCAAAAGTGGCGCCTGGCGTAACTTTCACCGATTTTTTTTATACATAGGAGCTATCTCAATGCAACACAAGATCATCGGAATCACCGGGCGCGCAGGCGCCGGAAAGGACACCGTGGCCAACCTGCTCGTGGAGCACCACGGGTTTCATCGCCTGGCCATAGCTGACAAGATCAAGGACGGATGCGCGGCCATGTTTGGCATCGACCGCGGCCTGTTCGACGACCGTGACAAAAAGGAGGTCGTGATCGACTGGCTGGGCAAGTCGCCGCGCCAGCTGGCGCAGCTGGCCGGCACGGAGTTCGGCCGGGCCATGATCGGCAATGACGTCTGGCTTCGCGTGGCCGGGCATGGCCTGGTCGATGGCGTGCGCTACGTCATGAGCGATGTGCGCTTCGAGAACGAAGCTGACTTCATCCGCGCAAACGGTGGGGTCGTCCTGCACCTGGTCCGCCCAGGAACAGATGCAGGAACGGCATCGACACACTCCAGCGAGGCTGGGGTAGCTGTAAAAGCTGGCGATCTGTTAGTTCGCAACGAGAAGACAATTGACGACCTGAAATACATGTCACTGCGCGCGCTTTACGCGCCCTGAGGCTAATCCGGAAGCATTCCGTCTCGAAATGGGCGCGGCCATTGGGTTGCGCCCCTTTTTTTTCGTTTGACATTGCCGCTGGCGGGGGAAGATAGCACAAAGCAACCTGGGATAACCACATGTCACAGCTCATCTTCCTGGGGGCTGACAGTGCCCCTATCAAACGACGCGAGATTCCGAAAATGGCTGAAGAGCATGAAAAAGAGCGCCTGCTGCGCATCGAAGACAAACTGGACATCGTGTCCGATGCATTGACTCAGCTGGTTCGCATCGAAGAGCGGCAGATCCAACAGCGCGAAGACTTCAAGCGACTGGAAGAGGGCGTCAAAGAGGCTGCCTCGGCGGCCAAGGTGGCCAAAGAGAAGGCCGAAGACGCTGACAAGAAGATCACTATCTGGATCAACCGCGGCATGGGGTTGTGGGGCGGCGCAATGCTGCTCTGGTCAGCGCTGAACTCAAAGATCTTTCACGAATTCATTTCAAAGTAACCAATCATGCTTGCAATTCTTTCAGCGGTTTTTGGATTTGCCGCACCATTCCTTCCTGAAGTCCTCAAATTTGCTCGCGACAAGGGCGACAAGGCCCATGAGATGGCTCTTTTCAAGCTGCAGATGGAATACGCATCGAAGCAGCATCAGATGAAAATGGTCGAGCTCGAGTCGATGGCAGACATCGAAGAGGCCAAGGTTCTGCACCAGCCGATCCCGTCGTACGGCGTGCAGCTCATTGATGCGGCCGACAAGTGGTCTGAGACAACCTGGGGCAAGTGGCTTGTTACGCCAGCCTTTTATGCATTCGTTCTGCTTGACTTCCTGGCAGGAATCGTTCGCCCAGGAATCACTGTTGCGGTAGTTTCCTTTTACATCGCCTACAAGTGGGCCATGCTGCAGGCTGCAGGCGGAAACATCATTTCAGTCTGGGGCGACAACGACTGGGCAATGGTGACGCTTGTTTTGTCGTACTGGTTCGGCCACAGGGCTGCAAAGGCCTCTTTTGGTGGTAACGCATCCAACGGACTTGCCGGCAAATGAGAACACCCGGCGCTGAACTCTGCGCCCGGTTCGAGGGCATGCACACCGTGCGCAATGGTATGGTGCATGCCTACCTTTGCCCTGCCAACTACCCAACGCAGGGAAGAGGAATAGTTGTTCCAAGCATGTACGTTCCGCCAATCACAATCGAAGAGGCTGAGCTACGGTTCGACATTTTCTTTGCGCGCTACGAAGCGGCCGCAGTAAAGATGCTGAAAGTGCACGCAACACCGAACCAAATTGGTGCGCTTGCATCGTTTTGCTTCAACGTTGGCATTGGCGCCCTGAAGTCATCAACGCTCCTGCGAAAATTCAACCGCGGCGATCCTGCTGATGAGGTTGCCAGGGAGTTTTTGAAGTGGAACAAAGGCGGCGGCCGTGTTTTGCCAGGCCTTACACGGAGGCGGGCTGCAGAGGCCGCTCTGTTTCTCGGCGAGTGATCCGTTCGAATGCGAAGCGCAGCGCAGCTTTGCACAAAATCCTGGTCCGCCACGGCGCAGCGTGGTCGGCCAGATGTTATTTTGTTGAATAAAATGGCCTGATGTACTCGGCCCAATTCCACATCACATCGGCTCACGCAAGCCTTTTTCACGGGCGACCGGCACCGGAGTGGACTATTGGCGACGGCTGGTTGATGCTGCTCGAATTCATCCTGACAAAAATCGAGATGATCACGGATCCAGAGGACCGCGCCGAGATCTGCATCTCGCACATTTTGGAAGAAAACGGGGAGCTCTCAATACGCTCAAGTCACCCAGATCACCTGCGCCAAGTCGACCAAATTCTGCATGAGGCGCGCATCGCATCGCGCGATCTGTGTGTGTGTTGCGGCGGGTACGCAGATGCTCACCGGTGGTCACCGTTATGCCGCTCCTGCGTGCATTGAAGCGCTTTCGCGCGAACTGTGGCGCTCTAGCGTGATCTGTGGCGCCTTGGCGCGCACATTGCGTGCGGATTGGTTACAGATGCGGATCTCTCGTAAACGCATTTTCCAAAAACGCAAAAAAGCGTTTACGAGCAACTCCATAAACAAGTGGCGTTTTCCTCCATTAACATGGGGGATGATGCTCTGATCATTAGACCGAAGCCCCCATGCGATTTCGTTTTTTCGTCTTCGCGATCCACTCGAGCTCGCATTTAACCTGCCGATTGATCTCATCGAACAGCGGGGCGAGCTCGTATGACATCGTTTTCGTGTCAAGCCCGGGCATCATTGCTTTGATGCCGCGAACAGGCAGAACGGCTTCGTTAACACGTCCGTTTTCGTCAAGCAAGAACGGGAGCGTGTCGGAAATCCTTGCGCGCGTGTTCGTGATTCTGACTTTGACGATTTCGTTGTCTTCTGCGATTTCGATTGGGCCGGCAGACAGGCGGCGCTTTTGAATGGTGTTCATGATTCAGCTCGCACGGGATTCGCGTTGGATGCGGTTGAGGATCGATTCTGCTTCGAGGCGTGAGGTGATGGAGTGGGCCATCAGCTGGCGCACGTTGCAGTAGTGGCGCGTATTTGGCACACGATGCATGGCCACGCACAGGTCATTGATGTCTTCGACACCGGACAACCAGATCAGGTACTCGCCCATGGCTTCGTAGTCAACTTTTGCAGACAGCTGGGCGGGTAGGGTGTGCAGGAATTGGTCTGAAAAGCTGGCGTAGTTGGCCGGCTTTGTCTCTACTTTTTGCATGGCTTGGGTCCTTGGTATGTTGATGCGGTCCTGGCTGCCATGGCCGCAAACGTTGCAATGTCGAAGTCCCAGCGTGCAGGCTGTTTCTTCGGCGGGTGGAAGTGACTCATGAACTGGGTCACGAAGGATGAGGGTTGGTTTGGTTTTGACATGAAGATATTGTAACGCACTTGAGGCTATCGTGTGTAATCTTTTTGCACTGTTCTCAAGATATTTTTTGATTGAGCGAATTCTGTAAAACCAATTTTTCCAGTCTCTGGTAAAAAAACGCTTGTAAGTCATTGATTCATAACGAAAAGAGCGAAAAGTTGGATGCAAACAGGATGCAAAACTGTGCAAACTCAACGCAAGTTTTGCTTCAGCACGGCATCGATTGCGGCGCTGGCGGCAGCGGAGGCTCGCATGGCCTCGGCCTGGATCAAGGCCCTTTCGACAGTTGGCCAGTCATCAAGGTCCATCTGCGACACGCGCAAAAACAGCGCGTCATTGCCGGCAATCCGACGAATGATCACCTGGTCGTCGTGCCACCTCAGTCCATTCATGAGGTTGAACCGAAGGTTGTAGTCGCTTTTCCTAGAGGCCATGTTTTGACAGCACCTCGTTCATTGCAGCTTCAGCAGCTGCTGCTTGTGCAAGGCTGCGTATGCGATCCATGGCGTCTAACACGGATGCGTACGGGCCCTTGATGGACATGTGTCCGGCGTCTCGCAGCATATCAAACATTTGACGCCGGCGGCCGTTGATCAGTCGCTGCATTCGCCTCACGCGCGAAGGCGTCAGCCCGGGTTCCATGAATGACTCGTACGACCTTGCAGTGAGCTCATGAATTGCTTCAACTGCGATCAGCGTACGGTTGTACGAGATCGGGGCCCTGGACATCATCAAAAGCGCTGCTCGGCATGCGGTTGTTATCAGTGGGCGGCTCATTTTTTGTTGCTCCCTTTTTGGTGGTTAAACTTTGGAATAAGCAGAATCCTTCAGAGTGAAGGAATCACTGAAATCGGGAAACTTTGGAATATGAAACAGGCCGCAAACCCGCATGAACATTGACTTCATGCCCCGGCCTGTCACGCCGGGGGTCGCGGGTTCGAGCCCCGTCCACTCCGCCAAAATATCCTTGGAAATCAAGGACTTAAAAAGGCCTCCACCAAAAGTGGAGGCCTTTTTTTCTTGGCTTATTCCAAACTTTGGAATATGTTTGCTCATTTCTGGGTTCCTGCTTGCACCAAACGCGCACCGGTTGCGCGCTTCTGGGGTCGTCGGTCGTACACTTGTTGAACCATTTTCTCACTTGTGTGATTCAGGGAAGCTGTTGTGTCCATGTCGCCCGCGTCAAGCTTGGCCGTCGCGCCCATCGGCCGGCAATCCTGCAAGCTGAATTGCTTGAATGGCACGCCGCGCTGCTTGGCCTCCAGTGTGCAGGCCTTCATCAGCTTGGCCAGGGTGGCTTTCCACCCGCCTTTGGTGTATCGCTGCCCCTTCAGGTTCCCAAACAGATACCAACTGCCGGCCAATTTGTTGCGCTTGATGGCCATGGTCTCATTCACGGTTGCGCGCAGTTCCTGGGTCCACTCGATCAGCACATCGGCCTTGAAATCGTTTTTCCCGTCTTTCCAGCGAACACCCGCATCTGTGATGCAGTCGCGGGTGATTGCTCGCACCTCGACGGACCGGCGCACGCACAGGTAGGCCATTTGCAGAGCCATGGACACGATGTGCTGGGGCCCACCCAGCTTGCGCCCAACCTCAACGGCCAGCGCCAGCTCCTGATGGGTGACCAGGCGCTTCGGGCGCTTCACTGTGTTGCGCGCCAGGTCAGTGATGGGGTTTGCTCCGATGAGGCGAAGGCTGATGGCGTACTCGAGGATCAGATGCAGCAGGCTGATTTCCTTGTTGCCTTTGAGCGGCCGCTTGGCGCGCACGCAGGCTTGCAGGTAGTCATAGCCCATGCCACGTGTCACCTCGTGCGGCTCCAGGTGGCCAAATGACTTTTTCAGGTTCTCGGCCTCGGGCTTGTTGCCGTCAATGGTGCTCTTTTTGCGCTTGCGCCCATCGTCGGCCGGCAGATCCGCTTGGAAGACAAACCAACCATCAATGAGCCCAGTCATGCCTCCTTCTGGCCGAACGGGGTCGATTGCCGCAATCTTGGTTGATTCGACAATGGCTTTTTGTCGGGTTCGTGCAACCTCGGCTGCGTCGTGCACTGGGCACGCGAACTTGAAGGCCCATTTTCCGCCGGGGAGCTTGTAACCGATCGAGTACACGCGCACACCGAAGCTTTCAAAAACGCGGAATGGCAAGCCATCCGGGATTTTGCGCGGCCTGGTCATTTTTTGGCTCCAAAGTGTGACAAGTCGATTCCTTTTTCAGGCGCCTTGCCGATTTGCCCAGAGCAAACAGCCTCAAAGTGAGCGCGCTCCAGGATCACACCACGCCGGCCGATGAAGGCTCTGGAGAACCCGCGCTTGCGCAGGATCTCCAGTTGCTTTGTAGATTGCTCGTAGCCGGTCAGGGCGGCCAGCTCTGCTGGCTCCAGCGTCACCCCAGGCATGACAAGCTCCCTGTGCAAATTACGACTCCATGTCCTCTGCGCGGATAACCTCGATACCGTCGTTTTGCTCGAGCAGATCGCAGGCCCGCTGAAGCAGCAGGTCGACCGCCAGGTACGCCGGGCCTGCTACCAAGGAACGAACTCGCTCCATAGTTTTTAAGCGGATGCGCAAGGCTTCCAGCTTGCGCGATGGATACTTCTTGCCGTCGGGCCCTTCGATCATCGAGCCGGTCAGGGTTCCGCGGCCAACGATTATCACGCGCGGGGTTGATCCGTCCGCCCCGATCGGCAGGTCGATCGTTTTCTGGCGTGTTGGCTTCTTTTTGGCTGTTGTCATTGAGTGATCCTGATGATGAAGTGTGCTTATGATAGCTCACTTCATCACAGGATGTCAAGACGTTGCTCGTAGCATCTTGATTTTTTTGCATCAGCGCATCTCCGCCCAGTTGTTTCCGACAGTGACCTCGACAACGGATGGGATTCCGTAGGGCTCCAGGTAGAAGCTTGCCGACTCGTTCATGATTTCCTGAATGGCAAATGCGTAGTCGTCGATTTCATCCTCCGGCGCTTCGAAAACAATGGAATCGTGTACGACCATCGCAAGGTTTTGCTGTATGGTTTCGCCAAGGCTTGCCAGCGTGCGCATCAGGATGTCCGCACCGGCTCCTTGAGCGCGCGCATTGATGATGCGGTCGTCCAGTGTCACGATGTGGCGGCCGCTCAGTGTTTGCGATGAGAGCCAGTGGCATGTGCGGATTTTTGCTCCGCCTTCGTAGCGGTTGGCAACCATCATTTCTCGAGGCTCATCGGACACACTCAAGGCAATCACAAGCTCGCCCATAAAGGCAACCTCTGGGAACTGGTCGAACCAGGCATCCCGGGCCTCGACGGCCTCTTCGCGCGTCCATGCCACTCCGTCGATCTTGCCCTGGCGGTGCAGGCCGCCTGCCTTGCGCAGGTAAATCAGGCTCAGGTTCAGCAGCTTCGCTGCGTCGCGGTGCTCTCCAACGAGGCGCTTCATTTCCTCTTTTGAGACTGACTTCATGAACTGATCCAGGCTAACGCCATCTGGAAGCTTCATGTCTCCTGCACGGATTGCCATCTGAGCAGCAGTGAAGTTGTGCGGGCACAGGCCATCGCGCAGCAGGGTTACAAGTGGCAGGCTCTTGCGCAGGGCCTGCTGGTACCAGTAGGCGATGCGGTGGAAGCTCTCAGAGTCGAACGCCGGGCGATGGATGTCGATGGAATCGGCACCGAATCGCAAGGCCTGGCGAACCCAGCTGTCGCCATTGCCGGCAATGATAATTTCTGCAGCCTGCATGGCCTGCACACACTGGGCCGCAACGATTCGGATCTCAATTGCGCCAAAGTCAGCCTCGATCAAGACATGCCCGGGCCGCGTACGCACAATCGACTTAGTGGACTCATCCAGCCCCTGGGCGTTTGGCCACTTGCAGGTTGTGCGGCCAGTCACTGCGGTGATTGCTGTAACCGGGTGGATTTGGCGGAACTTTGGGCTCAGGCCTGCACGGCTGCGCATGCGCATGTCGATGGCACCGCGCATTTCGCGCTTGCAAGCCTCCAGAGCCGCCCATGCCACCAGGCCTGGGGTGGAGTTGTGGCCGGCCAATGAAACCTCATCAGCACCGATCATTGGCAGCCCGTCGTCACCACACTGCAGGCCGCGGCCTTGCGATGCGGCATAGGCGCCAAGCGCGCGGCGCACCTCCGCGCTTGCGTGCTCTGTCACGGATTCGAGCTGGCCTTTCACGGCTGCGAGTGCGGGGACGTGATCGATCAGGTCCTGGACAATGCCTGGGATGGCCTCATACCTCGCGCGCTCAATTTCCTGCGCGCTGTCCATCGAGACTGTCATTCCATTGGAGTGCATCCTGGCCAACACGCGCTGTGCAGCCTGGTAGTCCATGAACGATCCAGCTGCGCTGTGCTGCATGAGAATGCTGTAGATGTTCAGCGGATCGTTTGCGCCAACCATGGCGGCGAATGCCTGGCGCACGCGCAAAGACTTGCGGCTCAATGCGTCCTGGTGGAAGTGGCCCAGGTTATCGAGGGACCACTCCCGGTCTGGCGGGAACTTGCCCAATTGCGGTATCAGACCAACTGCAAGGCAAATGTCGTCGAACTTTGCCGTGCGCTTGGATTTGACGAAGGCAGCGGACAACTCGCAACCCATGGCGGCGTAGTCGTTCAGCTTCAGAATCTCTGCGGGGTAGAGAATCTTTGTCACCAGCACCAGGTCGAAAATCTGCGACGGAACAGGGTAGTGGCCTGTCGACAGGTAGGACAGGTACACGGTTGCATCATCAATGAAGACGGGTTTTTTCGAAATTGCCTCGTGCAGCTCAAGGCGCTGCGCAACTGTGCACTCGTCCAGGTCGATGTCAGCAATGCCTTGGATCGACATTGCACGCAGGCGCTGGCGGGTGTTCCACTTTCCCCCGTGCTCGCGGGCCCATTCGGCTGCAGTTTTGCCATTGGAAAGCATGGAGGCGTTACCCAGGGCCATGCTCGGTGTCGTGATGCTCGGAGCCGTGGCAGCAACGGCGACGAACAGGACTGGCGCGGATTCGATTTTTTGCAAGATTTCTGGTGTTGTGGCCGTGAAATGCTTGACAGGAGTGTGATATTGGTTCATAATGTAATTGACTCGATTTGGTGGTTGAGTTCTTGATGCTTCACCAGAAGGCGCCCCGCGGATAACTCCCTGGGGCGTTTTCCATTTCAGGCATAAATCTCCGCTTCTGGCAGGGTTTCAACAGCAACAGCCAGGCTGCGCATGCACTGGGACAGGTGCTCCAGGCCACTCACGGTTGCGCACGTCACGCGCTCATTGGATTCCGCCTCGATCGAGTTCGCGATGTCAGAGACCGCAGAGATCAGCCAGCCATGTGCCTTGTCCGATCCTTTGATGTCCATGCATGCGATGAAGCATGCAACGTCAGCCGGGCTGGACAGCTCAAACACCGCCTCATCTCCACCCTCCAGACTCTGAACGATGCTGGTGCCATTGGCATCCATTGCGCCGGCCAAGGCCGATTCCGCCTTGATGACCTTCATTTGCTCTGGTGTTGCGCCACAGTCCAGGAGAGCCTGGTAGGCGTCTTGCGTTTCTTTATGATTGCTCATGATAACTTTTAACTCACTGCGTTGATTTGAGATAGCCGTGAAACATGTTCCACGGGATTGATGCCATCGTCTTCCAGCGGGTAAACACTTGTTTTTCCCCGATGTCTGAAGTGTATTGGGGTTTAAGTCGCTCGTGTTGAAGCTATGGAATCGTGTGTATTCACTAAACGATTTTGAATTGTAAAGATTTGTAAAGATAGAAAAACGGCGGGTGAGGATAGCTTCTTTGCAACCTCGCCAGCCGTCATGAAAAACGCGGAGATCCGCTTCTAGTGCGCGTTTCGGCTGGATTCGTACACATCAGAGATGTCGTCGGCCGCCGTGCGGCGCCGTGTGACAACAACCGGGTCCGGCGTCAGATCGATGATCTTGTCGATTCCGGAGATCTCCAGCGGGCGCACTTTCTTGCCGCCAATCGCCTTGGTGTCAGCCAATTTCTTGCCGCACTGGGGGACGTGGGTGCGGTACATGTCGCCGATGGCCTGGTTGGACCACTTGCTTGTGCTGTACATGCGCACCAGCTCTTCGTTGGTGTGGTCGATGTACAGGGCAGGGTGAGCGTCCGCGTCGGTGTCCAGGCGGATGCCCATGCGGCCCAGGGCCTGGCCATGGACCTGGACGCGGGTTCCGAACTCCTTGAACACCTCGATGGTGATCTCGCGCACGCTGAGCTTCGTGAAGCGGCCTGCGATGTCGACAGCAACCACCTGGTCCAGCAGCCATTCCAGCGGTGTGGAGTCAGTGCGGCCCGTGATGCGCTCCATCTGAGATGCGGTGTCGAGGGTTGACATGTACGAGATCAAAGCGGCGGCGCTGGGTTCGGCGTCGTTGGTTGCCACGAAACCGGCTGCAATCACGGTTCCGATGGTATCGACACAACGTTGAGACACGTCACCGATGAGGGGCTGGACGAGATCGAGGGCTTTGCGGAACCGTGGGAAGTTGTGCAACATCCGGGACACGAACAGAGCACCGTGTTCAGCGGCCATCTCTGGGTCAGCAAGCACCATTGGGTGGGTCTTGGCCATTCCGTCGCGCTGGTGCATGAAAAGCCTGATGAACCGGCTCTTCTCTGCGTCTTCCATGGCTGGTGGGTTGATGGCGGCGAGCGCTGTCATCGTGCGGATGGTGAATTCATCCGTTCCGCCGCCATTGGAGCGGCCCTTGGTAGCCCGGCCGCCGGCGTACGACGAGCGGATGTAGGCCATCAGTTGCTCCATCCTTGTGGGGTCGCCCTTGGCTTCGGCTTCATCGATCAGCGTGACCAAGGAAGAGCTAGACAGGGAGCGGCGCAGGCCGGCTTCGGTAAGGACTGTCCCCTCGAACTTGTCCATGGCGAGTGGGCCAAGCATGGTGCGCATGAAGTTCAGGACTTCAGACTTGCCGGAGCCAAGCTTGCCGGTCACGTACAGCATGGGGCGGTGCTCCAGGCCGCCACAGTACACAGCCGCGGCGAGCCATGCCAGGGCCATATCGGCATCGCGCGGGTCAATCCATGCAAACGTGCGCATGGCGGCCAGAATCTCACCAACTTGTGCCGTGGTTGCCTGTGCGTCGCCGTGGCTGACACCAAGGTCCCGGTCAGTCATGAACACCTTGCCGCTCACAGTGTCCACACGCTCCATTTCGGCGCCATCGGATCTCCACACGCCAGCGGCTGAGTTGATCACAATGTTGTTTCGGTCCCCGCCAAGTGGCCACACGCCGGCAGCCGTCTTGCGGGACTCTAGCCAGTAGCCAGCGGCAGTGCAGGCTGCGTCCAGGTCCATCCCGGCCTGCACGTTGTCAAAGCCAGTGACGTTACCTTCCTTGTCAACCTTTGGGTACGCGGCGCGGGCGTAGTCACCGCCAAGGGCGCTGATCAGGATGGCCGCGTTTGTGAGGTCAGATGCTTTGATTGCCATGACGGCCTGTTTTTGCACCGAGTAAATTACAGACTGGACAGCGCCGGACTGCTGGTCCACCTTGATGCCAAGTGGGATGATGCCGCCAACTTCCATGGCTTTGGCCTTGTCGCGCTCCAGGTAAAAGGCTTTCCGCAGGAATGCAATAACGGAGTCGAGGCCGGCGGGTCCGACTTTGGCAATCCAGTCATCGATGCCGAGTTTCTCAGCCTTCAGTGGCTCTTCCTTGGCCGGGCGGCCCTTCTTCTTCTTTGCACCCGGCACCTCAACGTAGGCGCAGGGGATCTTGAATTGCTCTGCAATGGCATCCCGAAGGCCGGTCATGGCATTGCGTACCATGGGGTTGTCGGCGGCGTCACTGTCCGCCACAACAACAACGCCTTTGGCGCGCGCGATGACGGCCGCAAGGTGTGGGTGCAGTGGGGTGCTGCTTGTTGTCGGCTCGGACTTGTCGCGTCCCGGGTCCCGGTACATGGTGACACCAGGCAGGCCGATTGCAGGAATGGACAGATTCGCTTCGATGCTCAAGGCTTTCAGCTCCCCTTCGGTGATCAGCACGAAGTCTGCGTCGATCTGTGGCTGGTCTTCCATAGCGCAGCGTGCGATTTTGTTGCGAATCATGGGTGGCAGGTACACGGATGCGAAGCCTGCACCGCCACGGCTTTGGTACTTGTGGCCCCCGTCGTCCATGCGCACACGGCAGAACTCCTGGCCGTCGTCGGCCATTACGGCCTGGCCGTCAGCGCCAATGTATGGGATCAGCATTCCGCCCGACTGCACATTGGGCAGGCCTAGGATCGCGGCGACTTCTGGCGGGGTTGCCGATGTGATGGCAGCTGCTTCCGCGGCGTTGGTTGGGATTGCGCGTGTAGACAGCGAGTTGATGTGGTTCGAGAAAAGCATTTTTGACTTTCGTGAGGTGGTTGATAAATCAGGTCCTTTGTTTGCCTGTGCGTGATGCTGGGGTCTATTGTGTGGCTTTTTTGCAACCATGTCAATCCTGTTGTAGCCTCAAATGTTCAAAAGAATCTTGACGATATGGAAATGTTACCGTACGTGGTAACGTGTTACCGCAGTGTTACCAAAACGGTATCGCGCCAAAAGCCGCATCCAGTGTGGGTTTGAGGCCTGTGACGGATACTCGGTAACACTTTTTGATCAATTTTCCGTATGTGCGAATATTTATTTAAATTAAATTCATCCAAGGGGAGAGTGTTTTTCTGTTACCGCCGGAGATTTGTATCCACAACTGCCTGCAAAGCCGCATCTGGAGGCTATCCTCACGCGATACCAAATCGGTAACATTGCGGTAACGCTCGGGAACAGTGTTACCGGCGACATTTGAAACATGGCCTGATAAGATAGCTTCAATCATCTCGAAGCTATCATCATGTTATCAAATACCGCAAAATCAAAGACGACGCGCAGACTGCAAAGGGCCATGCGCAGGCTGACGGCCGTTATGGAGAGCTCAAACGACGACTACAGCAACCAGGGCTTGCTGATTGAGCACTTCGGCGCGGCGGCCCGGGAAGACTTCCCATACATCCGCCTGGCGGCAGCAGTGCTCAGGGTGGCGGGCGAGGATCTCAAAGCGGCATTCAAGGCGGAAGCAAGCATCCGGGACTTGGCAGATCAAAAGAGCGAGGAAGGGGTTGTCGACAGGCTTGCATCTCTTTTGGAACTCGTGAAAGAGGGTCACAACACGATTCTGTGGATCAATGGTGCAGAGGCACCTCTCAAATTCGAGAATGTCTCGGGCCAGATCGAGATCGGAGCGGATATGACCCGCTGGTGCATCGCCAGAATCTTCCAGCTGGACATTGAGGTGGACTGCTCGGCAGTCACAAGCCCATGGGCCGATCTTTTCGAAGCAGGAGAAGAGCAATGAAGCATCTCTTGGGAATCGACATCGGCGCCCATGGCGCCATTGCAGTGCTGGATATGCACCTTGACCTGGTTGAAGTCATCGACATGCCAACCATCGTTGTGCAAAAGGGCAAGAAGAAGTCACACCAGGTGGATGGCGCAACCCTCTCAGCTCGCCTGGCTCCATACGCAGGAAGCACAACACTGGCAGCCATTGAGCGCGAAGGAAGCCGACCCGGCAACAGTGGGAGCTCAATGTACACATTTGGAGAGTCAGCCGGCCATCTTCACGGTGTGCTGGCATGCCTGGGCATCAGGTGCAGGGAAATAACCCCAGCCGCGTGGAAGAAAGTCAATGGTTTGGCCACTGGCGCCGACAAGGACATGTCAAGGGGCAAGGCCATCAAGCACTTCCCAGGCATGGCCAGATTTTTTACTCGAAAGAGCGACGACGGAAGGGCAGAGGCAGTCCTGATTGCTCTGGCCGTGGCGCGCGAGATCCCGGCGCTGGTGCTGGACCTGAACGCAGTTCCGGCCGGCGTGATTGCAAAACACTTGAATGCAAAGGAGCTTCCGAAGCCGGACGGCGGATGTGATTTTTGCTTGACATAGCAGTACATCCCCCATCATCCAATTGCAGTCGTTGAGGACTGGTGGTGGGGGCTCTACGCCCCTTTAGACGGCCCAGGTGCAATGCCTGGGCCGCTTTTTTAAAAGCCAGATGGCAGAACGGGTAGATGCAGCGGCCGATACAGCCGCCACACAGTGGGTTCGAATCCCACCCGGCTTTTGAAAAGGAAAGCCTTTTACATGGATGTAGCTCAATTGGCAGAGCATCGGTCTCCAAAACCGAAGGTTGAAGGTTCGAGGCCTTCCATCCATGCCACGCTGAAGCTGACCACGCCGAACACCGTGAGGCTTGACATTGCCAAGCCCGCGGGATCATGTGCACATGACCCCCGGAAAACTAAACATTGACCTTTACGCCTTCGCGTCCTTCACGCTTCCGCTAGTGTGGACGGCAGCGGGCTTGCCCGTGGACCTCACGGGCTGGAAGGCGCGCATGCAGATTCGTGAGCGCACATCATCCGCGACACCGGTGATTGATCTCGACAACGGCCTGAAGGGCGGGATCGAGATCACTGCACCGCTCACGGGCGCCATCAACATCAAAATCACAGACGAACAGACTGGATTGCTGACCATCAAGGCCGGCGTCCATGACATCGTGCTCGAGTCGCCTGGTGGCGACAGCCATCGGATCCTTGAAGGCACCGTAACCATTCACCCGGGCGTAACGAAGCCATGAGCCAGACGGTCGTTGTCCAGGGTGGCATTGGCGGCCTGGTGACGATCCAGGGCGCGCCGGTGCAGGCCGTTTCCGTTGTGGAAACCGGGCCGCTGGTTGTCAACGAGGTTGCGATTGTGCAGGCGGGGCCCCAGGGGCCGCGAGGTCTGACAGGCTCAAGCGCCTACCAGGCCGCGGTTGAGGCTGGATTTGTTGGGGATGCGATCGCGTGGCTTGCTTCGCTCAAGGGCGACAAGGGCGACACCGGTGACATTGGCCTGACTGGGCCGCAAGGATTGAAGGGCGACACGGGTGATACCGGGCCGCAGGGACTCAAGGGCGATAAGGGTGACACCGGAACGCCAGGCAACGAAACAACTGAAATGATCACCGACCCGGTGGCGTACTACATCTTATCTAAGGGGTAATCCATGGCAACTCTCGCACAACGCATCATCGATCTGGCCACCGCGGTTGGCGCAGACGTCAAAACACTGACAATCAGCCAAGGCGTCCTCACATCGTTGAACACAACGGCCAAAGGATCGCTCGTCGCCGCGATCAATGAGGTGATCGCATCCATTGGATCCGCAGGCGCTCAGATCAACGACACCGCCACTAACGGCGCCACAACGGTGACGTGGTCGGCCGACAAAATCTTCGACACCATCGAAGCCGCAAAGACTGCAGTCAAAGACGAACTCGTCAATGGATCGGCCGCCGCTCTGGATACCCTGAACGAACTCGCCAACGCGCTCGGCAACGACCCCAATTTTGCAACGACCATCGCAACCGCGCTGACGCAGCGGGTCCGCGTTGATGCAGTGCAAACATTCACGGCACCACAGCAGGCGCAGGCGCGCTCGAACATTGGCGCATTGAGCACAGTCGAAATCGGTGACCCAGACACCAACTTCGTGACAACTTACACGGCAGCGAAGGCATAAGCAATGTCAACACTTTCGCAACGCATCGCCGACCTCGCAACCGCGATTGGCGCGGACGTGAAGGCCTTGTCCGCGGGCGGCGTGACCATCCAGGCCACGGCGCCGGCATTCCCGCACACAAACACACTGTGGTGGAACTCTGAGACCGGCAATTTGTACATCAAATT
>JACCDQ011897356.1_pt1 | contig 43738 bp, 44 predicted proteins | sample 7446031 | NCBI WGS metagenome assembly JACCDQ01 (sample SAMN15323442, study PRJNA562643) | freshwater metagenome | isolation source: river surface water | place: USA:Blue River Watershed | collected 2017-08-17 | reverse complement strand
GGCGCGTCCGATGCCCGAACCCGGCAGGTGCGTCCAACCGGCCTCAGGGCCGCGTCAGCCGACGGTGACGCTCGGCGCTCCCGCGGACTCCTCGTCGATCGGCTCGCCCATCTCCTCGGCGATCCGCATGGCCTCCTCGATGAGGGTCTCGACGATCATCGCCTCGGGCACGGTCTTGATGACCTCGCCCTTGACGAAGATCTGGCCCTTGCCGTTGCCCGAGGCAACACCGAGGTCTGCCTCGCGAGCCTCACCAGGACCGTTTACGACACAGCCCATGACGGCTACGCGAAGCGGAACGGTTAGCTTTTCTAGACCCTTCGAGACGTCGTCTGCGAGGGTGTAAACATCAACCTGAGCGCGACCACACGACGGGCACGAGACGATTTCAAGCTTGCGAGGGCGAAGGTTGAGCGATTCGAGGATCTGCGAACCGACCTTGATCTCTTCGACCGGTGGAGCCGAGAGTGATACACGGATGGTGTCGCCGATGCCCTTGCTGAGCAGTGCACCAAACGCAACCGCGCTCTTGATGGTGCCCTGGAATGCCGGGCCAGCCTCGGTTACGCCGAGGTGCAGAGGCCAGTCACCGCGTTCGGCGAGCATCTCATACGCCTTGACCATGACAACCGGGTCATTGTGCTTGACCGAGATCTTGAAGTCGTGAAAGTCGTGTTCCTCGAACAAACTGGCTTCCCAAACGGCCGATTCGACGAGCGCCTCAGGAGTCGCCTTGCCATACTTCGCGAGCAGTCGAGGGTCTAGCGAACCGGCGTTGACACCGATGCGAATCGAAACGCCGGCGTCCTTGGCCGCCTTAGCGATTTCGCCTACCTTGTCGTCAAACTGACGGATGTTGCCCGGGTTTACGCGAACCGCGCCACAACCAGCGTCGATTGCGGCAAAAACGTACTTTGGTTGAAAGTGAATGTCGGCAATTACCGGAATCTGCGACTTACGTGCAATCAACGGAAGGCGATCTGCGTCGTCTTGGCTCGGCACTGCAACGCGAACGATGTCACACCCCGAAGCGGTTAGTTCGGCAATCTGCTGCAGGGTTTCGTTGACGTCGGTGGTCTTGGTGGTCGTCATCGACTGCACCGAAATTGGAGCGTCGCCACCGACAGCTACCTTGCCCACCATGATCTGACGGGTCTTGCGTCGAGGCGCAAGCACTGGTGGCGGGGTTGCTGGCATTCCTAGGTTCACAGCAGGCACAGGGATGCTCCTTTTCGTTTCCAATCAAGCATAGACAGGCATCAAAGACTTATTGGCGCGACGATGTCTGCCACTACAAACAACAAACCCATCAGAGTTAGTGCAATCCAGCCAATCATTGTGAACGGGCCAAGCAGAGCGAGATCGACCGGACGAGGCTGGCCTCGGCCGCGCATCTTGAACCAGAACTTTTTGAGCTGACCGTACAGAGCGGCTGCAATGTGCCCACCGTCAAGTGGCAGCACCGGAATCATGTTGAAGGCAAACAGCGCGAAGTTCAGCGACGAGAGCGTGAGCAGCCACATCGAGATCGTGCCCGCCCAGTCATCACCGTTCTCGGCGGCCATGTCACCGGCCACCTTGGCCACACCGACAACCGAAACCGCTCCATTCGAGCTGCGTTCCTCGCTGCCGTCAATAGCGCCGAGCGCGTGCAGAGCCTGCGCCGGCAATTGCGCGATCATGCCGAAGGTCGAACTAATCGTGGTTCCGGTGAACTCCCCCAACGCCGCAAAGTCGGCCGGCTTGCGCTCATACCCGAAGCTGACTCCGATGAAAGGACGAGTCTGATAGCTCGAGGTTTCAGAGTTATAAATCTGAGCGGTTTCGATGGTCGCGCTCAGTTGCAAGGTCTTGCCGGCGCGTTCAACCGCAATCGGCACGGTTTGGTCTGCCAAACCAACAAGCGCCGCGCGCACCTCGGTAGGGTTCGCTACTTTCACACCATCAATCGAGAGCACGCGGTCGCCCGCCTTGAGTCCCAGTTTCTGAGCGGTGGTCTCGACCAGACCGTTGCAACTGGCAGGCGCTTGATCTGCGATTTTGCCGTCGGCCGAGATGCAAGCGACCACTGACGAAACCTGGTTGGTCGGAGTCACTACACCGATGCCAAAGAACACAATCGCGGCAAAGACAACACCGAGAACTAGATTGGCGAACGGACCGCCGGCCATGATCACAAGCTTCTTGATGGTGCTCAGGCGATAAAACGCGCGATGCGCTTCATGCGGTTCAAGATCTGCGGGGCCGCGGTAACGTTCGACATAACGCAGATACCAGGCGGCAAGTTTGTTATTTGGCGTAGGTCGGGACTCGAATTGCTCGACACCGGGTGCCATGCCGGTCAGGGTGACGTAGCCACCTAACGGAATTAGCTTGAGGCCGTATTCGGTTTCGCCGCGCTTGCGTGAAAACAGGGTCGGGCCAAAGCCCACCATGAATCGCGGAACCTTGACGCCAAACTTCTTGGCAGGAAACATGTGGCCGAATTCGTGCAGCGCGATCGAGACGGCGATACCGATGCCGATAAAGACGATTCCTGCGATGTAATAGCCAGCGTTGCTCACGATTTCACCTTAATCCAGTGCCTCGACAAATCATTCCGCGCTAGCAGGCGCGGGCAATCACTGCATCGGCACGTTCACGAGCCCAACGCTCGGCGTCCAGCACCGATTCGAGGGTTAGCTCCCCCTGAGGCTCATGCGAGTTCACGACGCGTTCGACCAAATCGACAATCGAAACAAAACCGATCTTGCCCGCGTGGAACGCCTCGACCGCCTGCTCATTGGCCGCGTTATAAACCGCCGGGTATGTGCTGCCCGCCTTGCCAACCTGTCGCGCTAGGCGCACTGCGCCGAAGACCTGCTCGTTGAGCGGTTCGAAGGTCCAGGTCGCGGCCTTGGTCCAGTCACAGGCTGGGGCTACATCGGCGATGCGTTCTGGCCAGGACATGCCAAGGGCAATCGGCAGTTTCATGTTTGGTGGCGAGCACTGGGCCAGCACCGAACCATCGATGAACTCGACCATCGAGTGCACGACCGACTGCGGGTGCACGGTCACCTCGATGTTTTCAAACGGGATGTCGAACAAAAGATGAGCCTCGATGAGCTCCAAACCCTTGTTCACCAGAGTCGCAGAGTTGGTGCTCACAACCTTGCCCATCACCCAGGTTGGGTGAGCCAGCGCCTGCGCCGGAGTTACATCCTGCAGCTGCTCGCGTGTCCAACCTCTGAACGGTCCACCGGATGCGGTCAGGATGAGCTTGCGCACCTCGGTCTTGGTGCCACCGAGCAGGCACTGCGCGAGCGCGCTGTGTTCGCTGTCAACGGGCACGATCTGGCCTGGCGCGGCCGCATCCGTCACCAATCGTCCACCGACGATCAGGGATTCCTTGTTGGCGAGCGCGAGTGTCTTGCCCGTTGAAAGCGTGGCAAGTGTCGGGGCCAGGCCAATCGAGCCGGTGATGCCGTTGACGACCACGTCTGCGTCAATTTCTTCGACCAAGCGCGTGGCTGCCTCTGCCCCCAGCACCGCCTTGCCGGAGCTGACGCCGAAGTCGGCCGCTTGCTGGCCCAGGAGCTCAGAGTTGCTGCCGGCTGCGAGTCCGACCACCTGGAATCGGTCGCGATTTGCGGCAATGACCTCTAGAGCCTGAGTGCCGATTGACCCGGTCGAACCGAGGATGATTACGCGACGCATTTGTTTAGTTTGCCAGACCTGCCTGCCCCACGTCGAAGTCTGCGAATTTTCTAGGACTGTTCGCATGCGAACGACCTTGATTCACGCCTTAAGGCTTAGGCTATTAAGCATGACTGAGTCTCACATCGCGCAAGTTCGTAAAGTCGTAACCGCCATCCCTGGTCCTAAGTCGCAGGAGCTGCACAAGCGCCGCCTCGAGGCCGTTTCGCACGGTGCCGGAGCCGCTCTTCCGGTCTACATCGAAGCCGCTCACGGCGGAATCATCGTGGATGTCGATGGCAACCAGATGATCGACCTCGGTTCTGGCATCGGTGTTACCACCATCGGTCACACCAACCCTCAGGTTGTAGCAGCAGTGCAGGAACAGGTCGCCAAGCTGACCCACACCCTGTTCACGCTCACCCCATACGCGGGTTATGTCGAGGTCTGTGAGTACCTCAACAAGTACACCCCTGGCAACTTCAAGAAGCGCTCGGCGCTGTTCAACTCGGGCGCCGAAGCCGTTGAGAACGCGGTCAAACTTGCTCGCAAGTTCACCGGTCGCGGCGAGATCGCCGTCTTCGACCACGGTTACCACGGTCGCACCAACCTGACCATGGCGATGAACTTCAAGGCCATGCCTTACAACTCGGGCTTTGGCCCATTCGCACCGGGCGTTCACCACGTCCCGATGTCATACCCGTTCCGTGACGAAGCCGGTCTAACCGGTGAAGAGGCCGCAGCACGTGCCATCAACTACATGGACAAGCGCGTTGGCGCCGACAACCTCGCAGCAATCGTCATTGAGCCGATTCAGGGCGAGGGTGGCTTCATCGTGCCAGCACCTGGCTTCTTGAAGGCCATTAGCCAGTGGGCCAAGGCCAACGGCATCGTCATGATCGCCGATGAGGTTCAGGCCGGCGTGGCTCGTACCGGCAAGTGGTTTGCCAGCGAATGGGAAGAAGGCTTCGAGCCTGACATGTTCACCATCGCCAAGGGCATTGCCGGCGGTATGCCGATTTCGGCGGTAACCGGCCGCGCAGAAATCATGGATGCTTCGCACCCGGGTGGCATCGGCGGTACCTTCGGCGGTAACCCAGTTGCCGCTGCTGCGGCGCTCGCGGTTCTTCGCCAGATCGAGCAGGGCGGCGTCATCGAGCGCGCTCAGGCAATCGAGGGCGTTCTCAAGACCCGCCTCGAGGCGATGAAGGCCAAGTACCCGGTAATCGGTGACGTACGCGGTCGCGGTGCCATGATTGCAATCGAGTTCGTTGAGCCGGGCACCAAGAACCCAAACAAGGCAGCGGTCGACGCCATCGTGAAGCACTCGCACTCGAACGGCGTGTTGGTTCTGAACGCTGGCACCTACTACAACGTGATTCGTTTCTTGCCACCGCTGGCAATCACCAACGAGCTGCTCGAAGACGCTCTGAACGTCATCGAAGAGGCCATCGCGAAGCTATAACGCGAACCAAGCAAACAAGAATGGGTCCTGCGCGATGCAGGACCCATTCTTTTGTTTGAAGCTGTTACTTGATCGCAGCCAGACGTTTTGCCTTGCGGGCGCCGCGCACCTGAACGGTGATGACCACCAAGATTGCAAACAGGAACACGGCCGAGCCGACCACGTTGGCCTCCGCCGGGATTCCCTTGCTCGCTGCGGTGTAGACGTACTTAGGGAACGTCGTTGCCGGACCAGCATTGAAGTTGGTAATGATGAAGTCATCGAACGACAGTGCGAACGAGAGCAGCGCAGCGGCCATGATGCCCGGCAGCAGAAGCGGGAAGGTGATCTTCCAGAACACCTGGCTAGGCGAGGCGTAGAGGTCTCGCCCGGCTTCTTCTAGTGCCGGGTCGAGGCTCGCCACACGTGCTTTGACGGTCACCACCACAAAGCTCAGGCAGAACATGACGTGGGCAATGATGATGGTCACAATGCCCTTGTCAACGCCCATGCTCAAGAACTGCGAGGCGAGACCGGCACCGAGGACGACCTCAGGGGTTGCCATCGGCAAGAACAGGAGCAGGTTGACCATCGAACGAGCCTTGAAGCGGTAACGCACAATCGCGATGGCGATTGCGGTGCCCATAGCGGTCGCAATCAAGGTCGAAAGCACACCGATGAGAACCGATGAACCGAACGCTTCACAGACGCCCTGCTGGTCACATACGTTGATCCAGTTGTCGAAGGTGAATCCGCGCCACGAGATGTTCGACTTGAAGGTGTCGTTGAACGAGAAGACGAAGGTGTACGCGATCGGAATCAACAGATAAACGAAAGCGAGGGTCGAATAAATCGGCAGGGCCCACTTGCCGAACGAGAACTTGCTCACAGTAGGTCCTCCGTTCCACTTCGCTTCACATAAACCGAAACCAGAATCAGAATCACGGCCATCAGCATGACCGAGAGCGCGGATGCGGTCGGGTAATCCATAGTTTCAAGGAAGGACGACTGCACGACGTTACCGATCATCGCGGTCTTCGCTCCACCGAGGAACTCCGGGCTCGCATTCACGAAGTCACCGGCGATCGGAATGAAGGTCAATAGCGTGCCCGAGATGATGCCCGGCATTGTGATCGGCAGAGTGACCTTGCGGAAAGTCGTGATTGGCGATGCGTACAGGTCTGAGCTGGCTTCGAGAAGGCGCAGGTCCAGACGCTCGAGAGTGGTGTAAAGCGGCAAGGTCATAAACGGAATGAAGTTGTAGGTCAGACCGAAGATAACCATGAAGTCCGTGCCGGCGATGTACTGATCTGGAGCCAGGATGTGCGTCGCGTGCAAGAAGTTCATCACAACGCCGTCGCTCGAGAAAATCTGACGCCAGGCGAAAGTGCGCAGCAGGAACGAGATGAAGAACGGCGCGATAACGAGAGTCAGCAAAAGACCCTGCAGCAACGGACGAGTGCGCAAACGAACACCGATGAAGTATGCGAGCGGGTAGCTGATTAGCAGCGCGCATACCGTCGCAATCAACGCATAGGTGAACGAACGCACAATGTGCGGCCAGAAGGTCTGAATCGCGTATACGTAGTTGTTGATCTCGAAGCCGTACTGGTAAACACCGATGGCACCAGTTGGGTCAGGAGCCTCGAGCGAGGTTACGACGAGCGAGATTAGCGGGGTTAGAAAGAACAGACCGAGGTACAAAAGACCCGGAATCAGCAGGAAAAGCGCGACTTTGCCGTTGCTCTTAGTTGGCGAAGTGTGCTTACCGCCGCCACCTGAACCGAATGCAGCGAAGGCCATTTGGCTTATTCCTCGCCGTCGACTGCAGTGGTGTCGACGCTGCCTTCTGGATTGTCAGACAGACCGAAAGCGTGCTCGACCTTGAACGTGACCCAGACCTTTGCGCCGAGCTCGACGACCGGACTCTTGCCGATGTTCTGAGCGAACACGGTGACCTGACCGATGTTTGGAATCTCGATGAGGTACTGGTTGCTCACACCGGTAAAGCGGATGTCGATGATCTCGCCAGGGCCGATCACGTTGACGTCGCTGCTCGCGGCAGGTTCGGTTTCGTGGAACATGGCCTTTTCAGGGCGGACGCCGATGGTAACCACTCCGCTGTGACGCTCTGCGCGGTCCTTCGGAACGGTTAGCTTGTGGCCCTTGTAGTCGATGCTGACCGAGTTTGCGTTCTGCTCGACGACCTGGCCGGTGAATAGGTTCGACTGACCGAGGAACTTCGCGACGAACGCGGTGTGTGGTCGGTCGTAAAGCTTCTCAGGGGCACCCATCTGCTCGATACGGCCCTTGTTCATGACTGCCACGATGTCAGCCATGTCCATGGCTTCTTCCTGGTCGTGAGTGACGTGCAAGAAGGTGAGGCCGACTTCCATCTGGATTGCTTTGAGCTCGATCTGCATCTCGCGACGCAGCTTGAGGTCAAGTGCACCGAGCGGCTCGTCGAGAAGGAGCAGCGACGGACGGTTCACGAGTGCGCGAGCCAGCGCTACACGCTGCTGCTGACCACCCGAAAGTTGCTGAGGGCGACGCTGAGCTAGGTGCCTTAGCTGGACGAGCTCGAGCGCCTCCTGAGCCTTGGCTAGTGGGTCATCCACCTTGCGCTGACGAAGGCCGAAGGCCACGTTCTCGAGGATCGACATGTGCGGGAACAAGGCGTACGACTGGAAGACGGTGTTGACCGGACGCTGATATGCCTTGGTCGCGGTGACGTCTTGACCACCGATCAGGATTTTGCCCTTGGTTGGCTCATCCAGACCTGCAACCAGACGCAGAGTCGTGGTCTTGCCACAGCCCGAAGGACCCAGCAACGCGAAGAATTCACCGGCCGGGATGTGCAAATCGAGGTTCTCGATTGCAGTGAAGCCTGGGAACTCCCTACGGATTCCTACTAGTTCTAAGTCAGCGCCGCGTGCTATGAACTCGGTCGCCACTTATGCACCAACCTGGACAGACTGCCATGCCTTGGTGAAGGTCTGCTCTTCAGCTGGGGTAAGCGAACGCCAACCGTGGGTGTTCGAGAGGAACTCGGCCGAAGGGAAGATCAACTGGTTTGACGCGAGGGTCGGGTCAATCTTCATGGCTTCTTCCTGCGCGCCAACCACTGGGGTCACGTAGTTGACCCACGCAGCCAGTTCGGCAGCGTTCTTAGGGTCGTAGTAGAAGTTGATGAGAGCTTCGGCGTTGGCCTTGTGGGTTGCACCCATCGGGATGACGAACTCATCCGCGGTAATGGTTGCACCGCTCTCTGGAATCACGAAGCCGTACTTCTCGCGACCAGCGCTCAGGTTCATCTGAACGGTGTCGCCAGACCAAGCGATAGCAGCAACGGTGTCGCCGTTCTCGAAGTCAACGCTGTAACCCTGACCCTTGATCTTGATGTTGAGGTCGGCAACCTTGCCCTTGAAGTAGTCGATCGCGTTCATGTACGCGTCCTCGGTGAGGCTCTTCGGGTCTGACAGGTTGATGCCCTGCGACAGAAGAATTAGACCGATGGTGTCGCGCATCTCCTTGAGAACACCGATGCGGCCCTTGAGTTCTGGCACGAAAAGGTCATCCAGGCTGGTTGGCGCATCCTTGCCGGTCAGCTTCTTGTAGGCCTCTTTGTTGTAAGTGATTCCACCGAGGATGCCCTGGTAAGGAAGGCTGTATTCACGCTTCGGGTCGAACTCAGCGCCAAGGTAGGCAGGCTGAACGTTCTTCTTGTTCGGAATGTTCGCGTCGGTGAACTTCTGCACATAGCCGTTGTTGACCCAACGAGCGACCATCCACTCGGTTGGGCAGGCAACGTCGGCACCGATGTCTGCGCCGAGCGCGAGCTGGTCCTTGACCTTGCCGTAGTAGCTGTCGTTGTCGTCGATTTCAATCTTGTATTCGACCTTGATGCCGGTTTCTTTGGTGAAACGGTCAATGGTCGGGTGGTTGCCCTTTGCGTCCTCATCCATGTAGAGGTCCCAGTTGTGCCAGATGACGGTCTTCTCGGTTGCCGAGACGTCCTCTGCTGGAGTTAGGGTCTTCTGTGCTTTTGAACCGGCCGGCGAACATGCGGTTAGCGCAAGTGCCGCTGCGGTAGCACCAGCTCCGGCGAGCGCTGCTCGACGTGACATCTGGTGACGACGTGCCATCTGCACCAATTGGCGCATCATTGGGTCTTCTGGAAGTGGCTTATTCAAGGCCCGACTCCTTTTCATCGAAAGGGCGCAAGGCCCGACCAACTACTAACAACACGCAACGATGCGCATTCAATGAAAATACTGCCACATGCTGGCGCTTACTCAGACCAAACTGGCAGAAATTTGAAGGCTATTGACCGATTCAAATAATCCGCGGCAAACAGGCCGTCAGCCGATGGCCCTTCGTTGTCGGTTTTGGGCTCCCCCGGTGGCGTCGCCCGAGCCGAGCCCAGCAACATGCGCTCTGCGAGATCGGAGCCGGACAGAAGTATTCGATTGCCCAGGTTCACGAGCAGAGCCCGAGGTATTCCGCTCGAGGTTTGATTGGTAACGATGAGCCTCAAACCGATGGACCGCCCCTGTGCGGCCAGGCGCGCCAGCGCATCCCCGGTCTGGCGGTCTTCTAGTGCGACCGCTAGTTCTTCGACAATCACGACATGCTTCGCCTCCCTGGTCGGTGGACTTACGTCCATCTCGGCAAAGAGTGAATGCCACGATTCGGCAAGGGCCTTTGGTTGGTGCGAACCAGCACACCTAAAGCCCTCAACCGCGTTCGGGTTCTCATCAATCGTTTCGCCCGATTTGTAATCGAAGAGCCAGACCTGCAGCCCATCGCTGCAGCCCCTTTTTCGATCAGACAACGAAGCAATCACGCGAGAGAGCAGAGCCGACTTGCCCGAACCCGTCGGACCAACAATCAAAGTGTGCGGCTGCGTCTGCCAATCAAGCTCAACCGGCTCGCGTGTAACTGGGTTGATGCCGAGCGGCAGCGAAAGCCACGCATTCGAAAGCGAGCTCGGCTCATACAACCGAAGGATGCGCTCGCGCAGATCGCCGCCGTCTGCTCGGTTGAGATGTTCCACGACTGCGGTTTTTTCGCTTCGGCTCCACAGCAGGAGGCTGCGTGGCAGGCGCTTGTCACCAATGAATAGCCGCCCAGACCTCATGCTAACGCGAGCCTCTGAGGCACTCGGGGGCTTGCGAAACCGATGTGCGATCAACCCTGTGAGCGCGTTCAGAGCACTGAATCCCAGCAGCTGCCAATACCCGCTGGTCAGCGCCATCACCAAGCCCATGACCAGCCCAGGAAGCAACCAAATCGGATTCACCGAACCACTATGCAAAAACAGCCCGGGCCGATCTAAAAGACCGACCCGAGCTGTTTATAAGTTGCTTATGGCTGGCTGTTATTCGCCCAACCAGCTCATGACGTGCTTGATTCGGGTGTAGTCCTCGAAGCCGTACTGCGAGAGGTCCTTGCCATAACCCGAGTGACGGAAGCCGCCGTGAGGCATTTCGGCAACCAGTGGAATGTGGTCGTTGATCCAGACACAACCGAAGTTGAGTCCCTTTGCAAAACGCATGGCGCGACCGTGATCGTTGGTCCAAACCGATGAGGCCAGACCGTACTCGACGTCGTTTGCGTTGCGCATTGCCTCGGCATCGTCGCTGAACTTCTGCACGGTGACAACCGGGCCGAAAATCTCGTTCTGGATGTGCTCATCCTGCTGCTTTAGACCTGTCAGGACGGTCGCTTCGAAGAAGTAACCGCCGTGGTCATCAATCGCGTGTCCGCCAACTGCGATGTCGGCGTGGTTTGGCAGGCGATCGATGAAGCCCTTGACACGGTCGAGCTGGTTCATGTTGTTCACGGCACCAAACAGGATGTCGTCTCGATCAGGCTGACCGGTCTTGGCATTCGCAAGAACCTCGGCGCGAAGCAGCGCGACGAACTCGTCGTGCACCGACTCGTGGACCAGGATTCGGGTTGCCGCGGTGCAGTCCTGACCCGCGTTGAAGAAGCCCGCAACCGCGATGGTAGCTGCCGCACGAGGTAGGTCGGCATCGGCGAAGACAACAACCGGAGCCTTGCCGCCAAGTTCGAGGTGAACGCGCTTCACGTCTAGCGCTGCGGTCTTAGCGACCTCCATGCCGGCACGAACCGAACCGGTAATCGAGACCATCTGCGGAATCGGGTTTTCGATCAGCATGCGACCGGTGTCACGACCACCGGTGACGACGTTGAAGACACCCTTTGGCAAGAACTCGGCAGCGATCTCGGCGAGCTTCAAGCTCGAGGCCGGAGTGGTGTCTGATGGCTTTAGCACAACGGTGTTGCCGGCTGCGATGGCTGGAGCGAACTTCCAGACGGCCATCATCATCGGGTAGTTCCACGGTGCCACCTGACCGATGACACCGATTGGTTCACGACGAATGGATGAGGTGTGCGCGCGCGAGTATTCGGCGGTTGCGCGGCCCTCGAGGTTGCGGGCTGCTCCCGCAAAGAAACGAATCTGGTCGACTTCCGGTGCCACCTCATACTCGACCAGGGTGCCGATTGGCTTTCCGGTGTTTTCGCTCTCGATCGCTGCGATCTCGTCGGCGCGAGCCTCGATGGCATCCGCGATTTTCAGCAGCGCCAGCTGACGCTCACCCGGGGTGTGCAGGCTCCAGTCGTCGAATGCGGCATCCGCGGCCTTGAATGCGGCTTGAACATCGCCTTCGTTCGAATTTGGCGCGGTCGCGTAGACCTGGCCGGTGGCCGGGTTGATGATCTCGAGCGCACTGTCGGCACGACTCTCGACATACTCGCCGTTGACAAAGTTCTTAAGTGTGCGAATTGACATCGCGACTCTCCTTTGAGTGGTGCGGTCGGGTCGGATTGACCGCGAGCAACAACTAAATGCTAAGCCAGAACTCGCCAATGGTGAACAATTCGTAGGTGCCAATCTTCGAATTCTTTAGCGAATATCGCCATTCGGTCAGTAAATCGAAGACGCACATTTCGGTTTGCTATCAATTCAGTGCCGAAACCGCGTTTTGGGTGCGAAATGAGTAGGTAAACCAAGCCCCGCATGCGAGAATCGAAACATGTCACGCGTGGAACGCACCAAGGCCAGTCAGCTGGACGATGTATCGAAGGCGATCATCGAACAACTTCAGCTCGACGGTCGTCGTTCCTACTCCGAAATCGGCAAGAAAGTCGGCCTCTCAGAGGCCGCAGTGCGCCAACGCGTGCAAAAACTAACCGAGTCTGGAGTCATGCAGGTCGTCGCGGTAACCGACCCTATGCAGCTCGGCTTCACCCGTCAGGCAATGCTGGGCATCAAGTGCCAGGGTGACGTACGCGAACTCGCCGAACTAGTTACCGCCATGCCGGAGGTCGACTACGTGGTCATGACCGCCGGCACCTTTGATCTTCTCGTTGAGGTTATTTGCGAAAACGATGACCAGCTCATCACGCTACTCAACGAAAGAATCCGGACGCTGCCCGGAGTTGCTTCGTGCGAAACCTTCGTATACCTGAAGCTTCACAAGCAGTTCTACAACTGGGGAACCAGATAGGTTCCCCTAAACCCAAGTAAAGAGTGATATTCCATGGCAACCAAGGAAAGCCAAGCAAGCAAGCTTGTGCGCGGCATTAAGTCAGCGCTCAAGGCTCCGGCAAAGCCGGCCAAAGCGGCAGCAGACCGTGCCACCCCAATCCTCGACGCCCGAAAGGCCGGCGAGGACGTAACCCCGAAGATGCTTCAGCAGGCTGCGAAAGACAACTTGTTTTTGCACTTCACCCGTCACAGCCCGTTCTATGAGCGCGGCGGTGAAATTCCGATCATCACCCACGCCAGCGGCCACCACTTCTGGGACCACAACGGCAAGCGGTACTTCGACGGCATTTCGGGTCTGTTTTCGGTTAACGCCGGACACGGCCGCGAGCGCCTAGCCGACGCTGCAGCGAAGCAGATGAAGCAGTTGGACTACTTCCCGCTCTGGTCACACGCACACGAGCCGGGCATCGAGCTAGCTGAGCGTCTGCTCTCATACGCACCGGCAAATCTGTCACGCGTGTTCTTCACCACCGGCGGTGGCGAGGCGAATGAGACCGCCTGGAAGCTCGCGAAGCAGTACTTCAAGCTCATCGGCAAGCCGCTGAAGCACAAGGTGCTCACCCGTTCGGTCGCCTACCACGGCACCTCCCACGGCGCGCTTTCTCTCACCGGCATCCCGTCGATGAAAAAGGCGTTCGAGCCGCTGGTGCCAAGCACCTTCCGCGTGCCAAACACCAACTGGTACCGCGCTCAGGATGAGTTCGCGACCGAGGAAGAGTTTGCTGAGTGGGCCGCTAACCGCGTCGAAGAAATGATTCTGTTCGAGGACCCAGACACCGTTGCGGCGTTCTTCCTCGAGCCGGTTCAGAACTCGGGCGGCTGCTTCACCGCACCTAAGAGCTACTTCAAGCGCGTTCGCGAGATCTGCGACAAGTACGACGTTCTGATCGTGGCGGATGAGACTATCGACGCCTTCGGTCGTGTCGGTTCAATGTTCGCTTCGACCCGTTATGACTTTGAGCCAGACATGCTCGTCTGCGCCAAGGGCATGACCTCTGCATACGCCCCGATTGGTGCGCTGCTGCTGGCCGAGAAGCTGTTCGAACCGTTCAAGCACGGCACCAACCTGTTCCCTCACGGTTACACATATGGTGGTCACCCGGTTTCGGCCGCGGTAGCCCTCGAGAACCTCAACATCTTCGATGAGGAAGACCTGATCGGAAACGTTCTTCGCAACGAAGACGCATTCCGCAAGTCGCTCGAGACCCTGTATGACATCCCAATCGTGGGTGATGTGCGTGGCACCGGTTACTTCTGGGCTATCGAGCTCGTGAAGGACCGCGACACCAAGGAGACCTTCGATGACGCAGAGAGCGAAAAGTTGCTTCGCGGCATCCTTTCGCACCGCATGTTCGAAGAGGGCCTCTACTGCCGTTCGGACGACCGTGGAGACCCTGTTGTTCAGCTAGCGCCACCGCTGACTGTCGGCCCAGACCAGTTCGACGAGATCACCTCGATCTTGACGGGCTGTCTGAAAGAAGCTGCCAAGGCGATGCGCTAAAGCATTTCGGTCGAAGGGTCGTGCCTTGTGCACGGCCCTTCGCTTTTAAGCCATAACGGTATGAGTAATCCACAGATTTCGATTCTCTGCCCCCGTTAGCATTGAGCCACAGGAGGCTTGGCCCATGAATCTAAACATCATCTATGACGCGAACACCCACATCGACTCCCCAGTCGGCGTGATCAACCTATTCGCGCGCAACAATAAACTCGTTGGCCTCACCATGGGCGGTCAAGCACACCAGGCTCTTGGCTCGGCGAAGGTACTCAACAAGGCCGCCAAGCAGTTGGGCGAATACTTCGCTGGCAAGCGCAAGACCTTCGACCTCGACTACGAGCTCGATGGCACCGCCTTTCAAAAGTCGGTCTGGGGACGGATCGAAGAGATCGGTTTCGGTGAAGTGGTTTCGTATGCCGATATCGCACGTGCCATCGGCAAGCCGCTGGCCAGTCGCGCAGTTGGTGGTGCTGTCGGGTCCAATCCCCTGCCGCTAATCGTGCCTTGCCACCGCGTGCTCGGAGCCTCGGGCAAGATCACCGGCTATTCGGGTGGTGATGGGCTGCCGACCAAACGTCAGCTGCTCAAGCTCGAGAACATCGAAGCCAAGGAATAAGCGGCGAGCGCAAAGCATGTCCTGGGTTCTCACTAATGAATACCCTGACGGCAAGACCCGCTGCGGTTGGCCCGGTCAGGATGACCTCTACATCGACTACCACGACACCGAATGGGGTGTTCCGGTCACCGGCGACGAAGCCATGTTCGAGCGAATCGCCCTCGAGGGTTTTCAGGCGGGGCTCTCTTGGATCACCATCCTCAAGCGTCGTGAAGGCTTCAGAGCCGCTTTTCACGGCTTCAAGCTAGAGCCGGTGGCTGCGATGGCCGAGGACGATGTCGAACGGCTGATGAACGATGCCGGAATCATTCGCAATCGCGCCAAGGTGCTAGCCACGATTCACAACGCGCAACTGATCCTCGAACTGCAAAGCGCGGGTCAGTCAATCAGCGAGATCGTGTGGTCGTTTGCCCCTCAGGGTGAAGCTCGTAAGCGCGACGAGGATGGTTTCGAGTGGATTGCTACCAGTCCCGAATCGGATGCGATGTCAAAGCACCTGCGAAAGCTCGGTTTCAAGTTCGTCGGTTCAACCACGATGTATGCGTTGATGCAGGCCACCGGCATGTACAACGATCACGCGCCGGGCTGCTTCCGGCGCGCAGAACTCGGCTAGGCGAAGGTAACCAGCGTTAGCTGCTTGCCCGAGCGCTCGAGGCTCATACCTGTGCGTTTGGCGCACTTGCTCAGGTCAGCAATAGTTTGCGGCAGGTTCTTAGCGGTTAGCACCGAGTTGATCAGCATGCCCTTCGCCTTCTTGTTGAAGTGGTTGAGCTGCTCGCGTGTGCCGTCAAGCTTTTCGAGTATGACGTCCAGCTCGTAATGCTCAATCGAGTCGGGAATCGGTGCGAGCGCCGCATACTGCTTCGATCGCATGTCGATGATTGGACCCTGTTCGAGTCGCTTCCAAACTGCGGTGTGCGCCTCGCTCCAAACCTGCTTGAGTGAAAGACCCGGCAGGCTGGTGGTTGCCGATAGCCGGTAGTACGGAATCAGGTCGGTCGAAGGAATCAGCCCGAACAGGCTTGACTGAATGAGCACCGTCTCTTTGGCGCGCGCGATGGCCTCTCGCGGAAGCTGGTTGCTCTCGGTGCCGCTCCCCTTGAGTCCGCGATCGTGAATCGCGTCATACAGGGTGCCGGTGTAACGCAGGAGCGCTGGCATGACTGGCGCGTCTTGAACGTCGAGGTTCGCTTCGATATCACCGAGCTGCTTCGCTCCCAGCTTGAGCACCTTTGTTGCTGACTCAGGTGAACTCTGACAAACCCCAACCAGAGCCTCATACACAGTCTCACGCGCGGGATTCAGCGCACCGAACGTGAGTGCCACCTGTCGGATTGACAGACCACTGCCACCCTGGCATTTGGTTTCAGAAGGCGGAAGCAAGAACAACATTCTTCAAGCCTAAACTTGACGCATGGTCAAACTGACGAAGATTTACACGAGAACTGGCGATGAGGGCATGACCGGCCTGAGCGACTTCTCAAGAATCCGCAAGACGGATGCGCGCATCGAGGCATACGCCGATGTGGACGAGGCAAACTCGGCAATCGGCCTTGCGCTTTCTCTAGCCACGGATGAGTTCGACTGCGAAACCATCGGGCTTCTAAAGCACATTCAGAACGAGCTGTTTGACCTCGGGGCCGACCTCGCGATGCCGCTCAAGGATTCATACGAGTATGAGCCGATCCGAGTGCAGCCAGAGTGGATTGATGCCATCGAACAGGCCATCGACAGTTACAACGAGTCGCTCGAAAAGCTGGATTCGTTCATTCTGCCTGGCGGTTCACCGGTTGCCGCAGGCCTTCACCTGGCACGCACTGTGGTTCGTCGAGCTGAGCGCGCCACCTGGCACGCCATCGAAGCCTTTGGCATCGAGCCAGCGAAGAAAGACAGTGCAAACGGCGGAGTGAACGTGCTTGCTGCGCGCTATCTAAACCGTCTGAGTGACCTGCTGTTCGTGCTCGCCCGTGTTGCTAACCGCAATAGCGGCGGCGACGTCAAGTGGATCCCCCACAACAAGCGCTAGCAAGAAAGAATCCAGATGGATGCCGGCCTCGTAATCACCATGGTTGCCGTGGTGGTTGTTCCCCTTGCCATCGGAATACCTGCTCAACGCAGGCTAAAGAAGCTCGGCAAGAAGGCTCGCTCGGGCCTGGGTGCTGGCCTTAGCGCACTGAACGAGGTTTTTCATCCGGCGGCCAGCGCGACGACCATCGTCGTCGAAGAACGCAAAGAGGCGATGGCACCAAAGCCGAGCCCCGAGGACAAGCCCGAACCGGGAACGCTGTAGCTGCGGTAACGCATTCCAGTGATCACGCATCCCACGCGATAACGCATCCCCCACCGTTAAAGCAAAAGTCCCCACCGCAAGCGATGGGGACTTTTTAGGTTTTGCTTAGATCAGGCTTGCCTGACGAGCAACAACGCTAACGACGTTGTTCTCGACCGACAGGAAGCCCTGCTCGGCTACAGCCTTGATGACTTCGCCGTCCTCTAGGGTGATGCGAACTTCACCCGAAGCGAGGATCGCAAGCATTGGCTCGTGACCTGGCATCAGACCGATCTCGCCTTCTACGGTCTTGGCAACGACCAACTTGGCCTGCCCCGACCAGACGGCGGCGTCGGCCGCGACTAGGTCTACCTGCATGGTCTTTACCGACATGCTTACTTACCGGTTTCCTTCTGGATGCGGTCCCAGTTAGCCATAACCATGTCGAGGCCACCGACGTTGAAGAACGCCTGCTCTGCCACGTGGTCAAGGTCACCGTTTGCGATAGCTGCGAAGCCCTCGATGGTGTCCTTCAGCGGAACGGTCGAACCCTTAACACCGGTGAACTTCTCAGCCATGTAGGTGTTCTGCGAGAGGAACTGCTGGATGCGACGGGCACGCGATACGGTGACCTTGTCTTCTTCAGAAAGTTCTTCAACACCGAGGATGGCGATGATTTCCTGAAGTTCCTTGTTCTTCTGCAGGATGGCCTTGACGCGGATCGCGGTCTCGTAGTGGTCCTGCGCGATGTAGCGAGGGTCCAAGATACGTGACGACGAGGTCAGCGGGTCGATAGCTGGGTAGAGACCCTTCGATGCGATTTCACGCGAAAGCTCGGTGGTTGCATCGAGGTGGGCGAAGGTGGTTGCCGGAGCCGGGTCGGTGTAGTCGTCCGCAGGCACGTAAATTGCCTGGAGCGAGGTAATCGAGTGACCACGAGTCGAGGTGATGCGCTCCTGAAGGAGACCCATCTCGTCTGCGAGGTTCGGCTGGTAACCCACGGCCGAAGGCATGCGACCGAGAAGGGTCGAAACCTCTGAACCTGCCTGGGTGAAACGGAAGATGTTGTCGATGAACAACAGCACGTCCTGCTTCTGAACGTCACGGAAGTACTCCGCCATGGTCAGAGCCGACAGTGCAACGCGAAGACGGGTGCCAGGTGGCTCATCCATCTGACCGAACACGAGTGCGGTCTCGTCGATAACACCTGACTCGGTCATTTCGTCGATAAGGTCGTTACCTTCACGGGTTCGCTCACCAACACCAGCGAACACCGATACACCGTCGTGGTCTTCTGCCACGCGGTAGATCATTTCCTGGATCAGAACGGTCTTACCAACACCGGCACCACCGAACAGACCAATCTTTCCACCCTGTACGTAAGGGGTCAGAAGGTCGATCGACTTGATACCGGTCTCGAACATCTGAGTCTTTGACTCGAGCTGGTCGAATGATGGTGGCTGGCGGTGGATCGGCCAGGTCTCGCTGACCTGGATCTTCTCGCCTGGCTTGCCGTTGAGGACTTCACCGGTCACGTTGAAGACGCGACCCTTGGTGACGTCACCGACTGGCACCGAGATAGGTGCGCCGGTGTCCTGAACCGAGCCACCACGAACCAGACCGTCGGTCGGCTTTAGTGCGATGGCACGTACGAGGTCGTCACCGAGGTGCTGAGCAACCTCGAGAGTAAGAGTGGTCTTCTCGCCGTTTAGGTCGATAACGGTGGTCAGAGCGTTGTAGATACCTGGAATTGCATCGTGTGGGAACTCGATGTCAACCACAGGACCGGTAACGCGCGCAATGCGACCAACGCCACCTGGCTTGACTGCGGCAGCCTTTGGAGCAGCCTTAGCGGCTGGCTTAGCAGCTGCCTTTGCAGGAGCCTTTGGCGCAGCCTTCTTCTTGGTCTCGGCCATGTCTCTTTCTTTCTCTTAGTCCTCGTCGCCCGCGGATGCCAACGCATCGGCACCGCCAACGATCTCGGAAATCTGCTGGGTAATTTCAGCCTGACGAGCGCTGTTGCTCAGTCGGGTGTAGTTCAGGATTAGCTTCTCGGCGTTGTCGGTTGCCGACTTCATTGCCTTCTGGCGAGCGGCGTGCTCTGAAGCAGCCGACTGAAGCATTGCGTTGTAGATGCGGCTTTCGATGTAAACCGGGAGCAGAGCGTCAAGCACCTTTTCGGCGTCTGGCTCGAACTCATACAGCGGGAATACCTCGTTAGCAGCTGGCTCCTCAACGCCCTCGACTACCTCTAGAGGCAATAGACGGACGACTTCTGGAACCTGAGCGATCATCGAAACGAAACGGTTGTAGACGATGTGGATCTCGTCGACACCACCCTCGCTCGAGTTCTTCATGAACGCCTCAACGACTGCGTCGGCGACCTCTTTAGCAGTTTCGAACTGCGGGAGGTCGGTGCCACCGGTCCACTGACGGATCGAGTCGCGACGACGGAAGTTGAAGTTGCTGACAGCCTTGCGACCGACGAGGTAGTAAACGACGTCCTTGCCCTGCTCCTTGAGTAGAGCGGTTAGCTGCTCTGCCTCTTTGAGCACGTTCGACGAGAACGCACCGGCAAGACCGCGGTCCGAGGTGAAAATCACGACGGCCGCACGGTCAATGCGTGCTGGTTCGGTGGTGAGTGGGTGGTCTACGTTCGAGTAGGTTGCCACAGCCGAAACGGCACGAGTCACAGCTCGCGAGTATGGAGCCGATGCGGCCACGCGCTGCTGAGCCTTGTAAATGCGCGATGCCGAGATCAACTCCATGGCGCGAGTGATCTTCTTGGTCGTCTGGGCAGACTTGATCTTCTGCCTATAGACCCGAAGTTGCGCTCCCATGTCTTCCTAGCTTTCTAAAGTCGTTGAACTGATGTCTTGAAGAAGTGCTTACTTCTTGCGCTTCTGCTTGACGATCTTTTCCTGTTCGACTTCGTCTTCGTCCAGGGCGTCTGCGTTAGCAGCCGATGCAAGTGACGAACCTGCCGAGGTGGCGAAGCCCTTCTTGAACTTGGCAACAGCCTTCTCTAGTGCAGCAATGGTGTCGTCGTCGAGGTTGTTGGTCTCGCGAATGGTGGTTAGAACCTTGGTGTTGCGACGGAGGTGCTCAAGCAGCTCCGACTCAAAACGCAGAACGTCCTCAACAGGAACCTCGTCGAGCTTGCCGGTGGTACCAGCCCAGATCGAAACGGTCTGCTCTTCAACAGGGTATGGCGAGTACTGAGGCTGCTTTAGAAGCTCCATCAGACGTGCACCACGAGCCAGCTGCTGACGCGATGCGGCATCCAAGTCAGATGCGAACATTGCGAATGCCTCTAGCGAACGGTACTGAGCAAGCTCAAGCTTCAGGGTTCCCGAAACCTTCTTGATGCCCTTAACCTGAGCCGCACCACCAACACGCGAAACCGAGATACCTACGTCAATTGCAGGACGCTGGTTCGAGTTGAAGAGGTCCGACTGAAGGAAGATCTGGCCGTCGGTGATCGAAATAACGTTGGTCGGAATGTATGCCGAAACGTCGTTTGCCTTGGTCTCGATGATTGGAAGACCAGTCATCGAACCCGCACCGAGCTCGTCGTTTAGCTTTGCACAACGCTCGAGCAGACGTGAGTGTAGGTAGAACACGTCACCTGGGTAAGCCTCACGGCCTGGTGGGCGACGGAGAAGAAGCGAAACTGCACGGTATGCCTCTGCCTGCTTTGACAGGTCATCGAAAATGATGAGGACGTGCTTGCCACCGTACATCCAGTGCTGACCAATGGCCGAACCGGTGTAAGGAGCGAGGTACTTGAAGCCTGCTGGGTCTGATGCAGGCGAAGCAACGATGGTGGTGTACTCCATCGCGCCGGCCTCTTCGAGAGCGCCCTTTACTGCTGCAATGGTCGAACCCTTCTGACCGATTGCAACGTAAATGCAGCGAACCTGCTTCTTTGGGTCGCCCGAAGCCCAGTTGGCCTTCTGGTTGATGATGGTGTCGATCGCGATAGCGGTCTTACCGGTCTGGCGGTCACCAATGATGAGCTGACGCTGACCACGACCGACTGGAATCATGGCGTCAATTGCCTTGATGCCGGTCTGTAGTGGCTCGTGAACTGACTTACGTGCCATAACACCAGGTGCCTGAAGCTCGAGTGCACGACGTGCCTCTGCCTTGATGTCACCTAGACCGTCGATTGGATTGCCTAGCGGGTCAACTACGCGACCGAGGAACTTGTCGCCTACTGGAACCGAAAGAACTTCACCGGTGCGGTGGACTTCCATGCCCTCTTCGATGCCTTCGAAGTTACCGAGGACAACGGTACCGATCTCGCGCTCGTCGAGGTTCAGAGCTAGACCGAGAGTGCCGTCAGCAAACTTCAGCAGCTCGTTCGCCATTGCGCTAGGCAGACCTTCAACGTGTGCAATACCGTCACCGGCATCGATCACGTGGCCTACCTCGGTGCGCGAGGCCTTGGCTGGCTCATAGGTCTTGACGAAGTCCTTGAGCGCGTCGCGAATCTCGTTCGGGCTGATTTTCAGATCTGCCATCTCGTTCCTCTACTTCTGGGGGTTACCCGGTTGGTCTTTGGTCTGGCGGTTAGGCCAGCTGCATCTTTGCTTGGTTCAGACGGCTGATGAGGCTGCCATCGATAATTTGTCCAGCTACCTGAACCTTCAGGCCGCCGAGAATTGCTGGGTCTTGCTCGACGTTGACGCGTACTCCTGCGCCATAGGTCTTAGCCAAAGCCGACTCGAGACGAGTCAACTGTGCTGCGGTGAGCGGAGTTGCGACGGTCACGGTTGCCACGAGGCGCTCAGCGAAGGCAGAAACCTGCTTGCCGAACTGGTCGAGAACAACTGAGACGCGGCGGCGTCCGGCGCCTGATACGGCACGACGGATTAGCAGGTTCGACTCTGGAGTGCCCTTACCCTTGAGCAGAGCGTCAACCAACTTGGCCTTAGCTTCGTCGGTCGCCTGCTTGTTGCTCAGAGCAACCTGCAGCTCCTGGTCGAGATCGATTGCCTGCTGGAAGGCGAACAGGTCAGCCTCGAGCTGGTCGAGCTTCTTGGCCTTTGCGGTTAGCGATGCAACCGCGTAGACACCGAGCTGCTCGAAAGCGCTGACGAGGTCTGAACCTGAAGACCAACGAAGAGCAACCAGGCGGTCGGCGAACTCAAGCGCAGCCTTGGATACGTTCTTGCCGAAAACGGCAGTGAGCGCACCCGACTTGGCCTTAGCCTCGGCGGAAGGGTCCGAGAGGATGCCGCGCAGCTGCGCCGAAGACGCAATTGCACCACCAATCGAGAAAATCTCTTCTGCGAACTTGAGATCGGCCTTGGCCAATGCAGGAGCGATTAGCTCCTTGGCCGCGGCTAGTGACTGCCTGGTTGAACTCGCCATTACTTCTTCTTGCCTGCCTTGTCGCCAGCCTCGAGGTCGGCCAGGAACTGGTCGACTACGCCGGCGGCAACCTTGTCGTTCTTGAGGCTTGCACCGACAACGCTCGATGCGAGGTCAATGGCTAGTGAGCCAACCTCTGCACGGAGCGAAATGAGTGCTGCCTGACGTTCGGCTTCAATCTGAGCCTTTGCGGTCGCGGTCAAACGTGCTGCTTCGCTAGCTGCCTGCTCCTTGAGCTCAGCCAAGATGGCTGCACCTTCTGAGCGTGCTTCGTCGCGGATCTTGGCTGCTTCGGCACGGGCCTCGGCCTGTGCTGCCTCGATGTTCGCGGTCTTTGCTGCTGCTTCAGCCTGAGCCTTCTCGGCCGCTTCGAGGCGTCCTTCGATCGCCTCGGCGCGCTGGTCCAGAGTCTTCTTGAAGTTAGGAAGAACCTTGAACCAGAAGAAGGTCAGCAGGATTACGAAAACAACCGATGACCACAGGAGGTCGTAGCTTGCAGGCAGTAGCGGGTTCGGCAATGGCTCACCCTCTGCTGCTGAAGCAAGAATCCTTGAAATCATGGTTTAGCTACCCTGCCCGAACTTAGGCTGCTGGGAAGATAAACGGGGTTGCCAGACCGATAAGCGCAAGTGCTTCGGTGAAGGCGATACCTAGCCACATGGTGACCTGGAGGCGAGCTGCCAGCTCAGGCTGACGTGCGATCGACTCGATGGTCTTCGATACAACGAGACCTACGCCGATGCCAGGACCTACTGCTGCGAGACCGTAGCCGACAACTGCGAGGTTACCGACGAGTGCTGCGGTGTTGTTAACGTCCACTTGATTTACCCTTCCGTGGTGTTTGAACTAACGGTTGCTAGTTCTTAGTGCTCATCCGACAATGCCAACTGAATGTAGACAGTCGTCAGAAGTGTGAATACATATGCCTGTAGGAATGCAACCAAAATCTCGAAGAGAGTGAAGGCGAATCCGAACAGGAATGTTCCCGCGCCAAATGCCTTGAAGAAACCGTCGGCATTGAACAGGAAGAACTGAGTCGCGCTGAAGCAGAGCACTAGCAGCAAGTGGCCAGCGATCATGTTCATGGTCAAACGCAGAGCGAGAGTGACCGGGCGAAGGATGAAGGTCGAAAGCAACTCAATTGGAGTCACCAAGATGTAGAACGGCTTTGGAACACCGGCCGGGAACAAAGCTGACGAGAAGAAGTGGCCGCCGTGACGCTTCACACCGGCGTAGATGAAGGTGACGTATGCCGCAAGAGCCATAACGATCGGAAGACCGATGACCGAGGTGCCGGCGATGTTGAAGCCAGGGATGATGCCCGTGATGTTCATGCCGAGCGTGACGAAGAAGATCGTGGTCAGTAGCGGCAAGAAACGGTCGCCGTCCTTCTCTCCGAGCTGGTCGTGAGCAATCGTCTTGCGAACGAAGTTGAGTGAAATCTCACCCATCAGCTGGAAGCGAGTAGGAACGTAAGTGTTAGTGCGGTTGGCCTTCTGGAACTTGGCAGTCCAGACCCAGAAAAGAATGACAAGCGCGGTGAGAACGATTAGGCGAATCAACATGATTCGGTTCAGCGCAAATGGAGTGCCCTCAAAAGCAACGATCTCAGGATAGAACTCCATGATCGATGGCGCGTGGAAACCGCCAGACTCCTCAGAGTTAGCCGCAGTGGCAAGCAGGTTCAAAGCGATAGCAGACAGCTTGGGGCTCCTGTTTCGGGGCAGGGCGAACCTGCGGCGATTTGAGAGGTAATCGTCGTTCTCTCAGACGGCGATTGCCACAATCCTATCAGGATGAAAAGGGCGTTTTAAGCGCAAAAAACCTAGGTTGTTGAAGTTTTGTCGAACTTTTTTTGCGCGGCTAGAAATTACTTCTGATAAGTCGGGATGCGCGAACGCATTACGACCACCGCATCGATGGCCAAAGCGCCTAAAACCGACCCGACGATCGTGAAAAACAGAACCGGTCCGTTGATGAAATCTGCCGACTTCAGGAGTGCCATCGTGATGATGAATCCGACCAGCTTGATGAGCCAGCCACCCATCACGACTCCGAAGAAACCTGCCAATGGGAGCTTGGCCCCCAACTGCACGCTCAGTGCGGTCATCGAGACGAACAACAGCGCCAGCCCCGAGCCGATGAGCGCACTGGTGAGGCCGTTGGCGCCCGCGACCGCATACCCGATTGCTCCACCGATAACCGCAATGGCGGCAATCAGTAGTGCGCCGAGCTTGAGGACGCGCGAGAAGACCTGGTTGGTAGTCGAGATGCTCATTTATGCAGACTTTCGTTCGAAGCGACGCGAGATGACCGGCCAGATTGTCCAGACCATGGTCGGGATGAGTCCGACAAGGAGGAACGTCCAGGCCCAAACCGGCTCAACAAAGAAGAACAACAGCACGCTGATTGAAATCAGTGCAGTCCAAAGATAGAAAACGAAAACCGAACCGAGGTGGCTGTGACCGAAGTCTTGCAGGCGGTGGTGGATGTGCTTGCGGTCGGCGGCAAATGGCGACTGCCCGGCGCGCAGACGACGCAGCACAGCAAGCGTGAAGTCGAGCAGCGGCAGGACGAGAATCGCGAGCGGCAAAATCAGCAGCAGGAACGCCGGGACCGTCTGGTTGTGGCTCACGATGGCCGGGTCAATCTGACCGGTGACGGTCAGCGCCGAGGTTGCCATGAGCAGGCCGAGCAGGAGTGCACCGGTGTCACCCATGAAGATCTTGGCCGGGCGCCAGTTGAACGGCAGGAAGCCCAGGCACATACCGATCACAATCGCGCCGAGCAGCGAAGCCAGGTTGAAGTAGTTGGTTGGCGAGGTCTGTTGTGCGAGCAGGTATGAGTAAGCGAAGAAGACCGCGGTGCCGATGGTGACCACGCCCGCGACCAAACCGTCTAGACCATCGATGAAATTCACGGCGTTCATGACCAGAACCGTGATAAACACTGATGCCACTAGCGACAAGCCGTAGCTGCCGATCGTGATGCCGGCAATCGGCAGCGAAACGATTTGAATGCCCTGCCAGGCCATGAGGCCTGCGACAACGAATTGGCCTGCGAGCTTGAGGGTCCAGTCGAGGTCATAGAGGTCGTCGAGGAACCCAAGCAGCGTGATTAGGAACGCGGCACCCGCGATCGCGGAAACACGCATCGGGTCGGCGAACAGGCTGTGGAACCAACCGAACGCGCCAGCCAGAGTCAGCGCGGTGATAAAGCCAATGAACATGGCCACGCCACCTAGGCGCGGAGTCGGTCGGGTGTGCACATCACGAGCGCGAATCTGCGGGTAAAGCTTGAATCGATGCGCAATTTTGAGCGTGGCCCAGGTCGCCGCGAAAGTCACCACGGCGGCAATTGCCATCATCAAGAGGTATGCGCGCACTAGGCGTCCGATTTCTTTGAAGCCGACTTATCGGATGGCGATGTCGGGTCTTCGAGCAGCTCCCCCGCCACAGTTCGCAGTTTCTCAACCGAGAGAGCGCCGAGGCGTACGACCTTGATTGAACCGGTGACGGTGACATTGCCTTCGTCATCGTAGGTTTCGCTAACCCCGGTCAAGTCGAGAATCGTTGAAGCCTCGCCCTTAGGGCTTGGTCCACCATCGAGATAAACCTGAACTGACTTGCCTAGGTAAGCCTCGGCTTGCTGGCAGGTAGTCGCCGCTGGTTCGCCGGTGAGGTTGGCGCTCGAAACGGCCATCGGACCGACCTCTTGCAGCAGCGCGAGAGCAATCTTGTGATCCGGCATACGCAGTGCAACGGTGCCCTTGGTTTCACCGAGGTCCCAGTTGAGGCTCGGTTGAGCGCGAAGGATCATGGTTAGAGCGCCAGGCCAGAAAGTGTCGGCGAGCTTTTGGGCAACCGCGGGCACGTATTCGGCCAGTGCGTTCATGGTTTGCGGAGTGCCGATGAGCACAGGCGGTGGAGACTGTCGGCCACGACCCTTGGCAGCCAGAAGGGCTTCGACGCCCTTGGCCGAGAATGCATCGCAACCGATGCCATAGACGGTGTCGGTAGGCAAAACAACAAGTTCGTGACGTCCGAGCGAAACCTTGGCCAGTCGCATGCCAGTCAGCAAATCGGTATCAACCGAGCAGTCATAGATGCGTTCCATCATGTCTCCCGAATCAGTAGCGGTTACTTTTTGGCTGAGACGGAACGATCGCGACCGGTGAGATCTTGGTGCTTTTGCACCTCGTGCCATCCATCTGCCAATAGTAGTTGACGCACCTGCTCGCCCTGGTTGTCGGCATGCTCGATTACGAGATAACCGCCCTCGCGCAGCAATCGGGATGCGGTTGCGCTCACGAGGTGAATCACGTCCATGCCGTCGGCCCCGCCATACAGCGCGAGGTTCGGGTCATAATCGCGCACCTCGGGATCGCGCGGAATTGCATCAACTGGAATGTACGGCGGATTAGAAGCGACCACATCGACGGTTCCGTTGAGTTCGGCAAACTCATCGCGGAGGTCACCGAGGACCAGCCGTGCTCCGGTGTGCTCATACTTTTCGAAGTTCTTGCGGGTGAATGGGAAGGCATCGGTCGATTTCTCGACAGCGAAAACTCTTGCGGTTGGCACTTCGACCGCCATGGCCAGCGCAATCGCGCCAGAGCCGGTGCCAAGATCAACAGCAATCGGTTCTGGGGTTTGCGCTGCGCTCAAAGCATCAATTGCCAACTGAGCAACCGATTCGGTCTCGGGGCGCGGCACGAAGACTCCCCTGCCGACGTGCAGCTCTAGCTGGCGAAAGTATGCGATCCCGGTGATGTGCTGCAGCGATTCGCGGGATTCGCGTCGGATGGCGAGCGGCTCAAGTTCTTGCAATTTGGCTGCGTCGATGGTTGCGCCGATGAGTGCCTGGGCCTGAACCTCACCGCGGCTTAGCTCGAGGACATGCCCGACTAGCAATTCGGCGTCTGCCTTTGGAGTCTCAATACCCGCGTCTGAAAAACGCTGAGTCAGGTCGGCGAGCAGGTTGCCGATTGACGTGGACACGAGACCTACTTGGTGCCCAGTGCTGCCAGACGAGCTTCTTCGTCCATCTGAATTGCAGACTGGATGACTGGCTCGAGTGCGCCGTCCATCACCTGGTCAAGGTTGTATGACTTGTAACCTGTGCGGTGGTCGGCGATGCGGTTCTCAGGGAAGTTATAGGTGCGAATGCGCTCTGAACGGTCGACCGAACGAACCTGTGACTTGCGGGCGGCTGACTGCTCGGCTTCGAGGGCCTCCTGCTGAGCCGCGAGGATGCGCGCGCGCAAAACGCGCATTGCAGCTTCACGGTTTTGCAGCTGTGACTTTTCGTTCTGCATCGAAACCACGATGCCGGTTGGCAAGTGGGTGATGCGAACAGCCGAGTCGGTGGTGTTAACCGACTGGCCACCAGGACCCGATGAACGGTAAACGTCAATTCGCAGATCGTTCTGAGCGATCTCGACCTCTTCAGGCTCGTCGACTTCTGGGAACACCAGAACACCGGCTGCCGAGGTGTGGATTCGACCCTGGGTTTCGGTTGCCGGAACGCGCTGAACGCGGTGCACGCCACCCTCGAACTTCAGGTGAGCCCAAACTCCCTGTGCAGGGTCGGTTGCGTTCGACTTGATTGCCAGCTGGATGTCTTTGATGCCGCCGAGGTCGCTCTCGTTCTTGTCGAGAACCTCGGTCTTCCAACCCTTCGAGTTGGCGTACTGGATGTACATGCGGAGCAGGTCGGCAGCAAACAGCGCCGATTCGGCACCGCCTTCGCCAGCCTTGATTTCCATAATCACATCGCGGCCATCGTCCGGGTCACGAGGAATCAGCAGTCGACGCAGCTTTTCGGTAGCGGCAACGAGCTTCTCTTCGGTGATCGGAACCTCTTCGGCGAAAGCCTCGTCCTCTTTGGCAAGTTCCTTGGCCGCGGCTAGGTCGTCACCAAGCTGGTTGACCGAGTTGTATGCGGCAACGATTGCGCTCAGTTCTGCGTAGCGACGGTTGAGCTTCTTGGCCAGGGCAGCGTTGGCGTGCACCGAGGCGTCCGACAGCTGCTCTTGCAGAGCGAGGTGTTCGGCGAGAAGAGGTTGTACTGAATCCAGCATTTGGAAAGTGGCGTCCGTTTGCTTATTCGGCTTCGTTGCCGGTTGGAACCGGCATCGACTTCTGAACGTTCATTAGGAACTCGACGTTGCTCTTGGTGTCCTTCAGACCCTTGAGAACCATCTCGAGTGCCTGCTGCTGCTCGACACCCGCGAGAACGCGACGGAGCTTCCAAACGATCTTGGTCTCGTCAGGAGCCATGAGCATCTCTTCGCGACGGGTACCCGAAGCGTTGACGTCAACCGCAGGGAAGATGCGCTTGTCAGCCAGCTGGCGTGACAGGCGAAGTTCCATGTTGCCGGTGCCCTTGAACTCTTCGAAGATGACCTCGTCCATCTTTGAACCGGTCTCGACGAGCGCGGTTGCCAGGATGGTGAGCGAGCCGCCGTCTTCGATGTTGCGAGCAGCACCGAAGAAGCGCTTTGGTGGGTAGAGAGCCGATGAGTCGACACCACCCGAAAGGATGCGGCCTGACGCAGGAGCGCTCAGGTTGTAAGCACGGCCGAGGCGGGTGATCGAGTCGAGCAGAACGACAACGTCGTGACCCATTTCGACCAGACGCTTTGCACGCTCGATGGCGAGCTCCGCGACGGTGGTGTGGTCCTCTGCAGGGCGGTCGAAGGTCGAGGCGATGACCTCACCCTTCACGGTGCGCTGCATGTCGGTAACTTCTTCTGGACGCTCGTCAACGAGGACGACCATGAGGTGAACCTCAGGGTTGTTCTGGCTGATTGCGTTAGCGATTGCCTGGAGAACCAGGGTCTTTCCGGCCTTTGGAGGCGAAACGATAAGACCGCGCTGGCCCTTACCGATTGGAGCAACCAGGTCGATGATTCGAGTGCTGAGCTTCGCAGGCTCAGTCTCTAGACGCAAACGCGACTGAGGGTAGAGCGGGGTTAGCTTGCCGAATTCAACACGGGCCTGAGCCTGCTCGCTGGTGAGACCGTTGATCGAGTCAACGCGCACGATGGCGTTGAACTTCTGGCGACCCTGGCCCTCGTTTTCGCGAGGCTGACGGATGGCACCGACGACGGCATCACCCTTGCGCATGCCGTACTTCTTAACCTGACCGAGTGAGACGTAAACGTCGTTTGGTCCAGGCAGGTAGCCGCTGGTGCGCACGAAGGCGTAGTTGTCGAGAACATCGAGGATGCCGGCAACTGGAACGAGCACGTCATCCGGTGAGATCTCTGGCTCGATTTCGTCCTGGCCACCGTTGCCACCACGCGGGCGGTCACGGTCACGGTTGCGGTTGCGGTCGCGACGGTTGCGGTTGCGGTTGCGGTTTCCGCGGTCGTTGTTGTAGTCACGCTCGCCACGCTCGTTGTCGCGGTCATTGTCGCGAGTCGAGTTGTCGCGCGATTCGTTGTCTGAGTCGTTTGAACCCTCTGAGCGCTCACCGTTGTTGCGGTTGTTGCCGTTGCGGTTACGGTTGCGATTGCGGTTGTTGCCGCTGCGCTCACCGCGCTCGCCCTGCTCACCCTCGGCACGGTCGCCGCGTGGCTCGCGTGACTCGGTGTTGCCCTCTGACTTGGCTGGAGCATCGGCCTTAGCCTCGCCACCCTCTGCTGCAGCCTTGGTGGCTGGCTTGCGGGTGCGCTTGGGTGCTTCGCTTGACTGTTCTGCCGATGCGCTCTTTGGGGCTTCGGTCTTTGGTGCATCTGCGGCACCGTCTGCGACTACGCGACGGCTGCGGCGGGCTGCTGGCTTTTCTTGCTGGATCTCGTCCATATTGATTGTCTTTCTTGGAGGTATCGATGCTGGCTATGGCCTCTGGCATCGCATTCGACGGGGGTTTGGATTCCCGATCAAAAAGCTGGAGGTTTTGAACCGTTCAGACTCTGCTGTAGAAGGAGTTTGAGGTTCTGATTGAACGCACCCAATCGTTTCTGACGATTCTTAGTGCTGCACTCAATCGGTGGGGCGCCTAGTTGGCTGCCGCTTCGTGGTGCATTACAACAGTAGCACCTTTAAAGTCGACGGCCAAAAGTAGCGGAGTCCACTGTGGATAACGTGTCGTTGCCAGCTTGGCGGCTTCGAGGCGCTCGGCAGGGCCGTTGCAGAGCACCAGAACCGAGGGTCCGGCACCCGAAACCACGGCGGCGTGACCGGCTTCGCGAAGCAGCGTGACCATCGCGTGCGTCTCCTGCATCGCCGAGGCGCGGTAGTCCTGGTGCAGCTTGTCTTCGGTCGCCGAGAGCAGAAGTTCTGGGCTCTGGGTGAGAGCAGCGATCAGAAGCGCCGAACGCGAAACGTTGAACACCGCGTCGTCGTGCGGCACCGAGTCCGGCTGCAGCGAGCGAGCGAGTGCGGTCGACATCTTGAAGTTAGGTACGAGCTCGAGCGGAGCAACGCCGCGGTGCACGAACAACTTCTTGTAGTGCGGGGTGTCATTCTCTTGCCAGGCGATTGTGAGACCACCGAACAAAGCCGGTGCCACATTGTCTGGGTGACCTTCGATTTCGGTGGCGATCTGAAGCAGGTCCTTCTCGCTCATCTCGACGATGCCGGTGAGCAGACCCTTAGCTGCGATGATTCCCGAGACAACGGCAGCGCCCGATGAACCCATACCGCGACCGTGAGGAATGATGTTGTGTGCCTTGAGACGCAGACCAGGCAAAGCTTGACCAAAGTGCTTGAAGGTGTATGCGATCGAGCTGACCACTAGGTTGCTCGCGTCGGTTGGCACCTCGCCAGCGCCCTCGCCGGTGACCTCGACAACCGCACCTTCGCCAGGCACTGCCTCGACGATTAGCTCATCGTAGTAAGACAACGCCATACCGAGCGTGTCAAAGCCAGGGCCCAGGTTTGCCGAGGTAGCCGGAACCTTTACCGTGACTTTTCTGCCGATGATGTTGGTCATTGTCTGCCTTCGAATTTGGCTGAAGCGATTACTTGCGCGAGAGGCCGAGGCTTTCGGCAACCTCTGCCGCATTGGTCGAAACCGAGGTCGGGGTGATCTCGTTGCCGTCTTCGTCCTTCAGTGCCCAGAGGGCATCCTTGAGGCCGTGTCCGGTAACGGTGACCACGATGGTCTTGCCGGCTAGGTCTGCACCCTGCTGCGACTGCTTGAAAAGACCCGCAGCACCGGTTGCCGATGAAGGCTCAACGAAGACGCCGACCTCCTGCGAAAGGAAGCGGTGCATCCACAGAATCTGCTTGTCACTAACAGCGCCAAACATACCGTTCGAGCATTCCTTGGCGCTCTGAGCGAGATCCCACGAAGCTGGGTTTCCGATGCGGATAGCGGTCGCGATGGTCTCTGGGTTCTTGACCGGAGCACCGGTGGTGAACGGAGCCGAACCCTCAGCCTGGAAGCCCCACATCTGCGGAACCTGCTTGATGCGACCCTCGTTGAAGTCCTCTAGGTAACCCTTGAAGTAAGCCGAGTAGTTGCCCGCGTTGCCGACCGGCAGAACGTGCAGGTCTGGTGCGAAACCGAGCGAGTCAACGACCTCGAACGCACCGGTCTTCTGACCTTCGATGCGGTCTGGGTTGACCGAGTTGACTAGGTGAACCGGGTAGTTTTCGGCGAGGTCGCGAGCTAGGTCGAGACAGTCGTCGAAGTTGCCGCGTACCTGCAGAATTTGAGCCTTGTGTGCCACGGCCTGGCTTAGCTTGCCGAGGGCAATCTTGCCGTCCGGAACCAAGACCACCGAGGTGATGCCAGCTGCCGCCGCGTAGGCTGCTGCCGATGCCGAGGTGTTTCCGGTCGAGGCACAGATGACGGCCTTAGCGCCGTGACCGATAGCCTTCGAAACAGCCATGGTCATGCCGCGGTCCTTGAACGAACCGGTCGGGTTCATGCCCTCAACCTTGAGCAGGACGCGCTCGGCGCCGACCAGGGTTGCGAGACGAGGGGCCTCAACCAGCGGGGTTCCACCTTCACCGAGGGTGATGATTGGAGCGCCCTGCTCAATGTCAAGACGATCAAAGTATTCGCGGATGACTCCGCGCCACTGGTGTGCCATTAGATTCCCTCTACTCGTAGGACTGAAGTAATTTTCTCGACGACATCGCTGACGGCAAGCGAATCGACCACTGCGGCGAGCGCCGCTTCGGTTGCTTCGTGGGTGCCGACCTCGAGAGTCGCGGTTGAAACTCGTTTGCCGTCTTCGGCGCGCGCAACGCTCTGCTCGACGGTTTCGATCGAGACGCCGTGCTGGGTGAAGGTGTTCGCGACTGCCGCGAGCACACCCTGCTGGTCTTTGACCTCGATGGTGATCTGGTAGCGAGTGCGAACGCGCTCGATCGGCAGCACCGGCAGGTTGGCGTGCACCGAGTCAGCGAGACCAGGTCCACCGGCAACGTGACGCTTGGCAGCCGAAACTAGGTCGCCGAGAACTGCGGATGCAGTCTGAACGCCACCGGCACCGGCACCGTAGAACATGAGCGAACCAGCGGCTTCGGCCTCAACAAATACAGCGTTGAATGCGCCGCGAACCGAACCGAGCGGGTGGGTGCGTTCGATCAAGCAAGGGTGCACGCGAACCGAGATACCGGCTGGGCCGTTGTCGTCGGCCGGGAGGCTTTCGGCGATGGCAAGCAGCTTGATGACGTAACCGTCGCGACGGGCCGCAGCAATCTGCTCGGCGGTGACCTTGGTGATGCCCTCGCGGTAGACGTTCTCTAGTGGAACCTCATTGTGGAAACCGAGGTAAGCGAGAATCGCGGCCTTCTGCGCTGCGTCATACGCCTCTATGTCGGCAGTCGGGTCGGCTTCGGCATAACCGAGAGCCTGGGCTTCGGCGAGCGCGTCATCAAAGCTCGCGCCGGTCGAATCCATGCGGTCGAGAATGTAGTTGGTGGTGCCGTTGACGATACCCATGATGCGAGTGACCTTGTCGCCCGCGAGTGATTCGCGAAGTGGACGAATGATCGGAATCGCACCTGCTACGGCGGCCTCGAAGTAAAGCTGGGCACCAACCTGCTCGGCGGTGTCGAATAGCTCAATGCCGTGAGTCGCGAGGAGCGCCTTGTTTGCGGTGATCACATCCGAACCGCTGTTTAGAGCCTGGAGGATGTAGGTGCGGGCTGGCTCAATGCCACCCATGACCTCGATAACGATGTCTGCACCGAGAATCAGCGAGTGAGCGTCGGTGGTCAGCAATTCGGCAGGCACACCCTCGGCGCGCTTTGAGTTCAGGTCGCGAACGGCGATGCCGACCAGCTCAAGTTCGGCACCTACGCGGGCAGCGAGTTCGGCCTTGTTTTCGGTCAGCAGGCGGGCAACCTGAGCACCAACAGAACCGGCACCAAGGAGTGCGATTCGCAGTGGACGATATTCGGTCACGATTGATCTCTTTCGATTAGTTGCGCTTGCTAGTTGCCTTTTGCCTTTTGGGCGGCATCCGATTGGTAGCGCAGGTCGCGCGTGAAGAGGTCGGCCTCGGTCTCGCCTCGAATGATGAGACGCGGGGTGCCCTTGAGCACTGCGACCACCGGTGGACGAGTCAAGAAATTGTAGTTACTTGACAATGAATAGCAGTATGCGCCCGTGGCGGCAACCGCAAGCAGGTCATTCGGGGCAACATCGGCAGGCAAATATTCGTGGCGCACGACGATGTCGCCGCTCTCGCAGTGCTTGCCGACCACGCGCGCGAGAGCCGGGGCTGCGTCACTCGATCGACCGGCGAGAACCGCGTGGTACTCGGCCTCATACAGGGCAGGTCGCGCGTTGTCGCTCATGCCGCCGTCAACCGAAACATACTTGCGCACGGCAGGAACCGCGCCATCGGTAACCGCAACATCCTTGATGGTGCCGATGTTGTAGAGCGTGATGCCGGCATTGCCAGCGATGTAGCGGCCCGGTTCGAACGCGATAGCCGGTACCGCGATGCCAAGCTCACGGCACTCGTCGGCAACGCCGCGAATGATGGCCTCGAGGAAGTCCTCGAGCGCAGGAGCTTGGTCGGCTGGCTTGTAGTTGACGCCGAAACCGCCGCCGAGGTTAATCTCGGGAGTCTCTCCGCCGGCGAGCAGCTCGGCGTGCAAACGAATCAGGCGCTTCGAGGATTCGACGAAGCCCTCAGGCGCGAAAATCTGCGAACCGACGTGTTGGTGCAGGCCGATGAACTTGAGGTGGCGCTCGGCGCGAATCTTGGCAACCAGCGCTGGGGCATCCTTGATTGGAATTCCGAACTTCTGGTCTTCACGAGCGGTCGCCAAGAAGTCGTGAGTGTTCGCGTGCACGCCGGTGTTGATGCGAAGGCGAACAGGCTGAATCTTGTCTTGTGCCCCGGCAGCAGATGCGATGCGTTCAATCTCGATTTCGCTGTCGACCACGATCGCGCCGACGCCAGCGGTGACCGCACGACCGATTTCGCGAAGCGACTTGTTGTTGCCGTGGAGTCCGATTCGCGCTGCAGGCATGCCACCGGCAATCGCCGCAGCAAACTCGCCACCGCTGGCCACGTCGATGTTCAAGCCATCTTCGTGAATCCAGCTAACGATTTCGGTGCTCAAAAACGCCTTGCTCGCGTAGTAAACCTTGGCGGTGGTGCCGACCTCGGCTGCCACGCGCTCGGCAACGGCCTTGGCCTTCTTGGCGCGGCTGCGGAAGGTCTCTTCGTCGATCACATACAGCGGGGTGCCGAAGGCAGCGGCTAGCTCGCTAGCCGGAACGCCGGCGAATTCGAGCTCGCCCGATTCACGACGAACGGTGTTGTCAGGCCAGACTCGGGCATCGATCGCGTTGACGTCGCTAGGCTCGGTCAACCAATTAGGTGCAAGTGGATTCGTCATGATTACATCCGCTCCGGAGCGCTCACGCCGAGCAGTGCCAGGCCGTTGCGCAGCACTACACCGGTGGCGTCGTTGAGCCAAAGACGGGTTCGGTGCAGAGTCGTTACCTCGCCGCCCGAAAGCGGAGTGACGCGGCAGTTGTCATACCAGCGGTGGTATGCGCCCGCGACTTCTTCGATGTGACGTGCGACGCGGTGGGGTTCGCGGAACTCGGCGGCCTGCGCGAGCACACGTGGGAACTCGGTGAGCTTGGCGATTAGCTCGCCCTCGCTCGCGTGGTCGAGCAACTCTGGCGCGAATTCGCTGCGGTCGACGCCTAGCGAAGCAGCGTTGTTGGCAACCTGCTGGGTGCGCGCGTGCGCATACTGCACATAAAAGACCGGGTTGTCGTTGGTCTTCTTGGTCAACTGGTCGAGGTCGATGTCGAGGCTCTGGTTGATCGAGCTGCGCGAAAGCGCGTAACGAGCGGCGTCGACACCAACGGCTTCGACGAGGTCTTCCATGGTGACCACGGTGCCAGCGCGCTTCGACATGCGAACCGGAGTGCCGTCCTTGACCAGGTTGACCATCTGACCGATCAGAATCTCGAGGTTTTTGCCCGGCTCATCGCCGAACGCGGCACACATCGCCATCATGCGTGGCACATAGCCGTGGTGATCGGCACCGAGCATGTAGAGGCACTGGTCGAATCCGCGCGAACGCTTGTCGAGGTAATAAGCCAAGTCGCCAGCAATGTATGCGGCATCGCCGTCGCTCTTGATCACGACTCGGTCGCGGTCGTCTCCGAAGGTTGAGGTGCGCAGCCAGAGTGCACCCTCCGCCTCGAACATGTGACCGAGCTCCTTGAGTCGAGCGATTGCGCGGTCGACCGCACCCGATTCGTAGAGCGAGTTTTCGTGGAAGAACACATCGAAGTCGACACCGAAGTCGTGCAGCGAGATGCGAATCTCTTCAAACATCAGCTCGACGCCAGCGGCACGGAATGCCTCCTGCGCGTCGGCGTCATTCATCGCCAAAATGTCTTCGGCGGTGCCGGCTAAAACACGGTCGGCAATGTCTTGAATGTATGCGCCACCGTAGCCGTCTTCTGGCGCGTCTAGCCCGCGAGCGCGAGCAAGCAGCGAACGAGCGAAACGGTCGATCTGAGCGCCATGGTCGTTGAAGTAGTACTCGCGAGTAACCTCTGCGCCCTGCGCCTCAAAGACGCGAGCGAGAGCGTCACCTACGGCTGCCCAGCGGGTGCCACCGAGGTGAATCGGGCCGGTCGGGTTCGCCGAGACGAACTCGAGGTTCATCTTCACGCCGGCCATGTCGGTGCCGCGACCAAAGGCTGAGCCAGCTTCGACGATGGTCTTGACCAGTTCACCGGCGGCGGCGGCGTCAAGGGTGATGTTGATGAATCCTGGGCCTGCGATGTCGACCTTGGCGATGCCGGCAACGGTCTGAAGTTCGGCGGCAACGAGCTCGGCAAACGCTCGAGGGTTCAGGCCGAAACGACCCGCGAGCTGCATGGCAGCGTTGGTTGCCCAGTCGCCGTGATCGCGATTCTTAGGTCGTTCGATGACAACCTCGGCAGGCAATTCGGCAGCACCGAGTCGTCCTTGAGCCTGAAGCGACTCAAGGATTCGAACGATAGCCGCAGACAGGTCTGCTGGAGTCACGGGGTGTCCTAACCGATAGAGGTCGAGGCGCGATTAACTTGGGTGATTTGCTCGCGAAACGACCGGCGGCACGACGCAGTGCCAAAAGCAAGAGCTTTGGTCAATATTACCGATAGTTGCTAGCGACGGATGAGCCCACGCACGGGATCCGCCGTGACAGGAATCGGGTCTGACAGCTCGCCGACGAACGTGCCGTCCGGTGCATCCCAGAATCCGATGAGGTTCCAACCGTCTTCTGACTTCACCAAGCGCGATGCATAGAGGCCAGGCGCATCAAAGAGCACGGCTCGGTTGAAGTCTTCATCGCTCAGATCGGGGGCTACCGGAAGCGAATAAACTCCCCCGCGCTCGCCCGCATCCAATCGGTCTTGGTGCAACCAGATTGGCCCGCAGCAGTAGAGCACGATCGGCACGCCATCGACGATCTCGAACTGGAACACCTCGGTCTCGCCGAAGCCTTGGCCCGGCTGGCTGAGCGGCGGCAAGACGGTCCAGTTGATTAGGTCTGGGCTGGTTGCGTGAGCCATGACCGCATCCTGGTGGCCGGTGCGACTTGCGGATGAGCTCGCGGTGGTGAGCATGTGCCAGAGACCGTCGTCGGCCGCGCCCTCGAATTTGAAGACCCAAGGGTCACGGAAAGGCTCGTTTTTGAATCCACCCTCGAGGGTCTGGTACCAGCGCGGATCGGCAGCGACCAGCGGGGTTCCAGCGCCGGTAGCCGGCTCGAACTTTGTCCAGGTGATGAGGTCGTCGCTGGTTGCAAGGCCAACGGTCTGACGCTCCCCCGCATTTTCGCGCGAGGTGCCGGTGTAAAACATGAACCACTTGCCCTCGTGCTTGAGCACAGAACCGGTCCAGGTTGTCCAGCTGTCGAAGGCTGGCGATTCGCTTGGGGTTAGTGCGTCACGAAGCACGGTCCAATTGGTCAGATCGGTCGAAACCGCGTGTCCGACCGAGGTGTTTCGGTGACGTCGCTGCGGGTCGCCGAGCGCGCGGCTTGCCTGCAGGTAGAACGCGTGAAAGCGCTCTCCGTCGAAGGCGTACCAAGAATCCCACACCCACTGACCAGGCAATTTCAAAGCCATTTGCACTCCCGCTGAAACCGAAAAAACTTTGGGATAAGCCTAAAGTGACCGCGGTTAGACTTAAGGCACCCTAGCCCCTATAGCTCAGGGGATAGAGCGCCGCTCTCCGGAGGCGGGTGCGCAGGTTCGATTCCTGCTAGGGGCGCATGTTCGGAATAACTTGGCTACAACCAGAGCAACTCGTGGCGACCATGGGCGGTTTTGCCGTCCTCGGAATCTGCCTAATTGTCTTCATCGAAACCGGCCTCTTGGTCGGGTTTTTCTTGCCTGGCGACTCACTTTTGTTCGTCACGGGTCTTCTAACTGCGAGCGGGGCTATCGCTTGGCCGATCTGGGCCGTTTGCCTCTTGATTTCGGCGTCAGCATGGCTCGGTGACCAGACCGGCTATTGGATCGGACGACGCCTCGGTCCGGCAGTCTTCAAGCGCGAAGAGAGCCGCTTCTTCAGCCACAAAAACGTGGAACGAGCACACCAGTTCTTTGAACGTTACGGCGCTCGCGCAATCATCCTCGCCCACTTCGTTCCGGTCATGCGCACCTTCGTGCCAGTTGCTGCCGGCGTTGGCGAGATGGACTACCGCCGCTTCTTGAAGTACAACCTCTGGGGCGTTCTCGGTTGGGGTTCGGGTGTGACCCTGATGGGTTACTTCCTCGGTGGCATCGCGTTCGTCGCCGAACACGTCGAATACTTCACGCTCGGATTCGTGGTCCTGTCAACGATTCCGATTTTGATCGAGGTCATTCGCGCTCGCCGCGGTGAGGCCGCGGGCAAGGCCGACAAGGCATCCGCTAAGAAATAGCGTTCAGGTAGCTCGAGAGTTGCTCGAGCGCCATGCTTCGGTGGCTCATCGAATTCTTGACCTCAGGCTCTAGCTCGGCTGCCGTCACCTCGAAGCCTTCAGGAATGAAGATCGGGTCATAGCCGTGACCAAATTCGCCACGCTCCTCGTGCGCCACTGAGCCCGGCCAGATGCCAGTGAAGCTGCGCTCCCCGTCGTCATCGACCATCGCGATAGTGCACACAAAGGCCGCCTGGCGGTGTGAATCTGGGATGTCCTTGAGCTGGGTCAATAGCAGGCGGCGGTTGGCCACGTTGTCTTTGCTGCCCGACCAGATCGCGGTGAAAATGCCTGGCGAACCACCGAGAATTTCGACGGCAATGCCTGAGTCGTCGGCAATCGCCGTCAGCCCGGTGTGGCGGTGTGCGGCACGAGCCTTGATCAGTGCATTTTCTAGGTATGAGGTGCCGTCTTCAACCGGTTCTGGCCCGTCATAACCGACGAGCTCAACACCAGGTGCCGAGTTGCTAAGAATCGCGCGAAGTTCCTCAACCTTGCCCTGATTGTGGGTTGCGAGAACTAGCTTCACGCGAGCGCGTCCAGCTGAATCTTGGTGAGCTGCTTGGTGCCGGCGAGCGCCAGGTCGAGAAGCGCATCGAGTTCGGCACGGTCGAAAGGCACGCCCTCTGCGGTGCCCTGAACCTCGACGAACTTGCCGCTGCCGGTAGCCACGACGTTCATGTCGGTCTCGGCACGCACGTCTTCAACATAGGCGAGGTCGAGGAACGGCTCGCCGTCGATGATGCCCACCGAAACGGCGCTAACGCTGTCGGTCAGCACCTTGGCCTTGGCCGAGATGTGCTTGTTGGCGCGGCCCCACTCGATCGCGTCGGCGAGAGCGATGTATGCGCCGGTGATGGCAGCGGTTCGAGTGCCACCGTCGGCCTGCAGAACATCACAGTCGATCACGATGGTGTTTTCGCCGAGTTCACGAACGTCGACGATTGCGCGAAGGCTGCGGCCGATGAGGCGCGAGATCTCGTGGGTGCGGCCGCCGATCTTGCCTTTTACGGCCTCACGGTCATTGCGGTCGTGGGTCGCACGAGGCAGCATCGCATACTCGGCGGTGACCCAACCCTCGCCCTTGCCGACCTTCCAGCGTGGAACACCCGCGGTGAACGATGCGGTGCAGAGCACCTTGGTGCCACCGAAGCTAATCAGTGCGCTACCCTCGGCGTGTGCCGACCAGCCTCGCTCGATGGTGATTTCGCGAAGTTGATTTGGGGTGCGGCCGTCGGCGCGAGTGGTCATTTTTCTCCGATGTTTTCGACGTCGACGACCTCAGGGCCGAGAAAGCGACGGGCGAGTTTGCCGAATGAGCGGGCATCGCCGGTGGACTGAAAGCGGTAGGTGGGTTTGGTCGGGTCAGTGCGTTCAAGGTCGTGAGCAACCAGGGTGCGATAGACGTCTTTCGCGGTTTCTTCGGCGCTCGAGACCAGGGTCACACCATCACCCATGACGTATGAGATTGCGCCTGTCAGCAGCGGATAGTGGGTGCAACCGAGCACCAAGGTGTCGACACCGGCAGCCTTGATTGGCTCTAGGTATGCCTTAGCGGCGGCAAGCAGTTCTGGGCCAGAGGTCTCGCCGCGTTCTACGAATTCGACGAAGCTCGGGCAGGCAGTGCTGGTGAGCTGAATGTCTAGAGCAGCGGCGAATGCGTCGTCGTATGCGCGCGAGGTGATGGTGGCGTTGGTGCCGATGACTCCAACGTGACGATTGCGTGTTGCTGCGACAGCTCGCCGAACCGCCGGCTGAATCACCTCGACCACTGGAATGCCGCGTCCCTCGGTGTAGCGCTCGCGCGCGTCGCGCAGAACTGCGGCCGAAGCGGAGTTGCAGGCGATGACCAGGAGCTTCACGCCCTCATCGACCAGTCGATCCATGACGTTGAGCGCGAGCTCGCGTACCTCTGAAATTGACTTTGGGCCGTATGGCGAATTGGCGGTGTCGCCGACATAGATGATCGACTCGTTTGGCAACTGGTCGATGATGGCTCGGGCTACGGTAAGCCCGCCAACTCCCGAGTCAAAGATGCCAATTGGTGCGTCGTTCACAAGACCAAAGTCTATTCGGCGTTGCCGTTGTCGCCGTCTTCTGGCTCGGGGCGAAGACCCTCATAGATTTCACGACAGGTCGGGCAAACCGGAAACTTCTCTGGGTCACGTCCAGGCACCCAGACCTTGCCGCAAAGGGCAGTCACTGGCACACCGAGCACTGCTGACTCGACGATCTTCTCTTTGCGAACGTAGTGTGAGAAGCGCTCGTGGTCGCCCGGCTCGATTAGTTCGGCCTGCTTTTCGAGCAGCAGCGAACCGGATGAGTCGGCTCCGCCGATGGTGTCTCGACCGAAATCGTCGCTCATGAGAATCCTCGCTTATAGGGGTTTCGACCTGGTCGAAACCTAGTTGGCCAAATCGTTGGCGTTGCCAAGCGTAACTTCAAGAGTCACGGTCTTGCCACCACGAACAAGTTCGAGCGAAGCCTTGGTGCTGGCCGCCAGCTGACGCACTGCCGCCGTCAGCTCGCTAGCCGACGAGATCGCGTTGCCGTTGAACTTGACGATTACGTCACCGACCTGGACGCCACCCTTTTCGGCCGCACCGCCAGGGGTTAGCTTCTCAACTTTGGCGCCGATGCTGAAAGATGCCTGGTTTGACGAGTTAGTTGCGTCAGAAACCATGGCACCGAGCAGCGCGTGGCTAGCCGAACCGGACTTGATGATCTCGTTGGCGATGCGCTTTGCGATGTTAGAAGGAATCGCAAAACCGACGCCGATGCTGCCGGACTGGCCGGTGCTGCCGGCGTTCGCGATTGCAACGTTCACGCCGATGAGGCGTCCCTTTTCGTCTACGAGTGCGCCGCCCGAGTTGCCCGGATTGATAGCCGCATCGGTCTGAATCACCGAAAGATTGATGGATGAGCCGGTGCCGTTGAAGAACTGCAGTCCGCCGAAACCGTCATTGTTTGAACCGTTGCTCGGAGCCGCCGAGTTGGCCACCTGGATCGTGCGATTCAGGGCCGAGACGATGCCCTTGGTTACTGTCTGAGCGAGGCCAAGCGGTGCACCGATGGCTACAACGTTGTCGCCGACGTTGAGCTTGCTCGAATCGGCGAACTTGATTGGCGTGAATTCGACCGGGGCGTCGACCTTGATTACAGCAAGGTCGTTGGTTGGGTCGGTGCCAATGACACGAGCCTTGTAGATCTTGCCGTCGAAGGTCTTGACCTCGATATTCACCGAAGCAGATTCACCATCGAGAGTCACGACGTGGGTGTTGGTAAGAATGTAGCCGTCGGCGGTGAGGAATTCGCCCGAGCCGTTACCGGCCGACTGCGACGAACTGACGTTGACGGTGACCACCGATGGTGAAGCGACGGCCGCCGCTGCGGTGACCCAGTTCACGCTCTCGGCGTTGTTGACCACAATTGGCGCCGGGGTCGAAATCAGTGAGTATGCGGTGACGGCAGCGCCCGCACCGACACCAGCGCTTGCGATCGAACCGATTGCGATCATCGCACCGGTGCTGAGGGCCTTGCCCTTGAGGCTCTTGCCTTTGCCTGCTCGTGGTGCCGCTGTTGCTGGAGTATCAAACAAAAACTGGTGATTGCGGCGCGGCGCTGGAGTCGCGACGTTTTCGTAAGTTGCTTGGTCTTCGTTTTCTGACACTTTGAGTACCTTTCAAACTCGGTGCAAAGAGCATCGCAACCGAGCCTGATTAGTTTATGAAAGGCGTCTGAAAGTTTTCTGATAGTTCGCTATGGGCATCCTTTGCCGCTCGGATTCACGATGCAGTCTTTGGCCACCAGACGAATTCGAAGTTTTGGGATTGGCTTTGCAACCTGGGTTAGAGACGGTGGCGCAGCTCGAGCGACGATCAGGTTCACGGATGCGCTTTGAGCCAGATAACCGGTCTCGGTGGTCCAGGCGGTTTGCCCGGCGAATCGGTACGCGGCCACGAATCGAACCGTTGCGAGGACGGTTTGACTGCCGGTTAGTTCGAAACGATGGGTTTCTGATCCAGCCGTTGCAAAATCTGCCAGCGGTTCAGAACCGGCCCCGAAATTCCAACTGATGAACGCGGGAGTGAAACGGACGGTCACGGCCTGACCGAGAATCGAACCCGTGCGAAAGTGGACCGCGGCAATCGCATCCAATTGAACCGGTTTGCCCGGTTCGACCACGGCCTTGTCGGCGACCAGGCCAATCGGGTCAGGACTGAAACTCGATTGAGCGGCAGCCGAAGTGGTCGCAGAGGTTGCCGGCGTATTGACTGTCTTGGCCGTGGGTGGCGGAGGTGGCGCAACGTTCTTGACGTAAACGCTGGTTCCGCAGACCGTCACATTCGCCTGCCGAGTCGTGAACGCGGGTGGTCCGCTGAAGATCGTTTGTCTAGTTGTCGTGCAAACCACGGTCGGTTTCGAAGGCGTGATGCTAGTCGTCGCAGAACCGGGTTGAGTCTTGGCGGATGCGGTCGCATTGCAAACGACGATCGCCGTCGAAGTCAGTTGCGACGAATAGCTGTAGCCCGAGGCGCTCTGACCCGCGGTCGAGCAGGCCCAAGCACGCGACGAGTTTGCAAGGCCTCCACCGGCCAGCAAGAGCGATGTGACGGCGATCATCAGAACGCGGACCGAATTGGCGGGTAGCCGCCTAAGCCGCTGAGGTTGCCGAAGAGCCTGCATGCGACGAAGCTAGCGAAGGAGCACGACAGGCGTTTGGTTTATCCACAAGATGCCGGTTAAAGCGAAAACCCAGTCGGAGCTGACTGGGTTTTCTTTCGTGGTTGCGGGGGCAGGATTTGAACCTACGACCTCCGGGTTATGAGCCCGGCGAGCTACCGAACTGCTCCACCCCGCGGCGAAGTC
>JACCDQ010662527.1_pt1 | contig 43743 bp, 34 predicted proteins | sample 7446031 | NCBI WGS metagenome assembly JACCDQ01 (sample SAMN15323442, study PRJNA562643) | freshwater metagenome | isolation source: river surface water | place: USA:Blue River Watershed | collected 2017-08-17 | reverse complement strand
GCTAGGCTGACCAAATTCAAAGGTTACCCGGTAGATTTTATCAGTTGTTGCAATTTCAATCCATTCAGAACCACCATCTGCGCAATCAGGACAACCAATCGTTTCTTGTTCAGCGTAGAATTTCTCTAAATCTATTTTTGAAATGATGTCTTCCCATTCTTTCGGAGAAATACTAATTGAATCCAATTTTTCTGGAAAATCTTTAGGATTTGTTCTTCCAAATGCCTTTTCATAATGAATGAAATCCTCAGAGGTGTAGGTGTTTTCTTTAAAACAATAGCCATTGCACATTCCAAAGCTTGAACCATGCTTTACACTAAGAATTTCTCGCTTCTTCGTAGACACTGCACAACTAATAAAGCTAAAAATTGCAACCGCAAAAACAAGAAGTATTTTCCAATGTTTCATCTTACTTCTTTGTATTCAGTACAACAAAAGGAATCAATACTTCTTCTAAGGAAATTCCTCCATGCTGAAATGTGTTTCCGTAATAATTCACGAAATGATTGTAATTATTTGGATAAACGAAATAATCGTATTCCTTCGCAAAAACAAATTCTGTGGACATTTTACCCTTTGGTAAAAACGCATCTTGTGGATTCCCTACTCTAAACACATCCTTTTCATTGTACGACAAGCCGCGTCCAACTTTGTAGCGCAAATTTGAGTTTGTATTGCGTTCACCAACAATTTTAACAGGATTTGAAACACGAATAGTTCCGTGATCGGTCGTGATAATCAATTTTGCGCCACTTTCAGCAATTTTCTTCACGATATCATGCAATGGTGAATGATCGAACCAAGAAACAGTCAACGAGCGATAAGCTGCTTCATCATCTGCCAATTCACGGATTACTTCCATTTCAGTGCGCGCATGTGAAAGCATATCCACAAAATTATACACGATGTAATTCACATCATTTTCCTTCAATTGATTGAAATTATCTGATAGCTTTTTACCCGCGTCGTAGTTCGTAATCTTATTATAAGACCATTTCACATTTTTCCCTAAACGCTTCAAATTCGCATCCAAGAAATCTTTTTCGTGCATATTTTTTCCGCCTTCATCGTCTTCATTTTTCCAAAGTGTCGGGAATTTTTTCTCAATTTCACTTGGCATCAAACCAGCAAAAAAGGCATTTCGCGCATAATGTGTTGCTGTTGGCAGAATCGAAAAGACAATATCCTCACTTTCAATCGAAAAGTATTTTGAAAAAATAGGCTGAAGAACTTTCCACTGATCAAAACGCAAATTATCAATTACTAAAACAAATGTTTTCTCCTTTCCAATAAATGGTGCAATGCGATCTTTCATCAAGGTATGAATCATTTGCGGACTCTCTTCTACTCCATTCAACCAATCTTCGTAATTGTTCTCAATGAATCGTGCAAACAAATTATTTGCTTCCTTCTTTTGCATGTCAAGGATTTCGCGCATTCCAGAATCCTCAATTTTTTCCAATTCAAGTTCCCAGAAAACCAATTTATTGTATAAATCGCACCATTCTGCAGCATCCAAACGACCATTTAACAACATTCCCAATTGACGGAACTCTTGTTGGTAGTTTGAATTCGTTTTTTGAGAAACCAATTTACTTTGGTCCAAGTTTTTCTTGATGCTCAATAAAATTTGATTCGGATTCACCGGTTTAATCAAGTAATCAGCGATTTTACTTCCAATTGCTTCTTCCATGATATGTTCCTCCTCACTTTTTGTAATCATGACAACTGGAACATACGGTTTTGTTTCTTTGATACGAGAAAGCGCTTCTAATCCTGAGATTCCAGGCATATTTTCATCCAAAAAGATGATATCGTAGGCATTTTCATTGCTTTTTTCCACCGCTTCAGAACCATTATTCACTGAATCGACTACATAACCTTTTGATTCTAAGAATAGAATATGTGGTTTTAACAACTCGATTTCATCATCTGCCCAAAGTATTTTGCCTTGCATGTGCGCTTTATTTTTAAATTTGAATTCGTTTTTAAAATTATTCAATTGCGACCAAATCTCAACAGAAATAACAAAAAGAAAATTTTTAACGACCCAGTGTATGGTTTTATTTCAATACCTGATGAGTTTATTTTCGATTTAATTGAGCATCCATACATGCAACGACTAAGAAGAATCATGCAATTGGGCATGAGTCACTTGGTTTATCCGGGTGCTTTGCATACGCGTTTTCACCATGTTCTCGGTGCAATGCACTTAATGACGTTAGCTGTTTCAACGATTCGTCGCAAAGGGCATGAAATTACTCCTGAAGAAGAAAGAGCTGTATTAATAGCTATTTTGTTACACGATATTGGCCACGGACCTTTTAGTCACGCATTAGAATATGACATCGTTTGTGGTGTTAGTCATGAAGAAATTTCAGGATTTTTCATTGAACGCTTAAGTGCTGAATTTGGTGAAGATTTAGAACACGCCTTATTGATTTTCAAAAACAAACATTCAAAACCATTCTTACATCAATTGGTTTCTAGTCAATTAGACATGGATCGTTTGGACTATTTGAACCGCGATAGTTTCTATACTGGTGTTAGTGAAGGAATCATTGGAAGCGATCGTTTAATCGAAATGCTGAATGTTCACAACGGGAATTTAGTTCTTGAAGAAAAAGGAATTTATTCAATTGAGAAATTCATCGTTGCACGTCGCTTGATGTATTGGCAAGTTTATTTACATAAAACCGTTGTTTCAGCAGAATTTATGCTGATTCATGCCTTACGTCGAGCAAAACAATTGGTTAAAGAAGGAAACGATTTGTTTGCCAGTCCTACTTTAATGTACTTCTTAAAAAACGATGTTAAAACTGAAAATTTCAAAAACGATCCAAGTGTTTTGGACAAATTCGCAGCGTTAGACGATTACGACATCTTAGGAGCAATCAAAGTGTGGCAAGATCACCCAGATAAGGTTTTATCCATGTTATCGACACGTCTGGTAAACCGCGATTTATTTAAAATTGAAATTTCGAAAGATCCATTCAGTCCAGATCGAATTCGCTTAGAAAAAGAAATGGTGCGCAATCAATTTGATTTAAACGATGAAGAAATTGAGTTTTTCGTTTACACTGACGTATTGAGTAACAATGCTTACAATCAACACAAGCAAAACATCAATATGTTGATGAAAAATGGCGAAATCATTGATTTGAGCAAGGCTTCAGATAATTTGAACATTTCTGCACTTGCCAATCCAGTTGAGAAGTACTTTTTGTGTTATCCGATAAATTGATTAAAGGTTGAAAATTGAAGATTCAATCTATTGTTTCGATAACTTTCCAGCTTTCCAATCCTGAATCAATTTTGCCCAAGAATATGGGTTCAACAGGTTATTGACAGGCATTTGACGATTGGTATACAATTTTGTGTATTGCTGATTTAAGGTATTACCATACGATAAAGAGGCATCAGTATCCAAACGTGCAGCAACAAAAGCCAACGATTCACCAGATAATTCGCGCTGAGCCCGTCTAATTGCATCATCATAAGGTTGCATTTCGACAAACGCACGCGCAAAATCTTCTCTTGAAGGCCATGGATAAACTGTCACAGCAGGCAAATTCACCGTGTCTTTTTGCAACATATGAATAATGGAATAACGATTTTCTAACAGTGTATCTGGAACCACATAATTCGATGTTTTGTAGCTATATCCTGAGAACAACAAGGTATCGCCTGGATAAACAACCATTGAGAAAAAACCATAATAATCAGCAATGACTCCACGTTTTGACGTTTTATCATAAACAGTTGTGTATGAAACAGGATTCATGTCTGTTTCTCCAATCGCAACTCCAGAAAGTTGAATTAATTTGGTGCTATCTTTGGTTGATTCGGTGTTTGTTTGCCCAAAAGACATTGCCGATAAAAGCAAAGTAAAAAAACAGATGAGAAGATGTTTCAAATTCATACAGATTATTCTTACAACAAGTGTAAGGTTTTATGCTGACCTCACAAAGATTTTTTCAAAATTTTAACAAAAGAAATTCATCACAGAGTAGAGATAAAAACAAACAGACTTAAGCATTTTTCTGATATTTTATTATTACATTTGCAAGAATTTATTACAAAAAAAATAGGTTCACATGTCACTTTCCAACATCAATCAAATCACAGAAGGATTAACTTACGACGATGTTCTTCTTGTACCAGCCTACTCTGAGGTACTTCCAAGAGATGTTCAATTAAAAAGTAAAATCACACGTAACATTGAAGTTAATACGCCAATCGTATCTGCTGCAATGGATACTGTAACTGAAGCAAAATTAGCAATTGCTATTGCACAACAAGGCGGAATTGGTGTGATTCACAAAAACATGACGATTGCTGAACAAGCGCTTGAAGTTCGTAAAGTAAAACGTTCTGAAAGTGGGATGATTCTAGATCCTGTTACACTTTCTGAAAATGCGTTTGTGAAAGATGCTTTGGCATTAATGAAGGAAAATGGCATTGGTGGAATTCCTGTCGTCGATGAAAATCGCACACTGAAAGGAATTGTTACGAATCGTGATTTGCGTTTTGAGAAAAATTTAAATCGTCCGATTAAGGAAGTGATGACCACTGAGAACATAGTCACAACGGTTGATGGAACAGATCTTTCGAAAGCAGAAGAAATTCTTCAAGAGAAAAAAATTGAAAAATTACCTGTTGTTGACTCAAACAATAAATTAATTGGATTAATTACGTATCGCGATATCATTAAAGTAAAAACTCACCCGAATTCTTGTAAAGATTCTTATGGTCGTTTGCGCGTTGCAGCTGCAGTTGGAGTCACAGTTGACACTTCAGAACGTGTTGATGCATTGGTTGAAGCTGGTGTTGATTGCATTGTAATTGATACAGCACATGGACATACCAAAGGTGTTGTTGACAAATTAAAAGAAGTAAAAGCAAAACATCCTAATTTGGATGTAATCGTTGGAAACATTGCAACTGCAGAAGCCGCGAAATACTTAGTAGAAGCAGGTGCAGATGCGGTTAAAGTTGGAATCGGACCGGGATCAATTTGTACAACTCGCGTTATTGCTGGTGTTGGTGTACCTCAATTATCTGCAGTAAATGATGTAGCACAAGCATTGGAAGGAACTGGAGTTCCAGTAATTGCAGATGGTGGAATTCGCTACACAGGTGATATTGTTAAAGCTATTGCTGCTGGCGCTGACACCATCATGGTTGGTTCAATGTTCGCAGGAGTTGAAGAATCTCCAGGTGAAACAATTATTTACGAAGGACGAAAATTCAAATCTTACCGCGGTATGGGTTCAATTGAGGCCATGCAAAAAGGATCAAAAGACCGTTATTTCCAAGACGCAGAAGATGATATCAAAAAATTGGTTCCAGAAGGAATTTCAGGTCGCGTACCGTACAAAGGCAACTTAAATGAGGTAATGTACCAAATCATTGGCGGATTAAGAGCTGGAATGGGCTACTGTGGCGCTTCAACAATCGCGAAATTAAAAGGAGCTAAATTTGTTCGTATCACGTCTGCTGGTGTGCGCGAATCTCATCCTCATGATGTTACGATTTCAAGAGAAGCACCAAATTATAGTATTAAATAAACGTTAAAATATTGCGTTAACTGCAAGTTAAAATTACTTTTGACTTTCTATAAAAAACAAACCCAACATGAAAAAGAAGTTATTATTTGTTTTTGGACTTTTATTAGCATTTGGAGCAAACGCTCAACAAGATCCTGTCGTAATGGAAATCGATGGGAAACCTGTTACTAAATCAGAGTTTTTACAAATTTATTTGAAAAATAATTCAGCTCCTCAATACGATAAAGCATCGTTGGACGAGTACATGGAATTATTTAAAAAATTCAAATTGAAAGTTGCGGAAGCTGAAGCATTGGGTTACGATACTATTCCAAAACTTAGAAAAGAACTTGACGGTTATAAAAAACAACTTGCTCATCCTTATCTAGTTGATGCTGCAAAGAATGAAGAACTTGTAAAGCAAGCATACGATCGCACTGTGAACGAAATTCGTGCTTCACACATCTTGATTAAATTAGACCCGAATGCAGCTCCTGGAGATACATTAGCAGCTTGGGACAAAATAATGGGCTTGAAAAAGCGAATTGAAAAAGGTGAAGATTTTGCTTCGGTTGCGAAAGGAAGAAATGGTTCAGAAGATCCATCTGCTCTTTCTAATGGTGGTGATTTAGGATTTTTCAATGCGTTTCAAATGGTTTATCCGTTTGAAGAAGCAGCTTACACTACTCCAATGGGAACTGTATCTGAGCCATTTAGAACTCGTTTTGGATACCATATCGTAAAAGTAACGGATAAACGTCCTGCAAGAGGAACAATGCGCGCTGCACATATTATGGTTGCAACATCTAAATCTGCTAGTGAAGAAGATGTGAAAAACGCTGAAAAGAAAATCAATGAAATTTATGCAAAACTTCAAGCAGGGGCTAAATTCGAAGATTTAGTTAAAGATTTTTCTGATGACCCAAGTTCAAACCAAAAAGGTGGCGAATTACCTGCATTTGGTTCTGGAACAACAACTCGTATGGTTCCATCTTTCGAAGATGCAGCATTTGCCTTAAAAGCAAATGGTGAATACAGCAAACCAATTCGCACAGATTACGGTTTTCACATCATTAAGCGTATTGAATTAACAAGCGTTCGTTCGTTTGATGAAATGAAAAAAGAACTTCAAACGAAAGTTAATCGTGATGAACGTTCAAAAAAGACTCAAGACTCATTTGTTGCGAAATTGAAAACAGAATATCATTATGTTGACAATTCAAAAAAATCTGCAAAATGGTTTATTAAGAATTTAGACACAACCTATTACATCGGTAAATGGAATGCAGATAAATTAAAATCTGATAAGCCTTTATTTACGTTAGATGGAAAGAAATTTGGTCAACAATCTTTTGCGACTTATCTAGAGAACAATTACAGAGGCGTTCGCAAAGAAGCGAATACACTTGTAGTGAAACAACAATTGAAAAACTGGGAGAAAGAAGCAATTTTAGCCTACGAAGAATCTAAACTTGCAGGAAAATATCCAGAATACAAAGCATTGGTTACAGAGTATCATGATGGAATTTTATTGTATGAAATCATGACAGACAAAGTATGGAACAAAGCAATGAAAGACACGGTTGGTTTAAAAACTTTCTTTGAATCAAATCGTTCGAAATACATGTGGGGAAATCGTGTTGATGCTGTTGTTTACGAATGTTCAACGCAAAAAATTGCAGATCAAGTTTCTAAAATGATTGCTAATGATACAATTAACTCAAAACATGTAATTGATGTAATCAATAAAGATAGCGAGTTGAATCTACGCGTGCGCACAAACAAATTCGATGTTGATCAAACTCCTTTCTTAAAAGACAGAAATGTATCTGTTGGAGTTAATAAGTCGTATGAATTTGAAGGTAAATTCTATGTTTTAAAGGTTAAAGAGAAATTAGCACCAATGAACAAAGAATTGAGCGAAGCAAAAGGAACTGTAACTTCTGATTACCAAACATATTTAGAAAAAACGTGGTTAGAAGAATTGGCTAAAAAACACAAAATTACAATCAATGAATCAGTACTGTATTCTATTGGAAAGTAATTTTTAGATAACACCTTGAACAGGCTGGCAAATTCGTCAGCCTGTTTTATTTTTTAAACAAACCATTCCAAACAAATGGCTGTTAAAAAATGATAAAGAACTATTTTATATGAATAGTTATTACAAACTTTAGCAGAAATTAAAATAGGAAAGAATTCTTTGTTCTGAACCAAACGAATCATAGATGATTCCAAAAATTTAAAACATGATTAATAAAATTATTTGCTCTTTTTCAATCATAACTTGTATGTTCTCCGTTGCGCATGCACAAGGTACAGTCGTTGATAAAATTGCAGCACAAGTTGGAGACAATATTATCTTGATGTCGGACATCGAAAACCAAAAACAGCAGGCAGCAGCATCTGGTATTGCAGTAAGCATGGCGATGGATTGTGATATTTTGGAAGAATTGATGTATCAAGAACTATTGATCAATCAGGCAAAACTGGATAGTATTGTTGTTCAAGACGAAGCAGTTGATGCTGAAATGGAAAATCGTCTTCGTGTTTTAGAAAATCAAGTTGGTAGCCGTGAAAAAATGGAAGCTTTTTATGGTAAAACGGTTACACAGATCAAAGATGAATTTAGACCAGTGATTCGCGAGCGATTAATGGCACAGGAAATGGAAGCAAAGATTACCGCAGACATTTCGGTTACACCGAAAGAGGTTCAAGATTTCTTCGCTAAAATCCCAACTGATTCTATTCCTTTAATCAACGCTCAATTAAGTTTTCAGCAAATCGTTCATTATCCTCAAATTACGAAAGAAGATAAAAAAATTGCTTTTGACAACTTAGCTGAAATTCGTAAAAACATCATGAATGGTAAAAGCTTTGAAACACAAGCACGCATTCATTCACAAGATCCTGGAAGTGCCGCTCAAGGTGGCCGAATTGAAGCTTCTCGTGGTATGATGGTTGCTCCTTTCGAGGCAGCCGTTTTCTCAATGGAAGTTGGTCAAGTATCAGATATTTTTGAAACATCCTACGGCTATCATATTTTAAAATTGATTCAACGAAAAGGAGACGATTATGTATGTCAACATATTTTGATCATTCCAGAATTTAATCCAAGAGAACTTGAAAAATCGATGCGTTTAATCGATTCTTGTTATCAATTGTTGGCGGACAAAAAAATCACCTGGGAAGAAGCTGTCATCAAATTCTCAAATGACGAGATGACAAAACAAAACAATGGAATTATCACCAATCCAATTACCGGTGAACAAACATGGAGTATGGAAGATTTGAATCAAGTCGATCAACAAATCTTCCTTATTACAGACGGAATGGAAAAAGGAGACATTTCTTCACCTAGCGAATATGTGAACATATATGACAGAAAACAAGGAATGCGTATTGTTCGTTTAGCGGATCGTATTCCTCAACATCAAGCAAATTTGAAAGATGATTATGCATTAATCAAACGAGCAGCTGAGAACGACAAAAAGGAGCGAACAATTAACAATTGGGTAAAATCAAAAATAGGAAATGCCTATATTCGAATTGATGATTCGTTTCAAAGTTGTAACTTTAAGAATAATTGGAACAAAAAATAGTTTCTTATATTTAGCCTAATTATAACGAAAGAACATGTCAGATACTGCAGCAATCGATCAATTAGTTGAACATTACAAAGAATTAAAAGGAGAAATACATAAAGTAATCGTTGGTCAAGACGATGTTGTTGACCAAGTGTTAATCTCGATTTTCTCACGTGGACATTGTTTATTGGTGGGCGTTCCGGGATTAGCAAAAACCTTACTTGTGAATACAATTTCACAAACATTGGGCTTGAGTTTCAATCGCATCCAATTTACACCCGATTTGATGCCTTCAGATATTGTTGGATCTGAAATTTTAGATGAAAATCGTAATTTCAAATTCATCAAAGGACCTCTTTTTTCAAACATTATTTTGGCGGATGAGATCAACAGAACTCCACCAAAAACTCAATCAGCACTGCTTGAAGCGATGCAAGAACGCTCTGTAACTGCAGCTGGAGTTAATTATAAATTACCCGCACCATTTTTCGTTTTAGCGACACAAAACCCGATTGAACAAGAAGGAACGTATCCCCTTCCTGAGGCACAATTGGATCGCTTCATGTTTAATATTTGGGTAGATTATCCAAGTTACTTAGAAGAATTAGCAATTGTAAAAGCAACGACATCCGATCTTAAAATTGAATTAAAACATGTTTTGAATGCAGAACAAATTATGTCCTACCAAGATTTAATTCGTCGCATTCCCGTTGCAGATAATGTAATGGAATATGCGGTTAAACTTGTTGGTAAAACACGTTTTAGCTCAGAATTTGCACCTCAAATTACAAAAGATTTTATTTCATGGGGAGCTGGACCTCGAGCGTCGCAATATTTGATTGTTGGAGCGAAGTGTCATGCAGCTCTGAACGGACGTTATTCACCAGATATTGAAGATGTGAAAGCAGTTGCGAAACCAATCCTACGTCATCGTTTGGTTCGAAACTACCGTGCTGAAGCTGAAGGATATACAATGGACAAAATCATTGAAAGTCTCTTGTAATTATTTTTTTTCAATTATTTTTTATACATTTATCCATCATAGCTGATTTGCTATTGGCCATGATTTTCTTGAAACCACTCTACGTTGTCAATGTTCTTAAACCAAATTTGATAACGTATGTTAGAATTTTACTCTGCGAGCACGCGAATGGTCAACACACGAAGAGGTGTTGCTGAATGCCTAGAAATTGCTTTGGGCGAAGAAAACACGGATTGTGATTTAGTGATTTTACACGCTTCAATCGGTCACAATTTTCAAGATTTAGTTGATGAAACAAAACGTTTAGCTCCTTCAGCTCGAATCGTTGCGGCTTCATGCTGTGGTGTTGTTGGAAGAGAAGGCGTTTCTGAATCCATGAAAGATATTGCCTTGATGGCAGTGAGAGGAAACGATTTTGCAATCGCCTCAACAGATTCTATCAATGGACATAATTCCTACGAAAAGTGTAAAGAAATGGCATTGCAATTGAAAGCTAGCTCTCCGAATGTAAATATGCTTTATTTCTTAGGATCCGGAATTGATATTGCGAATGACCAATGCATTCGAGCATTTGAGGAAGTTTTAGGAGAACATATTACCATTTTTGGAGCAACTTCGTCTGACAATATGAAAGGATTCATCAGCTTCCAAGCAGTAGATCAAGAAGTTTATGAGCACGGAGCATATGTTGTTGGATTTAGCGACCCTACTCTATCTGTTGATACACAAGCAACACATGGATTTGTGGCAATTGGAGAACCTTTAGTCGTGACAAAATCAAATGGACATATCATCGAGGAATTAAATGGAAGACCTGCTTGGAGTGAATACCTTCGTCATCTAGGACTTCCTGAAAATGCAAATTGTGGCGATTCAATTCCAATTGGTGCCTTGGGTGAAAAACTTTCACCAGAATTAGCAAAAGAATACGGAAACAATCATATTTTAAGAGTTGTAACGAAACATGAAGGAGACGACATGTATTATGCAACAAATTGTCCAGTTGGAACTGAATTATGGCTTACTACTCGTGATGAGGAGCTTATTTTTAGAGAAATGGACCGAATTGTAAATGAAATGAATCAACGAGCAAATGGTAAAAAACCAGTTGCTGTTTTCCATGCAGACTGTCTCGCTCGTGGTCGCTTTTTGTTCGATAGAATTATAAAAGAAGAGCTTGTGAACCGCATGCAGTATCCATTCTATACAAATGGTGAATGTCCACCGTGGCTTGGAATGTATGGTTTTGGTGAATTCGCTCGACTTGGTGGCAAAAACAATTACCACAATTATACGACAGCATTGTATGTTATTTATCGCTAAATTGTAGCTTGAAATTTATTCTACATTAATGAACTCTACTTCAAAAGATTACGATCAATTGTTAAAGGAATTCAGCGAGTTACAATTGCGTGTAACCCGATTTTCCTTTACAGAACAGCAGTTGATAAATACGCGTGATCAATTAGACCATGAATTAGTGCAATACAAACGGTTGAGTTTATTTAATTCACAAGCATTAAAATCAAGTTCGCTTGCTAATTTCACCTTGGAAATTGCTGAGGCGATTGTGGATATTTTTGAGGTAGAAGCAGCTGCTGTGCTCATTAAAAATTGTCAAGAGCCGGAAAAAACGCAAATTCATTTGGAAGGAATTGTAAACGCCAACTATTACACTTCAATTGAATTGCAAGATAAAATCATAGGGTTTAGTCATGATTTTAATGAAAACCAATCTTGTATATTGAATGAAAATGAATTAGCGCAAGATCAGCTTTTTTCAACCTATAAAGAAGCATTATTATTTTACTTCATTGATCACGAAACAGGATATTCTGCCTATTTAATGGGTTTAATTTCTAAAGCAAAGTATCCCTTGTACAAACCATTGGAAGTACGGTATGAAACAATCTTTAAGATATTTGTAACCCAAGTTAGATCGCATTTAGAGAATCGAATTAAAAGTGAGAAAATTCAGGCACAAATTCAACAAATCTCATCTTCAGAACTTGAATTGAACAAATTATCCTTAATTGCCACTAAAACAAAAAACAGTGTCATAATCTCAGATGCTGAAGGAAGAATAGAATGGGTAAATGACGCATTTCAAGAAATAACGGGCTATAAATTTGATGAAGTTAAAGGAAAAAAACCTAAAGATTTTCTCCAAGGTCCAGCATCGGACATGAATGAAATTGAACGACTCTCATCAGCTTTAAGAAATAAAGAAAACATTGAAACCACACTCATCAATTACAACAAAGGCGGTCAACCCTATTACAATCAATTGGAAATTACACCTGTTTTTGATGAACAAAATAAATTGGTAAACTTCATTTCGATTCAAAAGGACATTACCGAAGAAATGCGTATCAAGCAAGAGATCCTTAAAATTAATTCACGTTTCGAGCTGATTGCAAAAAAATCAAACATTGGTATTTGGGAATGGGATCCAATAAATCAAACGATTGTTTGGAACGATGTGTTATATGACATTTATGGAGCTTCTCAGCCTGAGACTGATTCTGTTTTGTTTGATTTTTGGAAAAGCTGTATCCACCCTGATGATCGATTAACAGTTGTTTCAGAGTCAAATCATTTAGTCGAGAATGTGAATGAGCAATTATTGGAACAAGAATACCGTATTGTGAGACAAAACGACAAAGAAATCAGAGACTTGAAATGTGTTACACTTGTAGAACGAAACAAAGATGGCATTATGCTGCGTTTGATTGGAACAGCGATTGATGTGACAGAAATTAAACAATACGAACGAGCTATTTTAACCAAAAATCAGGAGTTAAAGAAAATCAATTCTGAGTTGGATAATTTTGTTTATAGTGTTTCACATGACTTAAGATCTCCGTTATTATCCATTAAAGGAATATTATCGTTGGTGTTTAATGGTTCACAGATTGATGAAATGACAACAAATTATTTAAAACTTGCAGAAAAAAGCGTCATTCGTTTAGATGAAACCATTCAAGAAATTTTAGAATATTCGCGCAACGCTCGATTAGAAGTGAATTATGAAGAATTTGATGTGGCTACAATGATTCAAACTATTTTTGAAGATTTAAAATTCTCAACTTCTGAAAATTTCGAATTCAACTTTAAAATAACTGGTAACCCAATTATTCATTCTGACAAATCTCGTGTTGAGATTCTGCTAAAGAATTTGATTGGTAATTCTGTAAAATATCAACGAAAAGACATCCAAAATCCATTTGTTTTGGTAGATTTCACGCATTCAGATCTCAACGAAATTAAATTTACAATCTCAGACAATGGCGAAGGAATTCCTGAAAAACACTTGACAAAAATTTTCGACATGTTCTATCGTGCGAGCAGTTCTAGTCAAGGAACTGGACTTGGATTGTATATTTGTAAAGAAATAGTTAATAAACTTTCCGCTAAAATTGAAATTCAATCGAAGCAGAACGAAGGTACAATTGTGCATTTATCAATTCCAGCGACAGTATGAAATCATTTTTATTGATCGAAGACGATGACATTTTTAATTTCATCCATAATCAAATTATTTTACAAGCTATTCCAGATGCTAAAATAACCATTTTCAAATATGCTCAACAAGCACTCGATTATTTGAACGACATTCATCCAAACTTGCCAGATTATATTTTTTTAGACCTAAACATGCCAGAAATGAATGGTTTTGAATTTTTGGATATTTTAAGTAAAACGCACCATATTGATTGTCAAAAAACTACTATCTATTTAGTCACCTCATCTCTTGACCATAGAGATACTGAGCATGCGAATTCATTAGATTTTGTGAAAGGTTTAATTGACAAACCACTTTCAATTGACTTTATAAAATTGTTAAATTAATTTTTTATCGTCAGTAATTTACTTTTTATCGATTTTTTTAATACTTTTAACGAAGAAGCCACGAATAACATGTAAAATGTTTCGATAAATTGAATAATATGCAAATCGATTTCTCTTCGTTTGATCAATTACTTGAAGGCGTTCAAATCTTGAACAAGGAATTGGTTTATGAATATATTAATCAATCAGCCTCCGACCAGGCAAAAAAACCGATAAAGGATTTGATTGGTAAGAAATATCTCGAGGCACATCCTGGAATCGCAAATTCATTATTTTATTCACATTTAAATGAATGTCTCGAAACTCGAAAAGAACGAGTTGTAATTCTTGAATTTAAATCGAAAGAAGGAAATCCAGTGTTTTATGACTTGTGTATACGTCCATTTAGTCAAGGATTAATAATCCTATCGGTTGACATTACCAAACAAAAATTATTTGAATTAGAACTCCTCGAACTCAACAAGCGTTTTGAAGAAGAACTACTTGAACGAACAAAAAACATGGTGGTTCAATTAGAAAAAGAATTATTGATAAACGAAAAGACTATGTAGTCATCGTTGTTTAATATAACCTTGTTGACCTTTTTTTAAATCTAAAATCCATTTGTAATAGCCAACAAAATGGGAATCGAAAAATCCCTTTTCTTTGTAATTTTCCTTAGGAATAAACACTCTGTGACTTGACTTTAAACCTCCAACACGAACTTGAGGCGCTATTCCATCCTGGAGACAAGCAGGCTCAGCATGGCCTTTTTCAAGATTGCTCCCATATTGCCAAATCTCTTGCCATTCGCGCATGTTTACTTTTCCCGCACCAGCATTCTCTGGTGCAATAATATAAAACCCTCCAAAATTTATACGATTTCGAAGTGCTTCAATCATTCCCAATGAATAAGCATATCCCATACTGTGGGCAACAATAAACAATGTGTCATTCTTAGATTTATTGGGTAATTCATTTAAAACCTGAAGAAGATTTTTACCAGCAATAATTCCATTCGCCTTTCTCAAATTAAAACCTTCTACGTTTGATTCGAGATCTCTTAACATATCATTCGTAAGCATCGTTTTTGATCCCAACAAACCTGACCCTGCAATCGTGGTTGTATAACAAGTATGTTTCTTTGAGTTTGAACATCGTTGTGGGTAAACTGAAGCCAAGGTTGTAAAGTTGACTAAACTACCATGATTAGATGTGCTTACCGAAAAATGTCCATCTGCAAAATAGGTCATCGATGGATTAATTCTTTTTTGAAATAAAACATCTATTTCTTGCCAAGGATGCCAGTAAGCAAAACGATCCTTTTCATAAAGGAGATTTTCTGAATTCTCATGTTCAAGGCCATTTTTTGATATATCAGCGAAATAATCTTTAAAAGAATGACCCAATGAAGATGGTCGATAACCATTTACAAAAACTAAAATTCGTTGTGCAGGATCTTTTAAATTTAAGGAAGAATTTAAATCAATTCCTTTATGATTGAGTAGTCGTTGATCTTTTAGTTGATTATTTTTATCAATATAACTTAGGACAATGTAATGGCTTTCAGCTTTAACTTTTATTCCGTGCTTTTCTAACATCAACGAATCAGAACTTCCTGTAAATCGACATTCCACGGATTTACCCAATTCATCTTGTTTAATTGAAAAATACAAAACGCGTTTACGTGTCTTTTTCTCCCATTTATTATTTGTTTTGACCAATAGTTCGGAAGACAAAATAGTTTCAAACTCTTGCTTTACATTTTGTCCATTTTTAATTTCGTTGAGAGCTTGAATCATTGAGTAATTTTTTAGGACTTTCACTTCTCCTTCCTTTACTTCGAACCAAGTGTATCCTAACTCTACAAGATAAAAAAACCAAATCAAGGTAATAATAGAGCCTCCAATAAAAACGATACGTGATAAAATTCTTAAAATTCGAGTTCTTCTAAATTTATAGCGAAGGTAGCGATGAAATTTCCGACGAATCAAATAAGCTATGATTAATACCGAAAAAACAGCAATGAGATGCAAGGAGCAAACATCAAATTTGATTTGTTTAATTGAAAACAGTGTATAAAACAATGGATTATCAATCTCTAAATGGTAAGAAAAAAAGTTCTTTTTAAAAGGTCGCTTTATGGATTCTAAAAAGTCATTGCCTACCATTTTTATGGTTCCATCAGCATTCTCTTCCCAAAAGTAATAGGCTACCATTCCATTATTTGTAGAAACATGTTCGTAGTTATCATAATAGGAAAAAGTATTTGTAGAATGACGAAGACTCAACCATTGATTTGCTGTTAAATTAGTCCCACCATTAATATCCATTAAATTAAATGTACTTCCTTTTGATGGCCCATTATTTTCCCAACTATCTGATAAAATTCCCATCCCATAACCAAGTTGTCTTGCGATAACTTTTGCTAATATCGGATCATTACCATTTTTAATAAAACCCATTGATTTGCTCTTAACCATGTAACCGCGAATCGTTGGATTTACGAATCCAGGAATAATAAAAAAGTAAAAGGCGTTGTCTTCAGCTTTTGGAAACATATCAAAATAGGCATCCCTAATTTGCTGCATTTGAAGCGTGTATGTCTCATTTTTAGGACTTGGATTGTCTACTAATATATCTTCACTAAACTCAGGAACATGGAAAGTTGGCTTGATGCTAATGTCAAACTGAATATTTGCTTGACGGTATATTTTCAACAAACTTTTTTCTAATGAATCCCGATTGATTTTACATTTAAGAAGCGGAATAATAATGATTTTTTCAAATTTTGGCTCAAACACAAACACTTTTAATTGCCCCTTAGTCAAGCCTTTGTAAATGGCATTAATTTTATAATCTGCCTTTTTTTCAGGTAAAACAAGTGTAAACGTGGTATCATTTTTTTGAATATAACGAACCGTTTGATTTGTTCCTGCGACCTCAAATCGTAAACTGTCAGAATCAATGAACTTCTTATTCAGAAATATGGCATCGACAAAATCGCTCGCATCCTTACCTACCGACTTATTCGAAACCACGTAGGAACCAATGTAGTTTAATGAAATCGTATCATATGATTTTATCCATTCGGGATAACGGTAGTCATCAAAACCAAATTCTTGTAAGTCAGAAGCTTGAAAAATGATCTTTGAAGGATTGTTCGTTACTTGTTGGGAGAAAGTTACCTTCGTACCAATCAAAATAAAGAACAATACTATTAAACCCTTCACGTGCTTCATTCCCACAAAGTTAGTTAGATTCTGTTTGCTAAATCTTTACTTTCTGAATTTAATGAACAATTCTGAACCTTGTCTGGGAGGAATCGAATTGTAGCAAGGTTCAAATTGAAGCTGTAAAAAATGTAATTCAAAATACTTTTTATATTCTTCTTCTGAACCACCAAATGGTGGACCTGATTCAAAAGTTCGATCGAAAAGCAAACCTACCAACTTCCCTCCTTTTTTCAATAATTGAGCAGATTTAGTTGCATAGTTAGCTCGCAATGATGGATCAATTGCACAAAACAGCGTTTGTTCTATTATAAGGTCATACTCGCCATTGTGTTCAAAAAAGTCGCCACAGTGAAGTTGATCTAAAGGAAAACTACTATTTTCACTTTTAAACTTAGCTATTGGTTCAGATGAAAAATCAAGTAAATGCACATTTGTGAAACCTTTTTCCCAAAGGTATGAGCCTTCGTATCCGCTTCCACAACCTGGGATTAAAATACGTAAGTTTTTATCTTCTAACTGATCAATATACGCTTTAATTGGTGGTGAAATTTGTCCCAAATCCCAACCAGCTTGATTGTTTTGATAGCGTTCAGACCAATAATCGGCAGATAAAAATGTGTTCATAACCTAAAGGTAAGCACAATATTCTCAAATTCCTTTTAATTCTAGTCAATATTCAATACTTGAATTCGATGGTGTTGAACTGAAGTAGCAGTGGCAATTTCCATTATTAATGAATTTAACCCGAATTTGTTTACGTCAAAACTCAAGTTGGATCCATTGACTTTTTCAGCATGAATCAAGGCTCCATTTAATGCATAAAACCGAACTTCTCCGTCAAAAAAACCTTTTAAATGAACAACATCTACCGTCGGATTTGGATAAATTGAATATGAAATTTCATTCTCATCAAAACTAAGTGCAAGCTGATGAATTACACCAATAGCATCCAAGTCAAAACCACATGATTCAAATGGCGTTGGAAAAGGATCATTAATTAAATTTCCATGTGCATCCGTTGTTCCAATTCCTGATGAAATGCTGCCAATTACGTCAGTCAATTTTACATGTGTTATCGAATTCAAATCCAACAATGGATTTCCAAGCAATTCTTCTAAATCGAAAGGTGTTCCATAACCCTGTCTGTATTTACCAGCCAAATTATTTACCATTCGACAATCGCCAAACATAAAATTATCAAGTTGAACAATTACAGGCGATTCACTGTGAGACGGGAAACGCACAAAATTAACACCATCTGAACTTACTTCAACATGCGCAAACTCCATGTAATCATCCGCAAATCCATTTTCAAAAATGGCAAAATCAGCACCCAAACCATTGGTAATCGGTGAAGAAAATGTAATTATTGCTATGCCACTATCGCCGAGTGAAACAACACTTGTTCCATCTCCTTCAGCTACACCAAGTGCATTAAAAGCGTCTCCAAAGCTTGCAACACCTAATGTCGGCGTCGAAATATCCAATGAACCACGTGTTATTTCAATACCTGAAGCCCAAGCAACAAAGCACGAAGAATCCTTATAGATGGCTGTTGAACCCGAAATACCTGGAGCTGGAGCATAACTTTGCGCCCAATTTATGAGTGGACAAATTAAAACAAACAACAACAGTAACTTATTCATAAACAATTAGTTTACTTGGATTTAAGCCCACATGATAATTTTTCTCAAAAACTCCAGTGCTTGAGAACTGTCTCACATAGCCGGTGTTTGTGTAATTCATCGCATCAAGGCAATAGATTTTATCCGTACTTGCATCGTATTGAATACCATACAAAGTCGTAAAATAAGTTGTTGGTATAAACGAGTTGTTTTCAATGCTTTCTGTAAGGCAATTAAACAGTCGTATTTCACTTGTTTGCGTTGAATAATTGTAATAGCTAATCAAGAAATAATTATTCATCAATGCCATTCCAGAAGCGTCAAATGAGAATGTTTGTTCCACTGAAAGGTTAAGCGCATTTATTCGAACCATTCGTGAAGGAATTGTACCATAATTACCACGTGCAATAACATAAACATCTCCTTCTGAATCAACTTGAATCGCTCCTGGATTTTTTCCAACCACAACACGATCTAACTCTTGATAGGATGTTAAATCAATAATAGACACTGTAGAATCCACTGCTGGATAATTTAAACCACCAGAATTTGAAACGAACAACTTTCCATTCGAGACTGCAATTCCCTCAGGATTTGCACCAACTGGAATACGCTGAGTAACCGTTAAACTTGCGGTATCTATCACATCGACAAAACCATCATAGCATGTCACAAAAGCTTTTCCGTTATAAAACGCAATAGAACGCGGTTGTTTACCTGAATTTCCATTGTTCATAGGAATTTGCTTAACGCTTTTTCCGTCCTTGGATTGGATGACTTCAATCGTATTGGAATTATTGACAATGATGTAAATTTTTGAACCATATTTTTTCATGTCGTTTCCAGTATCTCCCAAAAAACGGCCATTTTGTGTAGAAAAGAAATCGGTATCAATTGAACCTGAATTTAGATCAATCCATGACAAGGAAGAATTGTTTTGCTGAAATAATCCTTCACACAAGACAAAAATCCCGTTACTTAACGTGTTTTTCACTTCAGGTTGATCATCATCTTTATGACAACTTATCAAGATTAGGGCTAGAAAAATTATACTACTTAAACGCATAATTCAATGAGATTAAAAATGATCTTCCGGGCATTACATATGAACGAACGACAGCATAGGAAGAATTTAAACAATTTTTTACTGTGAATTGCAATCGTACATCATGTTGCCGGATTGGAAGTTTAGAGAATACGGCACCATCCAACAACCAATATGCATCCACGACATTTGCTGGGATATTTTCATTCAGTGAATAACGCAAGGAACTAGCAAAATTTGAAATTCGCAGCCCTGTGTTTTTCCGTTTTATGGTTAAATCGAAATTTCCTGAATGTTTGGGAACATATGCAATCTGATGCTTAAACGTTGGAGAATTAGAAGAAGTAAAATCACTTGCTTGTTGAAAGGTGTAATTCATGACCAAACAAGTGGACCATTTCGGAGAAAACGTGTAACACCATTCCGCACTTTCTTCAACTCCAATAATACGCACAATTCCAACGTTTTGCATCGACCACACGAATAGATTTTTTGTGGGAATCGCCACGATTTTGTCTTGAACTTGATTGTAATAAACATTCGTTCGATTCACAAATTGTGATTTTGCGTTTCGGATAGATAGTGTTTTTCCAAATGAAAACTGATTTGCTCTTTCTGGTTTTAAATCGTCATTTCCAATTGAGTTGTAATACAATTCGGAAAATGAAGGCATTCGAAAGGAATTGCGATAAAAGAAAGTGAATTGAAATTTAGATTTTTTCCCAAGTTCTTTCGATTCTAACTGAACGAAAGGATTCAATTTATTGATGGGCGAACGACTTATGCTAGCATTGATATCTCGAATTGATTGACCTGAAAGTTGGCTTGTGATTGTAAAATTATTAGAATAATAACTAAAGCCCATCACTCCAAAAGTATGTGCTCTTTTTGCATGATCGATGCCACTTACAGTTGATACCAACATTGAAAATTGTTGCTCCAAACCTGCGAACAAATACAAGCGTTCTTTCAATCGAAATCGTGAGTTTACGCCAAGTTGACCAATTGAGTTCACATAATTGCTTTGCAAAAATCCTGCTTCGTTCAAATAACTTGAATCAAGGTAATTCATTTTTAATTGAGAAAAGGAAGAAAAAGCACGAATGCTCCAACGACTGAAATGTTTTAAATAAGAACCTTGCAAGCGATCATTTTCTGTTTTCAATGTCTGAAATTGATTTTGAGCATATAAAATAACCGCTCCTGGTAATTCTTGATCCACAAAATCTTTCCGATAGGCAAAATTGAAAACACTTCCTTTTTTTGATTTGAATCCTACATTTGCGCCAGCCATCAAATCTTGGTAAAAATTATTGGTTCGAATTCCAGTATATACCATTGAACCATTTCGAATTTCAAACGGATAATCGCCATTCGCAATTCTGTACTTTCCAAAAACACTCACGAACATGCGATTTCTGCCATATTTGTAACTCAAATAATTATCATATTGTCCGAACGATCCCATTTTCGAACTAAATCGAACGTGATGTTTATCAGTAGAAAAGCTTCCTTCAAACGTTTCCATCAACAAACTACTTCCTGCAACTTGAGCAGAAGTTGGAACCAAATAGTTCTTTTGAGCTCCTGTAATCAACTGAAGACTTTCTAACGATTCAGTTTGTAGTTGACCGAGATTGATTTGACCTGTTTGATTGTTCACCAGCGTAAATCCATCGATAACTATTGAACTATGGTTACTTCCGAGACTGCGCACTGAAATTGTTTTCAAGCCTCCTAAACCTCCATATGACCGAATCGCCACTCCAGCAAATTTTTGCAACACTTGTCCAACATCTTCTCCTTGCATTTCAACCAAGGTAGAACGTCGCAAAGTTTGAACTTTCTCAGCATTGTTTCTCAATGAATCACGCACTCGAACCTCCTGAAGCTCACGCTCAGTTAACTGCGCTAACGACAGAAAACTGAGCAATAAAGCAAAAAGTACAAGGACCAATTTCATCGTAAACCGATACAAACTTATTTGATCACTTTGTGAAGCACTGTGCCTCGATCATTCGTTAATTGTAAGAAGTAAATTCCAACAGGAAGTGAAGCAGTTTCAATTATTGTTGATCCAGTTAATTCTTCTGAATGAAGTAATTTTCCATTTACATCACGCAATTCTAACATGCCATTTTCTCCTTGAACAATCAACTGATCAATAAATGGATTCGGATAGCTTGATATTTGAAGTTCGGATATTTCGTTTACGCCTTCCCATAAACTATAATACAAATTGTCCAATGCGAAATAAGTTGGTGTGTTAATGCCCCAAGCGCCCATATCCGAAGATTCAAATCTAAATGAAATTGTTCGCGCATACATTGAAGAAACATCGACTTTAATCCAATCTTGCAGAATGTAATCTTGCGAATTATCCGCATTTCTGTAATCTGCCAAATAAATTAATGTTGAATCATACGTTTGACTAAAATAATTCTGAGCAATTACCCAAACCCTAAAAAAATCTTCACCATTTGTTCCATCTGGAATTCCATTTGCACCGTTTACAGAGCCAAATTGTTTCGAAAAGGCATCACCATCGCGCATAGATATTCCGGCAAATGTTGTGTTTGTGATATAAAAAGAATCAATTAAAGCATTGCCCATCGCTTCAATTGTTCCAGATGGGTAAAAAATTGCATAGTTACTTGAATTCTTTCCTCCTCCAGTGTAAGAAGCATATTGATTACCAAATCCTGAAGTTGCATTGTCAACTACATTCGAAATCGAAAATCCATTCCATGAACCCCAAGCAGCATCGTAATAATTTGAGAAACTAATTGAGGAAAACATAAAATTTCCATTTCCTGCTGAACCATTGTCATACGATTGTGGATTTAGCGAAAAGGATTCAAAATCAACGCTGTCAATTTGTGCGAATAAATTACTGCAAAGCATGGCTGCAGCTGCCATCATGTAAATTTTCTTCATCGTTTTAAAAATTTAAATTAAACGTTGAAGAAATCAGTTAAAAGAGATAATACTCGCGCTATCTAGAATGGCGAACACTAAATCGGACTTTAATCTGAAGTCTTCTTTAAAGATTTGAGGCAAGTATTCTGACTTTCACCAACTCGCTTTCGTCTTCCCATCAGCCCCGGCTGACAGTGACATTTTGAAAGCGATCTTACAGTGATTACAGCTGCAGACACAGTTCCGGATTTACACCGGATTCCTTATTAATCCACCAAAGTGGAACCAAAAATCTGAACAAAGATAGTTTAAATTTAGAACATAGAGACAGAAGTTAGAATTTAGAACATTCGCTGAATTACGATTTTCCGTTCAAAAGTACATCTGAATTTTTTATTTCCTTTTTCTTCCCTTCCAATTTAAGCGTATATTGAACCATAATTGTTCTTGGCGGTTCAATTTTCAACGGACGTAATGAATAACTGCGGTTCATGATATTTGAGCCAATAATTGCCAGTTTATGCTTTTCAGTTAAATTATAGGAAATGCGTGCATCGAAAATCCAATTTCCAAAACGATGGCTATTGTAATAATCCATGTAGCGCAAATCTTGCAATACATCTACGTCGTTGGTTAACTGCTCAAAATCTTTGATAATCGCATCCATGTTGATAATCTTACTGAAGTATTTCGCTGAAAAGCCAATTCCCACTTTTTTGTGTAAAACAACCTCTGCATCAATCTTAACATTGTGCAAGAATCGATATTTTAAAATTCCTTTCGTTGAATCCAATGAGGTTGTGTTGTATGAGAACACTCTATTCAAAGAATCGACAGCATAAACATAATCAGGAGTTAAGGTTTTTGGAACAATGTAATTGTAACCAGCCATAAATGTCAACTCGGCATTTTTACCCAATTTCGCCATTCCAGTAAAAGATGCATCGAGTCCAACAACACGAGATTCACCCGTATTCAAAAACATAAATCCGGCACTTGAAGCCATTGCTTGAACAGAAGTTAATTCGTGCCAAATTCCAAACATGTATTCAATGGTGTTTTGATATTCTTGCCAAAAACCAGCTACATCCAAATAACCATATAATTTACCAAATTTTAACCCTTGTTTTATTCCCACTTCTGCGTTCCAGCTACTTTCAGGTTTTAAATTCGGATTTGGGAAAACACCAAAATTTCCAACTCCTGTTTTTATAAAGCGTTCAGTAATTGTTGGAAAGCGATAACCTTGACCATACGATGCTCGCAAATAGGTTTCTTGGTAAATTTTTATACTCGTTCCTGCACGAAATATTGGTTTTAATGCAGTTATTGTATCATTTAACTGAAAATACTCTAAACGTCCACCAACAGATAAATTCACTGTTTTATTGATTTTATTTTCTAATTGTGTGTAGGCAGAAATGTTCATCATTTGATTATTCGGTGAACCAGATCCCACGTAAATGTTGGAATAAGAATCCGTAAATGTTCCTGTTATTCCACCAATAAAGTCCAAATTTTTCAATTGAGGGAAACTTTTTTGAAACATGTAATCACCATAAAGAGTAGTTGATTTATTGGACTGATTAGCGGTCATGTTGTTATCTGTGTGCAGAACTCGTCCTCTCAAACTATGTTTACCGTCAGTTGCAGTGTAAAAATTAACGAAAGGATCCAAGTTAAAAATAAACTGATCATTGATAAAAATAGCTCCGGGATATGCGCGGTACAAGCCTGTCGAATCATTTAACCATGCCAAGGGCATTGTGGAATGCGCTTTCATGAAATTACCATTCACTCCATAGTTCAATCCACGTATTTTTTTCGAACGGTAACGTAAATTAAAATTTAAACGTCCACGCATTGAAACCAAATCCTTTTCAGTAAAATTGGTTATTGTATCGGGAAACAAAGTTGCGACAATTGAATCTGTTCGCGGCGGCCCGATATAACCATGATCATAATTGAAATTTCCCCCCACTACTAAATCCAATTGTTTAATGATACGAGAATGAAGAAAATTAACTCCATGAATACCAGGATACGAATCCCACCATTTCATGCTCGCATCAGACGGGGAAGAATACATTCCTGAATACACATTTACTTTAGTCAAAGGAATACTTTTTGGAAAAGCTGTTCGAATATGAATTGAACCAGATAAAGCTGAACTTCCAGAAAGAACAGAGGCTGCACCTTTGATTACTTCAATCTGATGTATATTTTCTACAGGAATAAATCCCCATTCTGGTCGACCTGCATCACCCGAAAGCATTGGCATATCATCAACAATAACAGCAACCTTCGAACCAACTCCGAATGTAAAACCGCTACCTCCACGAATCTGTGGTTCACCATCCAGAATATTCAAGCCAGGCGTTTGATCCAAAGCAGTTTCAATACTTCTCGTATTTTTATTTTCAATGATTGCAGGTTTGATAATTTCCATTGAAACCGTCTGATCTTCAATCGCCTTATCAAATTTCCCAACTTTTACATCAACCGCAATTAATTCTTTGACATATTGTTTGAGTACAATATCATGTGACACCGTTTGATTTTCAAATATGACAATCTCAAAAGTATCGGTAATCATGTTCGTATAACGACAAATCAATCGATTCTTTCCAGCAGGGATTTCCAAAATATAATTCCCCTGCTCATCACTCATTGCTCCAATTGTCACATCTTTTTTGTAAATGATTGCCGCACCGATAATTGCTTCGCCTTTGTCATCACGAACTTTACCCACTAATTTTCCTGTTTGACTAAAACCATTGAAAGTCAATAAGGCAATAATAAAGAATAGTAGTTTTTTCATACAGAATTGGTATAAAACAAAACTACCCCTGAATATCAGAGGTAGTCATCAATAAATTGATCTATATTATAATATCGAAATTTTCTTTGTTGTGTTTCCTTTACTTGACATGATTGTCATAAAGTAAATTCCTTTCAAATTTCGCGTTTGAATTTCACTCGACAATTCACCCGTTTGAACAAGTTGACCGTTACTTGCAAATAAGGAATATGTGCCAGAAACTTCAGCTCCCAAAACATGAATCATTTGATCTTCAACAGTAACTTGAATTTCTTCTGCACTAACTTCATTAACTCCCCAATTCAAATTTACTGTTACGTTAACTACAGCAGTATCGCATGTAATTGAAGGTGTTCCAGCATCACAAATCGCATATGTATAAGAATCATTTCCGAAATATCCTGTTGTTGGAGTATATGTTATTTCACCAGTTGTTGTATTCACAGAAGTTGTTCCATTCGTTGGTTGAATTGTTACATTCAATGTTGAATTGTTAATTTGATTTTCAACGTCAACATCGTTAGCTAGTACATTCGTTACAACTGCTGTATTCATGTTTGTCACAGCTAAGTCATCATTTGCAATAATTTGGTTATTTCCAACAATTACCTCAGTTACAGTTACGGTTACAACAGCTTGATCACACAATACAGGTGTTCCATTATCACAAATCGTATAAGTGAACACATCCGTTCCAAACCAACCTGCGTTTGGTGTATAAGTTATTACACCTGTTGCCGTGTTTACTGAAGTTGATCCATTCGTAGGTGCAACTGTTACTGCAAGAGAGCTATTATTTAAAGCATTCTCTGGATCCACATCATTTGATAAAACAGAAACGGCAACTGCCTGGTCTTGCGGTGTAGAAATAGCATCATCATTTGCAACAACTGGCTGATTAACTGGATTGTAAATCAATTCAACATCATCAAGCAATACTTCATCTCCAACTGAACCAACTCCAGGTGTTTTATTCGTTGCAAATGTTGCAATAATAAAGGTGTTTGCTGATGCAGGACCAGTATACACGAAAGGAACACTTTTACGCACCCACGCACCATTTGTAGTTCCATAATTTAATTGAGCTTCTGCGACCTTGTGTGGCGCTGAACCAGCATCAACATTGTAACCGTCAATATAATTGTACGTATCGTGCAAAGCAACACTCATGCGTGCTTCATGAGAAGTGTTTACGGGAGTAAATTTCACCCAAAAAACAATTGAATCAGGCGTATCTGTTAAAGCTTCAGAGAAGTTTACATCAGATGTCTTTGACCAATTGTAGTTACTTGCACTTGTTGCTGTTGAACTTCCCATGTTCACTTGTCCCAATGTCATATTACCATTCGCAGCAACTCCTAAAACACTGACACATTTAATTTGTGCACAATATGTTCCAGTAGCTCCAGGACGAACACTAGTTGAACGCCATACTGCTTGAGACGCAAATGCTGAAAGACTTCCGGAAGCCGTTTTAAAACTGTTCCAGTTTACAGGCTCAGCAGAAGAGGTTGTAGGACTATCCCATGCCTCCATACTTCCATTTCCAATTTGTGTTTGAGAGAATGATGTGAACGATGCAGCAATGACTGCGAAAAGTAGTACCGTTTTTTTCATAAGTGTCTTTGTTTTATTGGTAATGCTACTGCATTGTATGTTGGAAAAATGGACAAGATATTCGTCAAAAACGCATTATAATGTTCAAGTTTCGTGGCAAATATAAAAAACCATTTGTTCTACCAACAAATAAATTTATTCACACAATTCCACCATCTGTTCATTTCTGAAAAATAAATCCAACTATTTCATCAGTTCGTTCGTCTTAGCTTTGAAACCCAAACAAGAATCGTATGACAGTTAAAAACATTCAAGAAGTTAATGAAGCAGTCATAATTCTCCGTCATTTTATTGATTTAAGTGCCCGATTGCTGCCAATTCTCTATAAACTCGATAAAATAGCCGAACCCACAGAAGCCGATATTCGTGATAAAAACAGAATACTCGAAGTTTTTCAGACCTATAATTTCGAAACGCAAACATCTCGCTTGTTATTAGAATCAAATGTTTTAGAGCTTATCAAACAATGTTATCTTGAAATTCAAAACAGTGAATACTCGGGTTCAAAAGAAGACAGATTTGTTGCTTTTCTGGAAGAATACAATCGACTAAAAAATAATTGGCGAATTATCGAAAACAACTAAAATGGATTGTATTTTCGTACAATGAAAAAAGCAAAAGATCCTGGTTTAGGTAGTACTTTCGTGAAACCCGTTCGTCGTTTAATGAATGAAGACGGTACTTACAACATTATTCGAAAAGGAAAATTAAGTGGTTTTCGCGATTTCTATAAGTTCTTAATCGATGCTAATTACTTCATTTTTGCAACCTTCTTAATTGGTAGTTTTCTGCTGCTTAATTTGATTTTTACCTCCGCCTATTTACTTGCAGACATTGATGGAATTGCTGGATTGAACCCAAAACTCAATTTGTTTGAAAATGCTTTTTTCTTTTCAGCACAAACGTTCACAACTGTTGGTTATGGTGCCTTACATCCAACAAGCAAAGTGATCAATTATATCGCAATTCTTGAATCATTTGTTGGACTTTTGAGTTTTGCAATTGCTACAGGTCTTTTGTACGGACGATTTTCCAAACCATCCTTAAAAATTGCATTTTCAAAACATATTATTTTAACTCCATTTGAAAATGGTAAGGCCGTAATGTTCAAAATAGTGAATCAACGAAACAATGTATTATTAAACACGAAAGTAAATGCAATTGTAACCATTGATTCGGGAAATGGAACAAGCGGATTTAATAAGAATTATTTTGATTTAAAACTTGAAACAGATCAGGTGAATTTCTTTCCATTGACATGGACACTTGTGCATCTTGTAAATGAAGATTCTCCCCTATTTGGAATTCCCTTGGAAGATTTAATTAAAAGACACATTGAAATCATCATATTGGTAGAAACATTTGATGAAACGTTTAGTCAAACAATCTTTCAAAAACACTCTTATGGTTCAACACAATGGCTCGAAAATGTCAAGTTCGAACGTAATTTTGAAGCAAACGAAAAAGGCCAAGTTGAACTCAATGTAAAGGATTTAAATCGCGTTACATCTGTAAAATAATTCTATTTTTGTGTAGATGCAAGTAAAAGATGTAGATACAAGTCAGCATTTACCCGTGATGGAGTATTTTTACACCATTCAAGGTGAAGGTTTTTACTCAGGTAGAGCTGCCTTTTTCATTCGATTGGCTGGATGTGATGTTGGTTGTGTTTGGTGTGATGTAAAAGAAAGTTGGGAAATGAATGACCACCCACTTTTAAGTATTGATTTCATCGTTAATGAAGTTGTAACATCTGGGACTGATTTCGTTGTTATTACGGGTGGAGAACCTGCTATGTATAATTTGACAACACTGACTAATCGATTGAAAGAGCTTCACATTGAAATTGCCATTGAAACTTCTGGAACGTATGATTTAATTGGCTCAATTGATTGGTATTGTTTCTCTCCGAAGAAATTTAAAGCTCCAGTTGATGAGGCCTATTCAAAAGCATCAGAATTAAAAGTCATAATCAACCACTCTTCCGATTTCACATGGGCTGAAGAACATGCTGCAAAAGTTTCAAGCGCCTGTAAATTATTTCTTCAACCTGAATGGTCAAAACAGGAACGATTCTTGCCACAAATCATTGAGTATGTAAAAAACAATCCAAAATGGAGAATTTCTTTACAGACGCATAAATTCATGAATATACCGTAACCATGAGAATTCTATTTATTTTATTTTCGATTGCCTTAATTTCTAGTTGCTCAACAGCACAAACAGGCTATTCAACTTCCAACAAAAAGGCAATTAAACTGTTTGAGGCTGGAATTCAAGCGCCTAATCAAATTGACCCAAAAACAAATCGTCCTGATTACATGTCAGGAATTGATTTAATGAACAAAGCACTGGAAAAAGATCCAAAATTTTGGGAAGCTCACATGAATGCAGGTGAATTCTATGAAATACTGGGAGATTATCCTAACGCAATCAAACACTTCGAAGCGGCTTTGGCAATCAATCCAAATCATAGTCCAACAGGAAGCACTTATTTCTATTTGGCTAATTTGCAGCAAGCTATTGGCGATTACGATAAAGCAATTAAAAACCTTGATATTTACATTCGAAACCGTAATGCAAATCCAGACTTGGTTAGACAAGCGTATACCATGCAAGAAAGCTGTGTTTTCGCTTTAGAATCGATTCAAAACCCACAAAAATTCAATCCAATAAATATTGGACCTGGTATAAACACTAAAGATCCTGAGTATTTCCCAACAATTACAGTTGATGGAAAAATGCTCTTGTTTACGCGTCGTATTGATGATGATCGTTCAGCTTACAAGCAGCAAGAAGACTTTTATGTTTCCATGTTAGAAAAGAATATTTGGGGAACAGCGGTACCAATGCCAGTTAATATCAATACAACAATGAATGAAGGTGCACCAACTATTTCAGCTGATGGCCGTTCACTGATTTTTGTTGCATGTGCTGAAGATGTTACGAATAATCAAGAATATGGGGAAAATAGAACAGGTAAAGGAAGCTGCGATATGTTCTATACACATAGAAATGGATCACGTTGGTTGGACCCAATAAACTTACCTGGAAATGTGAATACAGGAATGTGGGAATCACAACCTTCGCTTTCTGCAGATGGAAAAACACTTTATTTCATTCGACGCGTAAGTAAAAAAGGAGAACCAGTTGATTCGGATATTTTCGTGACAAGACTGCTAGACAATGGTCAATGGTCAACTGCTGAGCGACTTCCAAAAAACATTAATACTTACATGGAAGAGGAATCTGTATTGATCCATCCCGATGGAAAAACCTTGTATTTTGCATCACGCGGACATGTTGGCATGGGAGGGTCTGATATTTATATGTCAAAAATGAATCCTGATGGTTCATGGACCAACCCAGAAAACTTAGGATATCCGATTAACACTAAATATGATGAAAATTCATTGTTGGTTTCTGCCGACGGTGAAATTGCATTCTTTGCTTCAGATCGTGTTGGAGGATACGGAGACTTAGATATCTATTACTTCGAAATGCCAGAAGAATTTAGGCCAACGAAAACTCTTTATTTTGACGGAATTGTTTTCGATGCAACTGATAAAAAACCAATTCCAGGTAAATTTCAATTAATCGATTTGAAAACTGGAAAAGAAGTGATTTTTGCGGAAGCAGATAAAATTACCGGAGCATTTTTAGTTTCTCTACCTGTAAATCAGGAATATGCCTTAAATGTGAGTTATCCGGGATACAACTTCTTTTCTAAAAATTTCAACATGACAGTAAAAGATGGATTGGAATCAATTCACATGGATGTACCAATGATTCCAATTACAAGTGACGTTCCTACTCTACTGGCAAATGTATTCTTCGATTTAGGAAAATCAACACTTCGTCCAGAATCGAATGTTGAGTTAAATAAATTGTATGATTTCCTTGTAAAAAACCCAACCTTAAAAATTGAAATTGGTGGACATACAGATACACGAGGTGACGACAAAGCGAACTTGACCTTATCGAATGACCGTGCAAAAGCGGTATATGATTACATTGTTGCCAAAGGTATTGACCCTAAACGAATGACTTTCAAAGGGTATGGAGAAACAAAAACTATCGTAAGTGACGCAGAAATTGCTAAATTAGCAACTGAAGAAGCTAAAGAAGCTGCTCATCAATCGAATCGACGAACAGAATATAAGATTATAAAATAGTGCATTTTTTAAAACTCATACGACCAATTAATTTAGCCATCATTGTACTTACGATGTACGGTGTGCGCTTTTTTATATTGAATTCCAATCGTTTTCAAAAGGTCGATGATAACTGGATTGATTTTTTATTATTAGTTCTATCAACTGTTTTAATTGCTGCTGGAGGAAACATCATCAACGATTATTTTGACGTTAAGGCAGATCGCATCAATAAACCGGAAAAACTAATTATTACGAAACATATTGATCGTCGATGGGCCATTTTGACGCACTGGATTTTTAATGGAATTGCTTTTTCAATTGCAATCTATTTAAGCATTAAATACCAATCTCTTTGGTATGTTTTTGTACATCTTGTTTCGATTAATGCTCTTTGGTTCTATTCAATGCATTTTAAGCGTAAAGTGTTCATTGGTAATTTTATGATTGCCACATTAACCGCTCTAATTCCACTTTTGGTGCTTATTTATTTTCAAGTAGGAAATTCATATGCATCCGCCCACTCTGAGTTCAATCCAGATTCTTGGACTGCAATTATAGACTACTCCTTGATTTACATGTTAACGTTTTTTGCTTTCATTCAAAATATGGCGAGAGAAATAATAAAGGATGCTCAAGATGTTGAAGGCGATAAATTGATCTATGTAAAGTCGTTACCGATGATATTAGGCCAACAAAAGTCATTAATGTTAGTTGCACTAATTTTGTTTGTACTACCCGCTTTTTACATTTGGATAAGTTTAACAAAAATGAATTCGTTTATTGGAACAGTTCAATTTTGGACAGCCACAATTCCATTTGGAATAGCCGCCTTGATTAATTTAGTAGTGATTTTTCTCATTTTCACCAATAAAACCAAGCAACTAAAACTCTATGATGCACTGATTAAAATTAGTATGCTCATTGGTGTTTTGGCTACATTCTATATTGGTTATTTACATTTATGAAACTTATTTTAGGATCAAAATCACCACGAAGAAAGGAATTATTGGCTTCAATTGGTTATGATTTTGAAGTCAGAACGAAAGATACGGATGAAAGCCATCCTGAAGATCTACCAATTGAAGAAGTTGCAGAGTACATTGCCCAATTAAAAGCGGATGATTTAAAGGAAGAATTGAAAGAAGATGAAATCCTTATTTGTGCGGATACAACTGTAGAAATCGATACTATCTTACTCGGGAAACCAACAAATGCGTTAGAAGCTGAAAAAATGCTGACTTTACTATCTGGAAAAACGCACATTGTGACAACCGGTGTTGTACTCGTTTCATCTGAAATGGAAATCTCTTTTTCAGTTAAAACAGAGGTTACGTTTAAATCCTTGTCAATCGATGAAATTCGCTATTACATTTCCAATTACAAACCCTTTGATAAAGCTGGTTCTTATGGAATTCAGGAATGGATAGGATACATTGGAATTGAGAAAATCAATGGTTCATACAACAATGTTGTTGGTTTACCAACTCAAGAAGTTTATCAAGCTCTTCAAAAATTCGAGTAATAAAAAAGGCTACTCGTAAATCGAATAGCCTATTTTAATATAGTATGTTTTAGAATTAAAGTGATCTAAAGAATACTCTTCTATTCTTCGCCATTTTTAAATCATCATCATCTGCATCTGAAATCTCGTCATTTGGAGTTTCACTTCCTTTGTCAACCGGGATAAGACGACTAGCATCAATTCCTTTATCAGTTAAATAGACCGTAATTGCTTCAGCACGTTTTCTTGACATTTCAGCATATTGTGGTTTTTCAGCACCTACTTTGTCTTCTTCAGCATCAGAATAACCATAAATTTCTAATTTCATTGTTGGGTTTGCTTTCAATTGTTCAGCAATGAAATCCAACGCTTCTTTTCCTGATGGAGTTAAAGCTGTTTTTCCAAATGCAAAGAATACTTGTTGTTTGTCAATTTTTTGGTTAACTGTCATTTTATCATTCAAGATGATCGCTTTTTGATAAATCGTAGTAGAAAACTCAGTGTTATCTTCTGCTACAATACAATCACATTTTTCACCATCACCTAACATAACAACTGAAACATCATCAATGTAATAATAAGCAGCAATTACTTGATCAACTTTAACATCTTTCGGTTTTTTATTGTTTTCAGACTTCGTTTTATCATCTGCGTAAAAGTTACCGATTGTTAAGTACTTTTCACCACCTTCAGCTGTAAACGTTCCACAAACTTGGTCCCAATTAAACATTTGGTTGAATTTTTTCATATCATTTTCAGGATGTAAAACGTGCGCTACATCTTTAATGATTGTTTTTTCTTCTGTTGCAAATGGTTTTTTAGAAAGATTTGCTCCAATATTGTTTGAAGCATATTTTGAACCCTCAGCTAATGAAACATTAAATTTCACACAGTATTGCATTCCTTTTTTCAAAGGAGCATCCAATTTTACCATTAAATATGTTCTTGGAACTTTATTCCCAAACGAGAAACCAACAATTCCAGCATAATTAGATCCTTCTTTTGCCTCCTCAGTTCCGAATAAATTCAATGGAGTATTAATATCTGGAACTTTGCTTGGAGTAAACAAATCAGCACGAGCACCAGTTGGGGAAGTCCATCCAGTTGCAGATTCAATTCCACCTAATTTTTTCACTTTTCCATCTGTTGCCTCAAAACTTCCATTTGGAACTAGGTTTTCACCTTCTTGAGCAAAAGAGGTAATAGTTGATAATCCAATCAATACGATTGAGCTATACTTTCTCAAATTATTAGTAACGCAATTCATAGTCTTTTACAGTTTTAATAAACGTTTTAACCTTTTCTGGGTCAATATCTGGATAAACTCCATGACCCAAATTTACAATATGTCTTTTACTTGTGAACGAATCTAACATTTTTCTTGTTAAATTCTGAACTTCATTGTGCGAAGCGTACAACGCACATGGATCTAAATTACCTTGAATTGTTCTTGTTTCTCCGATTTCTTCTCTCGTTTTTACTGGATCCATATTCCAATCAAGTCCAACTGTATTGCAATTCAATTTTGCAATTGCTGGAATTGAGGTAATTGCTCCTTTCGAGAAAATTGTCAGAGGAACTTCGTTCAACGCGTTGGCAATTTTTTCCAAATATTTCAATCCAAATTCAGCATATTGTTCAGTTCCCAAAATTCCAGCCCATGAATCAAAAACTTGAAGCATGTGTGCACCAGCCTTTACTTGAGCTTTCAAATACTGAATCGTCACATCTGTGATTCGGTTTAGCAACTCGTGTGCCAAAGTTGGATTTGTGTACAATAACTTACGTGATTCCGAGAAAGTTTTCGATCCTTTTCCTTCAACCATGTAGCAGAAAATTGTCCAAGGTGCACCCGCAAATCCAATTAAAGGAACGCGCCCATTCAACTCTTTTGAGGTCAAACGAATGGCATCTAACACATATCCTAAACGGTCTTCTATGTCAAAATTAGTTTCAGCATATTTCAAGCCTTCTTCACTTCGAATCGTTTTTTCAAACCACGGACCTTTTTGCTCGAGCATTTGATACTCAAGTCCCATTGCTTCAGGTACAACTAAAATATCTGAAAAGATAATAGCCGCATCAACACCCAATAAATCAACTGGTTGAATGGTAACTTCACATGCGAATTCTGGTGTTTCAACCAATTCTTTAAATCCAGATAACTTAGCTCTAACGGCTCTATATTCAGGTAAAATTCTACCTGCTTGACGCATTAACCAAACAGGATAACGTTCAATCGCTTCTCCCCTTGCTGCGCGTAAAATAAGATCATTTTTTAATTCCATCGGTGACAAAGATAATGAATCATTTTCGTTTTAAAAAAGCTCAAAATAGGATTACCAATTAATGGGATTTTTACCCTTTGAAACAAGGTAATTATTGGTTTGACTGAAGTGTTTACAACCGAAAAAACCTCTGTAAGCCGACAAAGGAGATGGATGAACCGTTTTTAAAATTAAATTGTTTTGCTCATCGACTTTCGCTGCTTTTTCTTGAGCTTTCGAACCCCACAACAAATAAACCACATGTTGATTATGAGCATTAACAGCAGCTATTACAGCATCAGTAAACTGCTCCCAACCTCGTCTGGCATGGCTTTCGGGCAATCCTTCCTCAACTGTTAAAACCGCATTCAATAGCAAAACACCTTGCTCAGCCCAACGAACTAAACTGCCATTTTCTGGACTTTTAATTCCCAAATCTGACTCAATTTCTTTGAAAATGTTCAACAAACTTTTGGGAAAGGGACGGATATTTTCTTCTACTGAAAAACACAAACCATGAGCATTTCCGCGTGTTGGGTATGGATCTTGACCAAGAATTACCACTTTTACTTCATTTAATGGACATGCATCTAAAGCTCTAAAAATTTGTTCTCCTTTTGGAAAAATTCTTCCTTTTTTCAGATTGTATTCTGATTTCACAAAATCTACAAGCTCCAAAAAGTACTTTTTACTGAATTCATCATTCAATGCTTCCTTCCAAGAATTATGAAGTTTTATTTCCATGTTCAAAAATAGTTAAAACAAGGAAATTGAAATTCAAAAATGAAATGGATACTGTATATTTGTTTTTATGAAACGAATTTTATCAACACTCCTGGTCATTGGACTTGTTGCCTCGTGTGATTCACCGCAAAAAGAGGATACAAAAGTAGAACCAAAAGAAAAAACTTCAAATTCAACGGTTGAAAGTATGGCCAAAAGTCATATCGAAGCTAAATTGAACATACCTTCAGGAGAGAAATATACCTATCATATCTACAAAGAACATTTGGACAGCGATAATAAAATTGATGCTATTATTACTGTGAATAGGAAACAATTTGCTTTACACAAAGCTGCAGAATCCAATAAAACAGCGAAATCTGCAGAAACTGGCTTCATGGGAAAATACAACTACATTTTTTATTATGATGGTGGCTTAAACATGATATCTCCAGAAATTGAAGTTCCATCTAGTGCTGTTTGCGAGTTGAAAATCTTGTTTGAAAATATTACCTCAGATGCCTACAAAGACATTATTATTGATTACCGAATAATGGATGCTTCATTTTACGATTTCCTAACGGTCAATAATCACAGTCCAGAACGAATTTTTCAATGGAAACATTTCGAAGGACTGGACAATAATGGCCCTGTTGAAGCATTTCATTTTGAATATACTGATGGGACTTTGAATCCGAGAAAAGACATTTTGGTTAAAAAATCGATTTTGAACAAACCCAAAAAAGAGGTTGATCGCTTCACTTTTGTTCCCGAACTTACACCAACAGATGAACTAGTTTATCGTTTCTTCTATTTACCTGAACAAGGCAAATACGTAACTCAAATGAAATAAAAAAAGGCGGTCCACCAAAGTGAACCGCCTTTTTAATAAATCTATCAGATTCTTAGAAAGAACCTCTTAATGTTAAAATAAAGTTTCTTCCTGGAGCGGAAATATTTGATGCAAAAACACGGTAGTTTTGATCTAAAATATTCTCACACGCTACTTGTAAACCAATGTATTTATTGAATTGGTATGACAAACGAGCATTAATCGTATACCATGATGGCATACCAGCTGGTAAAGCATAAGCTTCATTATCCTCACCAAAAGGATTGTAATCAGCAATTCTTTTCCAAGCACTGTAATTAACGAACAAATCTGCACGGAATTTTTTGTCTGAAATTTGAATACCGAATTTTCCAAATACTGGTGGAATGTGATCCAATGGAATTGCTGTTGAATCTGTAACAATGCGAGCATGTGTGTAATTGTACGTTGCGTACATAGAAACGTTATCATTGAATCTTCCATTCAATCCTAATTCAAGTCCATACATATATGCTTTGTTTGCATTTGTTGTTGCTACAACTTTACTCATTGTTCCTGCATACATAATTGAATCTTGTCCATTGTATGTAAAGTTTTGAGTAGTCAACGCATTTCTGTATAAGGTATAATATCCTGTTGCAGATGCTGTTAACCAATTTCCAAATTTATTTGAAACACCAACCTCACCATTGTAAGTATATTCTGGTTTTAAATCTGGATTTGGAACATTGATTGACCCGGCAGTTGATTCAAAAACTTTAGATAAATCATCAACGTTTGGTGCTCTAAATCCTGTTGAAACTAAAGCTGTAACACGACAATCCGTTGTAGGCATATAAATCAAGCCAATATTTCCATTTAAAGCATTGTTGTTTTGTTTAGCATCTTTGAAAGGGAAGTTAAAGAATGTTGTATCTGTAAATTTAGCATTCAAACCAACATTCGAAAAACGTAATCCATCATTCAAAATCAATTTATTTGAAATTTCCAAGGTATGCGTAGCATAAACAGCAATTGAACTCATTGAAGCTCCTCCAGAGGCGTAACGCGTATCCAATGGCGATTCAGTTCCCGAAACAATGTCTTTTGTGAAGGCTGTTGAATTTACTTTGTTATACCATCCTTCTAGTCCGTAACGAATTTCGTTTTTACCTGCTTTTTTCGTGAAATCTAAATTTGCAGTTAAAATGTCAAGATTTTCAACTCGATGATTTTGAGCTGTTTTTTTGTATTTTCTATCAATTCTACTCTCTTCAATTTGTTGATAACCAATAATCAAACGTGCATTGTCATAAATTTTTGTCTTTTTAGACAATTCCAATGTATAAGAGGCAAGAAGTCTTTTTTGAGGGCCGTAATACCATTCACCATATTTAGGTTTTCCACCAGAAGTTTGCGTCAAACGATCATAACGATCAATATTTGATGAATTTGAGAATTGTAAATTCACTGTATGTTTAACAAAGTCACTTTGTTTGAACAAGAATTTTTGCAATACATCATATTGTGTATAACCAGAACCAACTTGAACATTTGTGTCAGCGTTTACAACCGTAGAATCAACACCATTAAATTGTTGAACATACCATGGTCGAGAGCCGAAATTTCCAACTTCTGGTTCACGATTCGCACCTTGACGTAAATCACCATAATTAGAATATGTAAATGATGTCAATGATCCGAACTTTTTACCACCTACAGAAACATCAGCATGAGCAGCGTAACCCGAAACTGCTGACATATAACGTGTATAAGCATTTGCTTTTACAAGCGTTTTTCCATCAGTTGACAATAAAGGATTTTTAGTCGTAAATGACATCACACCACCTAGTGCATCAGAACCATATACAACAGATCCAGGACCATATACAATTTCAACACGATCCATGATTGAATTATCTAATGTGATGATATTTTGAAGGTGACCACCACGATAAATTGCATTGTTCATGCGAATTCCATCAACTACCATTAATACTTTGTTTGTTTCAAATCCACGAATAATTGGTGACCCACCACCTAATTGTGATTTTTGAACCATTACGTTCCCTGAATTGGCAAGAACATCAGCAGTTGAAGTTTGATTCATGTTTTGCAGTTCTTTTGATCCAATTACTTGAATCTTTTGAGAAACATCTTTTTTCTTTTCCTCAAAACGACTTGCAGAAACAACTACTTCATCAAGTGTATTGCTATTATCCTTTAAATACAAGGTGTAATCCAATGATTTTAATTGCTCAATCGAAGAAGATACCGGTAAATAATTTGGATGGATAAAAATTAACGATTGATTAGCACTCAATCCACTCAAATTAATAATTCCAGCGCTTGTTGACGTTGAGAATGGTTTGCTTTCATTTAATTTATATACCTCAACTCCACTAATGGGTTGAAGATTTTGATCAATTACAGTAATTGATTGGGCTTGTGCAATAGCATAGAAGCACAAGCAAACGATAAGTAAGCTTATTTTTTTCATTTCAATTTTTCTTAATAAATAAAATAGACACTCGGGTGTCTTTATCTTTGGTTTTATTAAGAAAACTGTGGTGGTGGTGAATCAATTTCAGAATAAATTGATCGAAAAAATTTCAAATATTCTGACAATTGCGCTTTCTCTATTGTTTTGACTTCACAACTAACTTCTGTTAATGTGCTATTTGAAAGTAATGGTAGCTTTATTAACTTGAACCAATTCGAGATAGGTGTTTGATGATGGTCGTCACCCATATTGTTTGATATAGTTTGACCCAATTGTGCAAAAAGTACTTTCTCTTGAGAATCGGAAATACACTCAAACCTAAATTTACCGTCTTGAATTCTTGTTGATCGAACAACATCATACAAGCTATCCTGATATTCAAATTCATTTTTCTTTAACCAAGTTAATTGGTTAATTTCCGATTTAGAAAATGAAAAAACGACCAATTCTTCCTTTGGCACACCTTTCTTGAGCAAACTCTTGATTTCTTTTTTCAATTTGAAATGCGAAAACTCGAAGTAGCCGACAAATCCAATAATTTGCCAGACCATTAAACCGAATAATAAGTAAGAAATCAGTTTTCGCACACACAAATGTATAAATTTGTTCCTTGAATTCGAATCAAACAACTTTTTTTTGATGAAAAACTACATAAAATCAAGTAAAACTTTTCGCTACTTCACACTTGGCAACATAAACACTGCAAAGAAATTGCTTTTTGTTTTGCACGGTTATGGACAATTACCAGAATATTTCATTCAAAAATTTAAATCATTAGAAAACGACTATTTTATTGTTGCACCTGAAGGAATGCATCGTTTTTATTTAAAAGGAAGTTCGGGAAGAGTTGGTGCTTCATGGATGACGAAGGAAGAACGTTTACTTGACATCGAGGACAATCTATCATTTTTAAATCAGCTTCATAATTGCTTCTCACATCAATTTAAAAAAGATCAGATAAGTATATTGGGATTTTCTCAAGGAGCAGCCACTGCGGCAAGATGGTTTTATTCGAATTCTAACTTGTCCCATCAATTAATAATTTGGGCAAGTGTGTTTCCTCCTGATTTGAATATTTCAGAAGAAATCAAGTCTACTTCTTCCTTTCAAAACAAGTTTATCATTGGTTCTAAAGACGAATACTTTGATGAGATTCAACAAAAAGAGATCTGTGAAATCTATAAAAATTATGGTTTTGAAATTATTCAATATAATGGAAACCATGATATTGACGAAGCGACTTTGACTCGAGTATTAAACTAATCGATTCATTTTGTTATTCGCTTTTTTTATTTGGCACAATTTCTGATATTTGCACCGAAAAATAAACAATTATGAAATTTTTAGCTTCGCTATTTGTCATCCTTTCGTTCACTAGTTTTGGGCAGGATGCAAAATCACAAGGTATTCTTGACAAACTTTCAACAAAAATGAAAGGTCAAAAATCATTCTACATCGAATTCTCAGCAAACATCAAGAATACTTCTAACGGCACAAACGAAAGTGAAACAGGAAAAGGTTGGGTAAAAGGGAACAAATTCTATGCATCATATGGTGATAACACAATTATTTCGAACGGTGTAAAAACGTGGACAATCGTTAAGGAAGAGAAATCTGTTTACGAAACGGATGCGAATGAAGACGATGAAGAAACGATGAATCCTAAGAAATTGATGACTATTTGGGAATCTGGATTCAAAAACAAATACGAGAAAGAAGATAAATTGAATAACGAGGCCGTTCATGTAATCAATTTATACCCTAAAGTGCCAGCAAAAGTGGATTATCACACAATCACATTGTACATTTCAAAATCGACAAATGAATTGAAAAAAGCAGTGATGAAAACTAAAGATGGTACAACAATGACTTATACGTTGACGAAGTTCACATCGAACCCAACTGTTGAAGATTCAAAATTTGTTTTTGATATTAAAAAATACCCTGGATATACTTTGATAAAAGATTAATAATACATCCTCAAAAAATAAAGGCTATCAAATTTGATAGCCTTTTTTAATGTAAATTATTTTCTCTTCTGTCCTTTTTTCTTTGGACGGCCGTATTTTTCTTGTTTAATTTTCTTCCAATCTTTACGAACATTGACTTTGGAATTTTTTGCAGATTTTTCATGAAATGCAGGACCAACATCATCACGTTTTTTAATTTTTACCGCTGGTTCTGGCATTGAAATACGCGGCTCTTCTTCCGAAATTAACTCATTCGATAATTCAAGTGACTCAGGCAACGCTAAAAAGTCCAATTTCAATTCACCCAAACCTTCTGTAATGTGTTTTTCACTTGATGCTTCAAATGGTGAAAAGAAGCTGATTGCTTCTCCTTTTCGATCCGCACGTCCTGTTCGTCCAACACGGTGAATAAAGTTCTCAAAATCGTCAGGAGCATCAAAATTAATGACATGTGTAACCCCAGTAATATCAATTCCGCGAGAAATCAAATCAGTTGCAATCAAAATTGAGATTTCTCCCGACTGGAAAGCATTTACAGTTTCAAAACGATTGTTCTGTGATTTGTTCGAATGAATTACTCCCAAACGTTCTTCAAAATTCGGCAATAAACGTTCGTAAACAGTCATTGCAAACGATTTACTGGACACAAAAACGAGGACTTTTTCCATTTCGGGAGATGTACCAAGTAAATCTTCTAACAAATTCAATTTCGTATTAAAGTTAGGAACTGAATAAGCTGTCAAATGAATATTTTCCAATGGTGTTCCAGCTGGTGCAGCTTCAACTTTAACAGGATTAATGAAATAATCATCGATCAATTCTTCCACCTGTTCGTTCATTGTTGCTGAGAAAAACAAGCTTTGTTTCTTTTCAGGCAATAAATCGAGTACATTCAAGAGTTGATGTTTAAAACCAAGGTCAAACATTTCATCCACCTCGTCAACGATTAAACGTTTGATGCCTTTTAACACTAAATCTCCGCGTAAAGCCAAATCCAACAAACGACCAGGAGTTGCAACAAGGACATCTAAACCCATATTAATTTGATCAGCTTGCGTACGAATGCTTGCTCCACCGTAAACACCTACAACTGTTAAAGTCATGTAAGTTGTTAATTGTTCAACAGTTTCAACAATTTGGGCAACCAATTCGCGTGTTGGAACAATGATCAAAATTTGTGGCAAACGATCTTTCGAAAAATTCCATTGTCTTAGTGCAGGCAATAAATAAGCAAGCGTTTTCCCTGTTCCAGTTTGCGCAATTCCGATCATGTCTTTACCAGACATCACAACTGAAAAAGCTTTCCCTTGTATGGTAGTCGGTGTTGTGTAACCTAAATCATCCAATGCATTGAGCAAAGGTTTATTCAGATTCAGATCTCTAAATGTAAATTCTTCCATGGTATTTTTTTTCTCTTACGAGGAATAATTGGAAAAAAAATCCGACTCAATTGAATCGGATTCTTCTAACGATTGATTTAATATTCTAAGAGTTGATTGATTGCTTCAACCAAGCGTTGTTTCGGTAAAAATTGAGTTTCTAAAGGAACTGCAAATGGTACTGGAGTATCCAATGAAGCTACACGTTTAACTGGAGCATCTAAATCAGAGAAACAACTTTCTGTAATCAAAGCGACCAATTCACCACCAATTCCACCTGTCATACAATCTTCGTGTAAGACAATTACTTTTCCAGTTTTGCGTGCTGCTGCAAAAATTGCCTCGTTATCCAATGGCAATAACGTTCTTAGATCTAAAATCTCTGCAGAAACATTTGGCAGAGCTTCAATCGCTTCCATTGCCCAATGAACACCCAATCCGTAAGTAATAATTGTCAAATCATTTCCTTCTTGAGCTGTACGAGCTTTTCCAATTTCAACAGTATAATAATCATTTGGAATTTCTTCTTTCAAACTTCTGTATAAGTATTTATGCTCAAAAATCATGACTGGATTTGGATCTTCAATCGCAGCATTCATCATTCCTTTTGCATCATAAACTGTTGATGGATAAAGAATTTTTAATCCTGGTGTATGTACAAACCAAGCTTCGTTACTTTGAGAATGGAAAGGTCCAGCAGCGGTTCCAGCTCCTGTAGGCATACGAACAACAACATCTGCATTTTGTGACCAACGCCAATGCATTTTCGCTAAATTATTCACAATTTGATTAAAACCACACGTTACAAAATCTGCGAATTGCATCTCAACAACTGCTTTCATTCCTGCAATCGATAATCCTAAACCTGCTCCAACAATTGCGCTTTCACAGATTGGAGTATTTCGAACGCGATCTTTTCCAAACTGATCAACAAATCCTTCAGTCACTTTAAACGCACCGCCGTATTCAGCGATATCTTGTCCCATAATGACTAATTCAGGATATTTCTCCATTGATTCACGTAAACCATCTTGTATAGCGTCTATGAATCGTTTTTCAGACGTCGTTCCTTTACCTTCAATTACTTCTTGCGAAAAAGGCGCATACACATCTTCTAATTCTGTTGCCAATGATGCTGTAATTGCAGGTTCTGCGTGAGCCGTATCAAATCCTGTTTGAATTTCTTCTTTAATTTCTTTTTTGAAAGCGGCTTCTTGCTC